>OUNJ010979481.1_pt1 | contig 20257 bp, 18 predicted proteins | sample 1755361 | NCBI WGS metagenome assembly OUNJ01 (sample SAMEA3914825, study PRJEB12502) | metagenome | biome: forest; material: soil | place: USA | collected 2012-03-12 | depth 0.1 m
AGGTTGATCAGCAGCCACCAGAAGCGCGATCTGGTGATGCCGAGGGTGGTGGCGTCGCGGCCGGAATCCGACACACCGGCCAGGGCCAGCATGTCCTCCTCGTTTTCTTCCTGGATGATGTTGACGATGTCGTCGACGGTGATCTGGCCGACCAGCCGGCCAGAGCCGTCGACGACCGGCGCCGAGATCAGGTGGTATTTCTCGAAGATGTAGGCGACCTCTTCCTGGTCCTGGTCGACCGTGATTTCGGTCACCGGCTCCATCAGGGCCGACAGCAGCACCTCACGCTGGGTGCGCATCAGGACCGACACCGGCACGGCGCCCGATGGCTTGTGGCTGGGATCGATGACGTAGATGTCGAAGAACAGCTCGGGCAGGTCGCCGCCGTTCTCGCGCATGTGGTCGATGGTGTGGCCGACGCTCCAGAACGACGGCGCCGCCATGACCTCGCGCTGCATCAGGCGGCCAGCGGTCTCCTCCTCGTAGGACAGCGAGGTGACCATGGCCTCGCGTTCGCTTTCCGGCATGGCGGCCAGAACGGCTTTCTGCTGGTCTTCCTCCAGGTCCTCGAAGACGGCGGCGGCGTCATCCGAATCGAGTTCCTGCAACACTTCGGCGATATCGTCGGTGTGCAGGGTCTCGATGACCTCCTCGCGGATATCCTCGTCCAGTTCGGGCAGTATCTCGGCGATGGCGTCGGAGGGAATCCACGGGATGATCTGTTCGCGGTAGTTCTCGGACAGGAAGCCCAGAAGGTCGGCGACGTCGGCCGGGTGCAGAGCGTCGAGCAGTTCGCGCAGCCGCATGCCGTCGCCGCGATCGGCGGCGTCGATGACCAGCGAGATGTAGCGCGGATTGAGGGCGTAATCGTCGTTAAGGGCGAAGTCCTCGATGGCCTCGGGCGTGGTCAGGGCGGCGTCCTCGGCGGAGCGCTCCTTGACGGCGACATCGATATCGGGATCGGGCTTCCTTTGAGGGGTTTCGGACTTCTGGCTCATCGCTCAGTCTCCCCTACGGACGCAATCGCGTGCCCCTCAGACATAAACCGGATGGTGCGGTCGAGAAGACTCGAACTTCCACGCCTTGCGGCACAGCGACCTCAACGCTGCGCGTCTACCAATTCCGCCACGACCGCACGTCATCCGGAGGTGCGGGCAGATAGCAACTGTTTGCGGGCTTGTGAAGCTTTTTGTCGCAAAAACGATTGAGGATTTGAAAATAACCACAACCATGTCAACTTGCTGAACGGACAGGTCGCTGGAACTAAAATCACGTGTATGGCAGTTGGATGGAGATCGAAGCGGAAACGGCGCGCATTGTCGCGGCCAGTGACGAGCCGTTTGACGTGGGCACTCTAAGCAATATCCGGGATTTTCTGGCATCCGCCGCTCAACAATGCCGCCTGGTCGATGCTGTTGACAGGGGCTATTGGCCAACCATGTGTTATTCCTGGAAGATGCCTGAAGCACCTCAAATCGCGATAGAAATTCACGACGATCATTACGAATACTATGGTCTTTACGATGGTCAGACAGACATTCGGCATTTCGACCACGCGCCCGGCCAACCGGTTGCGGCGGATTTTCTAAACCTCCTGCCTGCGAAACCCTAGCTTCCGATGGCCATGAAGTCGTAGACATCGGCCTGGCGGGTGACGACGATGGAGATTTTCTCCTCGAAAATCTGGATTTCGCCGCGCGCCACGGGATGGTTGTTAGCCAGTATCCACACCTCGTCGTGTTCGCGGGCATCCAGCGGAATGACGGCGCCGCGGCCCATGCGCAGCAGTTGCTGCATCGGCAGAACCGACCGCCCCAGCAGAACCGAAATTTCGACGGGAACGGCTCCCACCTGCGAAATCGACACGCGCCTTGTTCCCTTCCCGCCCGACACCATCTTGACAGGGAAATGTAATAATCCCTTGCCACTGAACACGTTCTGACACATTGACCGGACATGCTTGACGAGGCGTTAAAACCGCTGCCGATTTTTACCCGCGACGACGAAGCGCGACCCGAATGGCGCGTCACGCCGGGCCTCCTGCCCTACCCCGACGCCGTGGCGGAGATGGAAGCGCGCGCCGCCGCCATCGCCGACGGGACGGCGCGCGAGCTGGTGTGGCTGATCGAACACCCGCCGCTCTATACCGCCGGCGTTTCCGCCAAACCGTCGGATCTGATCGCGCCCGACCGCTTCGAGGTGTTCCAGAGCGGACGCGGCGGCCAGTACACCTATCATGGCCCGGGCCAGCGCGTGGTCTATGTCATGCTGGATCTCAACCGTCGCCGCAAGGACGTGCGCGCTTTCGTCGAAGCGCTGGAGCGCTGGATCATCGACACCCTGTGGCGTTTCAATGTCGAAGGCCATATCCGCGAAGGCCGCGTCGGGGTATGGGTCGAGCGCAGGGAAAAGGGGTACGAGCCTTTACCTCCATCAGCCGGCGTACCGGCTGATGGCAAGGCCGACTGGCCGCCCGAGCTTTTGCGAGGAGCCCCCGCGGCGTTTGAGCGGCACTACAAAGAGGACAAGATCGCGGCGATCGGCATCAAGCTCAGGCGCTGGGTCAGCTTCCACGGCATCAGCCTCAACGTCGAGCCCGATCTCAGCCACTTCGGCGGCATCGTGCCGTGCGGCATCACCGAACATGGCGTCACCAGTCTGCTCGATCTCGGCCTGCCGGTGACGATGGACGAGGTCGACTACGCCCTGCGCCAGAGCTTCGAGGCCATTTTCGGCCCGGTCGACGCCAACTGATTAGCGCACCGTCGGGTCCTGCTTGTCGGCGATCTGCGGTGGTGCGTCCACTGCGCCCGGCATCGGATCGGTGGATGACGACGGCAGGACCGGTGGCTTCTTTTTCTTGCCGAACAGGGAATTGAACCAGCGTCCGATGGCGGCCAGGCCGGCCATGAGCAGGATGACGATCTTCTTGCCGAAGGCCAGAATGAGCGCCAGAAGGCCGAGTTTCTTGGCCACCACCAGGCCCAGGCCCGCCGCCACCAGCCCGGCCACACCGTAGGCCGCTTTCGCGTCGCCGTTCTTGTAGTCTTCGTAACGCGCGCCGGTGGCATAACCGCCCGCCGCCGCCAGTTGCACCGCCTGAGGACGGATATCGGCCAGTTCAGGCATCGACGCCACCATGTTCAGGCTCAGCACGCCACGCCGGCCCAAAATGCGGATATCGTAGTTGAGCGTGTCCGCCGTCGTGCCGCTGAACTGCAGGTCACGCGCCCACACCATGTAGTGGTGGTCCTTGTCGTAGGACGGCGGCTGCGCCCAGCCGACCAGGTGGGTGGTGGGATAGCCGTTCTTCTTGCGCTGGGCGTTGTCGTCGGCCTCGCCGTCCTGGATATCCTTGATATATTTGTTGTAATCGGTGGAGGACGCGTCCTTGTCGGAGACATAACCCGTCTTCTCGTAGGTCACCACCGCGCCCCAGCTGTCGAACGGAGTCGCGCCGGCCGGAAAGACCATGCCCAGCACGTCGTCGGCCTGGTCCGGCGGATTGCCCCAGGCGTCGACGATGATCTTGCGCGCGTCGTCCTTGCCGACGAAATAGTAGGCCTGGCCCAGGTTGAGCACCGCGTCGCCGTCGAGGTGGATGGTCCCGGTCTGCGGATGCAGGCCGGCCATGAATTTGGCGTCGGCGGCGGCTTCCTGCTTTTCCTGTTCGGCCGGACTCAGCGACGCCGAGGCCGAGGCCGCCGGAATATCGCCGGACGCTCCGTCGGCGCGCGCCGCCAAGGGCGCGACGGCAAGGACCGCGACGGCAGCCAGGGTCATCAGAATACGCATATCAATCCCCCACGATAATTCCAGCGCACTATGCCATGGTTCGGCGATGGCGCAACCTCCGGGACAGCTTCGTCACAGATGCTCGCGCGGTTTCAGCCGGCTGAGCGTCTTGCCATACCTGTTGTCGCCGCGCTCGCCCGGCATGACGCACAGGTCGACGACCGCCCATACAAGCACGACAACGCCGACGAAATCGAAGAAGCCCACCGGTACCGGCCAGACGATGGCCACGGCCAGCAGGATCACTGCCGCCCACCATCCCGACCGGCCGCGGTCGTGCAGGCGCTTGGACAACACGCAGGCGCCGCAATAGAGCAGAGCCGCGTAGACGATCACCCCCAGCGCCAGTTGCAGCGGCCCCGTCACCAGCGACTGGAAGAAGCCCAGTATGCACAGCAGGACCACCGCCGCGACCGAAAACGGCAGCTGTCCCACCCGGCCGGTGGCCGAAAAGAACAGTTCGCCCCAGTCGCGCATGGGATTCATGGAAAGGCCTCCTGCAGGTACAGGAGGCCAATATACCGTTTCGCCCTACCCTATCAACCCGTCAGGCGCACGCGGTTGATCGACTTGAAGATATTGCTCATCGTCGCGCTGAGCTGGTCGGATCTGCTCACGTCATAGAAATAGCTGGGGTCGGACGCACAACCGCGCAGCAGGTCCGAATTGCCGTCGATGACCTTGACAGTATAGATGGTGATGCCCTTGGCCTTGGCATTGGCGCAGGCCAGCGCCGTGCGGGCATCGATCTGCTGTTGATTGCTGGTCCAGCGATTGGCCGTGTTGTCGCCGTCGGTGACCACGATCATGTACTTTTCGGCCGTGGTGTCGCCGAACGGTACGGCACCGGTCAGGGGCTGGTCGGGCGACAGGGCCTCCATGCCCCACTGGACGCCGACGGTAATGTTGGTGTTGCCGCCTGGCGTCAGGGTCTGGATGAAGCTGCGCGCGGCATTGATGTTGTCGCTGAGCGGCTGGATTTCCTTGGTTGTCGAATAGTCGCACGGACGTACGGGATACAGCGACGGGGTGTTGTTCTTTTGCGCCGGATCGGCGGTGACGTCATAGGGTTGCGAACGGTCGATGACGCAGGAACCGCCGCCATAGTCCGCCAGTTGCAGGCTGGTCAGGTTGGCCATGGTGGTGGCGTTCAGCCGCACCTGGGTGTTGAACGGCACGATGGCGACCTTGCTGCCCGAGGCGTTGACGCCCGCGCTGTTGAGCAGGGTCGACATGGCGCTGCTGACCGCTACCTTCAGGTTCGGCATCTTGTTGGCGTCGGCCATAGAGCCGGTCGAATCGAGGACGAAGGCGATCTCGTACTTGTCGAGCGACGTCGTCGCCTTCGAGGTAACGTCGAGGTCGAAATGGTCCTTGCCGAACAGGCCGCCGAAATAGCTGGTGACGTCGGCCTTGACCTCGTAGGCCTCGTTGACGTCGCGGCCGGCCGCAGCGCGGATAAGTTGGGCGGTCATGCCGTAGACGTCGTTGTTGCGGAAATTCTCGTGGAAAGCCTGGTCGGCCGCCTGCTGGCGCTCGGCGTCGGTGGCGGAAGCCATCGACATGGTGCTGAGGACGGCGGCGTCCGCGGCGTCCTGGATAGCGCGGCGGGCGACCTCGACGCGGGTGAAATCGACGGCCCCGCCGACGGCGGCGAACAGGACGACCACGCTGAGTCCGAAGATCAGCATGACATTGCCGCCCTGGTCGCGGCGGAAACGTTGGATAAGCGAATGGACGGCTTTCACGGCGGCGCTCCCGGCTGGGTTTGCGTCCCGTCTTGAAACGGGACACTCGCCGCGTAAGGGTGCAAGCCATGGGCCGGTGTCGTGCCGTCAAAGAAAAAGGGCGCCGCTTGCGGACAGCGGCGCCCTGGCAGTTGCCTCTCCGGAGGAATTACTGGGTAAGGCGAACCTTCTTGATCGACTTCATGATGTTGCCAAGCGCGCCGGCGATCTGGTTCGAGTTGGACAGGTTGTAGTAATAGTCCTTTTGCGAGGCGCAGCCCTGGAGCATGTCCGAATTGCCCTGCTCCAGGCGCACGGTGAACACCGTGATATGGTTTGCCCGGGCGGCGGCGCAGGCCAGCGTCGTGCGGGCGTCGATCGTCGCGGCGGTCGTCGTCCAGCGGTTCTGCGTGTTCAGGCCGTCGGTCAGAAGGACCATGTACTTGTTGACAGTGGTGTCGGTGAACTGGGCGCCGTTGGTGAAGGGCGCGGTCGGCGACAGCACTTCCATGCCCCACTGGACGCCGATGGTGATGTTGGTGTTGCCGTTGGGCGTCATCTTCTGGGCATATGTCCGCGCCGAGGCGATGTCCGTCGTCAGGTCCATGATCGGCAGCAGCGAGTTCATGGCGCACTTGGCGGCAGGATAGAGGGTCGCCGCATTGGTCGAGACCGGCTGGTCGGCCTGGGTATCATAGGGCTGGGTGCGGTCGATGACGCAACCCGACCAGTTGGCGGAACCGACGCCCAGCAGGCTGTCCGTCGAGTTGATGGTGTTGTTGTCCATGTAGACGGTGGTGGCACCGCTGTTATAGCCGCCGGCGGTTGGATAGCCGTAGGTGATCAGACCGTTATAGAGGCTGTAGCTGCTGTAGCCGACCTGGCTCGGCGAATAGGATCCGGCCGAAGTGGTATAGTAGCCCTGCATAGAGGTGCTGTTGTAACCCCCCGTCGCCGTGCCGCTGGAGTTGTAGGTCCCGGTGTAATAATAGGTGATGTACTGGTATTGATAACCGTTGCTGCAGTTGCGGTAACAGCCTGGATTGTAGCTGGGGTTGTTGAAATAGGCGGCCGAATAGACGTAGTAGTAGCTGCCGCTGGTCTTTGTGTAGGTGATGACGTTGTTCGACGCCGTCGTCCCGGCCGAGGTCGAGTAGTTCGAGGTGATCCAGTTGGTCAGATAGGCGTTATTGGTGGTGACCGAACTGCACTGCGCCGTCGTCAGGTTGGAACAGGTATAACCCTGGCTGACCGAGACATAGTTGCCGGTATAGCTGGCCATGCTGGCCACGTTGTTGAGCGCGACCTGGGTGTCGAAGGGCACCAGCGCGACCTTGGTGCCGCCGGTATTGTTGCCGTTGGAATCGAGCAGCGAGGCCAGGGTCGTGTCCAGGCTCGACTTCAGCAGCGTCATCTTGTTGTCGTCAGCCATCGAGCCGGTGTTGTCGAGCACGAAGGCGATTTCGGCGCGGTTGATGCTGACGCCCGCCTTGGCGGTGGCGGCGATGGCGACGGTCTTCATGCCGATCAGGCCCAGGACATAGGTCTGGACGTTGGCCGTCGAGGCGTAGGACATGGTCTGGACGTTGTTGACGGTCGAGGCGGCGAGCGAGCCCGAGGCGCCGGTCAGGTTCTTCACGCCGGAGACATTGGAGGTGAAGGACTTGTCGGCGGCGGACTGCTCACCCGTCAGGGTGCCCGAAGTGTCGAGCGCCGCGGCGATGGCGGCGCTGTCGGTGGCGTCCTGCAACCGGGCCCGCGCGTTCTCGACATTGGCAAAGTCGACGCCGCCGCCGATGGCCGCCGTGATCGGAAGGATCGACAGGGCGACGGTGATGGTCACATTGCCACGGACCTGCGTGGCGAAGCGGCGAAGGAGACGACTTATGAAAGTCATGGCGGGGCGCCTTGAGACGGGGTTGATGCGGTTGCAGGCAGGGGCCCTTGCGGGGCGCGTGAATAATAAAGACGCGATAAAATTAGCAGCCAGCTTTTAAGAAAATAGAAATTTACGCGGTAAACAAAATATACGAGAATATTAACTTTGATTTTTATTAATTATTTCGAGTATTTAACTATATAACAAACCGAAATATAGATAATACACATTAATATTAATTGATTTATACCAAATTCAGTCTTAACGCCTTGGCGACCGCAACGAAGTCGTCCGGCACAGGCGCCGACAGGGTTTTGTCGCCGCCGGCCGGATGGGGAAAGGTTAACTCCCGAGCGTGCAGCATCAGGCGCGGCACCATGACGCCGCCCAGGGCGAGCGCGCCGCCATAGCGCACGTCGCCGGCGATCGGGCTGCCCATGTGGGCCAGATGAACGCGGATCTGATGCATACGGCCGGTGCGCGGCATGGCCTGGACCAGCGCTGCCTCGTCGTCGCGGCTCAGGACCTGGAAAGCGGTCTCGGCCGTCTGCGCATCGGGATGGCCGGCGTCGCAGACACGGCTCCATGCCTCGCGCCCCTTCTCTTCCCGGCGCAGCGGCAGGCTGATCACGCCCTCCTCCGGCAGGTTGGCGGGATTGGAGACGATGCAGAGATAGGTTTTCTCAAAGGCGCGGCGGATCATCGCCTTGCCGAGAAAGGACGTCGCCGGATGCGTCCGGGCGGCCAGCAATATGCCCGAGGTGTCGCGATCGAGCCGGTGGATCAGCATGGGCCGGCGGCCGCTCGGCTTGACGAAGGCCCACATCATGTCGTCGAGATTGTGCCCGTCGCCGCGCCCCCCCTGGCTGGACAGGCCGGACGGCTTGTTGAAGCCCATGATGTCGGCGTCTTCGTAAACCACCATGGATTTGACCCATGCGACCTCCTCGGCCGAAAGATTGTGCGGCTTTGCCGGACGCAGGTCCTTCTGGCTGGGACGTGGGCCACGCCGTTCCAGCGCGGCCAAGTGGTGCTTCGAATGTTTTGCCATGGCTGTTCCTTAACGGCGGCGACGCGGCATGGCAAATCGTGATATTTTTCGCAATCGTTTGCGTACAGCAACCTTCTCTTAGCCTTATCATGGCAACCTGGACGGGTAATCGCCGGAAAAGTCATGGCCATGCCTGGTTTCAAGACGCTGAAAATCCTGCTGGTCGACGACAACCAGCATATGCGCACCATCGTTCGTGAGGTGCTGAAAGGCGCCGGAATCCTCAACATCCAGGAGGCGCGCGACGGCGCCGAAGCCTTCGAAGTGCTGCGCCAGTTCGCCGCCGACATCGCCATCGTCGACTTCAACATGGCGCCCGTCGACGGCGTCGATTTCACCCGAATGCTGCGCAAATCGCCCGACAGCCTGAACCCGATGATGCCGGTCATCATGATCACCGGCCATTCCGAACGCTCGCGGGTCGAGGAAGCGCGCGACGCCGGCGTCAACGAGTTCGTGGTCAAGCCGCTGACCGCCAAGGCCCTGCTGGCGCGGCTCAATGCGGTGGTGATGGCGCCCCGCCCCTACGTCAAGAGCCGGAGCTTCACTGGGCCGGAACGCCGCCGCCGGCGCGACGACTACACCGGCAATGAGCGTCGCGCCGACCGCGGGTGATCAGAAGACGTCGGCGCTGGTGCTGCGCTGCGGCGGCTGCAGGAACCAGTACAGCAGGATGAAATAGCCAAAGCAGAGCAACAGGAGCAGCCACCAGCCGCTGCGATTACCGTCGTGCAGGCGGCGCGCGGCCATGGCTAGACTGGGGGTGGTAAGCAGCAGCGGGGCACCAAAGAAAAGGGAAAGCGGCAACCAAGGGCGCGAATACTCAACGCCCATATTGAACAGCGCAAAAGGCGCTAGAAACCCGGCCAGGCAAAGGCATCCGGTAATAATAGCGAACACAAGGAAATCCCAGCGATTGGACCGGGCATTAAAATTGAAATAGCCCACCAGACCATTGCCGATCGCGCCCAGTGGCCCGCGTGTCTTCGACGGTGCGCCGAACCGATTCGGACCGTCCGGCGCGCGACGACACGCGAGAAACACCACGATCGAAATCGCCATCCCGACAACAAGGCCCAATCCCAGCAGCGGCAGCAGAAACCAGAAAATCATCTTCCCCCCCTCTCGTCTGCGCTCTATTCCCCGCGCGCCTTTTGTTTCTTGTCGCGCAAGACCGTCCAGTAGTCCAGCCGCTGGCGAACCTTGGCCTCGTGGCCGTCGCCGATCGGGTCGTAGAACTTCGGTCGCGGGACGCCGTCCGGAAAATAGTTCTGGCCCGAGAATCCGTCTGGATCGTCGGGATCGTAGATATAGCCCGCGCCGTAGCCTTCGTCCTTCATCAGCTTGGTCGGCGCGTTGCGGATGACCTTGGGCGGATCGAGATGGCCGGTCTCCCTGGCCAGCTTCATCGCCGCGCCGAAAGCCTTGTAGACCGCGACCGACTTCGGCGCCGTCGCCATGTGCACCACGGCCTGAGCCAGGGCCAGTTCGCCCTCGGGCGAGCCCAGCACCTCATAGGTATCGCGCGCGGCGTGACACATCAAAAGCGACATCGGGTCGGCATTGCCGATGTCCTCGCTGGCCATGCGGATCATGCGGCGGGCGATGAACAGGGGATCGTCGCCGCCGTTGAGCATCCGCGCCAGCCAGTAAAGCGCTGCGTCGGGATCGGAACCGCGCACCGACTTGTGCAGGGCGGAGATCAGGTTGTAGTGCCCTTCCCGGTCCTTGTCGTGGTCCGGCCGGCGCTTCTGCAACTGGGTCAGCAACTCGTCGCTGTCGATGTCGTGGCCGAAGCCCATGTGCGCCAGGGACTCGACCAGGCTGAGCAGGTAACGCCCGTCGCCGTCGCTGAGCAGTTTCAGCGTATCGCGCGCCGCCGGTGTCAGCGGCAGGGCCTTGCCCGTGAAGGCTTCCGCACGGGCGATCAACTGGTCTTGCGCCGCATCGTCCAGCCGCCGCAACACGAAGACCTGGGCGCGCGACAGGAGCGCGCCGTTCAGCTCGAACGACGGGTTCTCGGTCGTCGCACCGATCAGGGTAACGACGCCCGCTTCGACATAGGGCAGGAAGCTGTCCTGCTGGGCACGATTGAAGCGGTGGATTTCATCGACGAACAGGACGGTGCGGTTGCCCATGCGGTGGCGTTGCTGCGCCGCCTCGAACGCCTTCTTCAGATCGGCGACGCCGGAAAAGACGGCGGAAATCTGCTGGAACTCGTAGCCCGCCGCCTCGGCCAGCAGGCGGGCGATGGTCGTCTTGCCGACGCCTGGCGGTCCCCACAGGATCAGGCTGGGCAGGAAACCGCGCTCGATCAGGCGCGAGATCGCCCCGCCCTCGCCCAGCAGATGGTCCTGGCCCACCACCTCGCCGATGGTCTTCGGCCGCAGCCGGTCGGCCAGCGGCTTGGCCGCGTCATCGACTTTCGGCAAGGCGTTCAGGGTGGGTTCGACATGGCCGAACAGGTCAGGCGGGCTCATGAAACAAATATAGAACTTTCGCCCAAGCGTTCAACCTTATTTGCCGCCTTTCGCCGCCGCTTCGTCGAGGCCGAAAATGTCCTTGAACAGGTCCGGCGTACCGTCGACGCGCTGCAGGTGCGGGATGCGCAGGCCGTCGTGGTAATCGAAGGTCACGGTCTTGAAGTACTCGCCGTCCTGGACCAGCATCTCGATCTTGTCGGTCGTCTTTTCGTCGGCAACGATCAGGTCTTTCAGGCGATCGTTGTCATAGGCGCGGCCGTTGACAGCGATGACCTTCATGCCGGCGGTCAGGCCCTGCTGGAAGGCAGGGCTGTTCCAGACGACACCGCCGATCGTGCCGTCGGGCGAGATGCCGAGACCCAGGCTGCGCGAGAAGCCGCTGGCGCGGCGGCCGCCACCGACCGACGGCGTGTCGTTATAGACCAGCTTGTAACCGCTGCGGTTGATGCCGTCGAGCAGTTCGGGCTTCGTCGAGTCCAGCCGCGTGCGCAGGAAGGTGCGCCAGTCGTAGGGATAGACGGTGTTGAGCGCAGTGACCACATCGTCGAAGGTATAGGTCAACGGCTGGAACGAGCCGTTGTCCATACCGAAGAACAGCTTGGCGAAGTCGTCGAGCGACTTTTTACCATTGGTCTTCTGGCGGATCAGGGTATCGGCATCGAACCAGATCAGGGAGCCAGCGGTATAATAGTCCTCTGACATCTGCCAGCTTGGCCACGACTTGGGGTTACGGTCGGACAGGGTCGAATCGTTGGTGGTGTCCTGGATCGGCCGCCAGTCGGTGCCCGGCAGGGTGTCGTAGTAGGCCGCCGATCCGGCCCACATGTCGAGGTCCTGGTCCAGCGTATAGAGCCCGGCGCGACCTTCCAGCACCTGGCCCCAGTACTGCGTGCCGCCCTCATAAACCCACAGGAGCTCGTCGCGCATGGGCTCCTCGAAGGTCGGCGTGAACTGGCCGGCCGGGCGGCGGAACTTGCCGTCCCAGCTATGGACGTATTCATGGCCCAGGATGTTGCGCCCGACGCCTTTCAGAGCCGTGTCCTGGAAATAGCCGGGCTGGACGGCGTCCTCGGACGAGCGATGGTGCTCAAGGCCGACGCCACCCATCGGTCCCGACACGGCGACGAGGAAATCATAGTGGTTGTAGTGGTGCGCGCCAAACAGCTTGTAGGCTTCGCGGACGATATTGCCCTGCACCTTGACGACGTCGTCGGGCACGTCGAGCTGGTCCGGATCGTCGGCGACCAGGTCCATGTGCACCGGCACCGGCCCGCCCGGATCGAGGTCGTAGCTCTTGAAGTAGCGTCCGGCCATCACCGGTGAATCGACCAGGTTGTCGTAGGAGATCGGCTTGAAGGTCACCGTGTCGCCGTCTCGCCGGTCGGTGTCCAGCGCCGTGGCGTATTGCCAGCCTTCGGGCAGCTTCAGAGTCGCCTGGATCGGAATCTGGCGGGTGTAGTAGCCGGCCGGATACATCGAGGCGAACCACCATTCCAGGTCCATCATGTTGCGGGTGTGACTGACCACACCGTCCGAATCCTGCACCGGGGTCAGGAACTGGAAGTCGACAGTGACCGAAGTCGCGCCCTGCGGCACATCGACGTGGAAGGCATGGACGTGGACCTCGTCGCGCTTCCACGGGATCGTCTGGCCGTTGGCGGAAAAGACGACGCCGGCGATCTTGGTCGGGTCCGAGTCGCTGCGGTCGGTGTGCGTGCCGGGAATCCATGACGGCGACATGACGGTGAGCGGCCCGGCGGCGCTGACCGGAATGACTTCGTGGATGGTGATGATATGGCGGTCGATGTCGCTGGCGTCAGCGGTGACCTGGAGCGTGCCGGGATAGGGCACGTCCTGCGGCGTCGGCAATGGCGCGGGATCGGGCAGCGGCATGGATGGCGCCTGCTGGGCATGGGCAGCGGTGACGCCGAGCGCCAGGGCGAGCGTCAGGGCAGATATGGACACGGACTTCATGACAGCCTCCCTCAAAGGTCGGCTGGCATATCGGCACCACGTAGCCCGTTTGTAAAGTGTGAAACCAACTACCGTGCGTCTGATCTGGAAAGAGCAATCTTTGCTAAAGCCCTGGCATCCGCCAGAGCGTGGCTTTGGTCGACGATGGCGTTCTGTGACACCGTGATCCGAAAGCGAGGCTCAAAAAAGAAAGACAACTCACCATCTCCATTCACGAAAGTCCAAAGGCCCGTCGTCCCGAGATCGTCAATATCGGAAATCTGCTTGCCGGCGCTTTCGGCGGCCATCCTGACGCCGGCCTTCATGTCCCCAGGTCCCAAAGGTGGAAGCATGAAGGTCAAGACCACGGAATGGCCGGCCGAAGACGTGAAGGTGCACGACGATCCGCGCCCGCCGCAAAAGCCGCCACAGAGATGGTCTTCGCCAAGCTTCTGCAAAATCGGGTCGTCAACGGACAACCCTGTTACCTGCTCCACATCGGCCTTGGTCAGCAGGTCGCAGGCTGTCGGATCGGCCATGGCGACCGCCGGAAGCAAGACGATGGCTATCGCAGTCAATGCAACCCAGAATCCCCGCATGGCCCCTGCCCTGCCTTAGCTGAACGTCGCAGTGATCTGCTGGCCGTTGCGCATGATGGTGATCTGCCAGTGGCGGGCGCCGGAATCGACCACGCTCTGCATGTCGGCCGTGGTGGTGATTGTCCTGCCGTTGACCGACTTGATGATGTCGCCGGGCTGCAGGCCGATGCCGGCGGCGTAGGACTGGTCGCCGTCGATCGAATAGACCATCACGCCCTTGGGCGCATCGAACGGATCGACGCCGATCTCGTCGGCCACGGCGGGCGACAGGTTGACGATATGCGCGCCGGCGAACGGGTTTTCGCCCTTCAGCACGCGTTCGTCGCGCGGCGGGTTGTCGGATGGCACCGACACCTTGATATGCACCGTCAACGGCTTGCCGCTGCGCAGGAGCTGCATGTCGACCGTCTGGTTCAGCGACAGCAGGTTGATGCGGTATTTCAGCGAGGCGTCGTCGTTGACCGGCTGACCGTCGAGGCTGACGATCACGTCGCCGGTCTTCACACCCGCGGCGTCGGCGGGGCTGCCGCTATATACATCCGACACCAGCACGCCCTGAGGCCGGTCCATGCCGAGGCTTCGCGCGATGTCGCTGGTCACGGTGTCGCCCTTGGCGCCCAGCCATGGCCGCGCCAGGTGGGTGGCGCCGCCCAGCGCGCTGTCGAGCACATGCTTGACCAGGGGCGCGGGAATGGCGAAGCCGACACCCGACGACTGACCCGCGCCCGACAGGATCATCGAATTGATGCCGATCAGCTTGCCATCCATATCGACCAGGGCGCCGCCGGAATTGCCGGGATTGATGGCGGCGTCGGTCTGGATGTAGCTGCCGTCGCCGCCGCCAACATCGGTGCGGTCGAGCGCCGAGATGATGCCGTTGGTCACCGTCTGGCCGACACCGAACGGATCGCCGATGGCCAGGACCAGGTCACCGACCTCCAGGTCGCGGTCGTCGGCCAGGTCGATGGTCGGGAAGGTCTCGCCGGCCTTGGTCTGGAGCTGGAGCACGGCGATATCGGTGCGCGGGTCGGCCAGCAGCACCTTGGCCGGATATTCACGCCGGTCGTTGAGCACAACGCTGACCGTGGTCAGGCCGTCGATGACGTGGTTGTTGGTGACGACGATACCATCCTTGCGCACCATGACGCCCGAACCCAGGCTTTGCTGCTCCTGACTTTGGGGCTCCATGTCGCCGAACATCTGCCAGAACGGGTCGACGTTCTGGCGCACCACGCCTTTGGCATAGACATTGACCACGGCCGGCGCCACCGTCTTGACGACGGGCGCGAACGACGCCTTCATGCCGATCGCCGAACTCGGCACGACACGGCCGTCGGCCGAAAAGCCCGAGCCGGAAAACTTCTGCGTATCCTGCGAATGCGACGGCGAACAGGCGGCCAGAAGGGCCAGCAACGGCAGGGACAGAATGTAGCGTCTCATGAAAGCGATCCCCTGGATGACTTTGTCGACGCGAGTATTTGAAAAGCAATGCGGCCTATTCAAGGCTCCGGATTCGCCGTTTTCAGCCACAATTTGCGCGATAAACCTCAGTGCGCGGGCGGTTCGGCGCCGTCATAGGCCGGCGCGACCTTCAGCGACGAATGGACACCCAGGCCCAGCAGCAGGGCCAGCAGCAGGCACAGGGCCGCCAGCAGAAAGGCTGCCCCGGACAGTTCGCGTGGCACGCCGCCACGCGTGACCGCCGACAGGATCGAACCGAAGGCGATGGGCGCGAAAATGGTCGCCATCGAGGCCAGGCTCATGTTCGAGCCCTGCAGCATCCCCTGCTCCTTCGGATCGACCTTGGAGGTCATCAGCGCCTGGATGTTGGGCATGGTCAGGCCCCACAGCGCGCCGACCGGCATGGCCAGGACGAAGACCTGCCATTGCGGCGCGAAGGCGTACCAGGTGAAGGCGACCAACCCCGCGCCCAAGCCCAGGAACATGGTTTTCAACTCACCCAGCGCCTTGACGATGACCCCGGTCAGGCCTGCCTGGACGACGGCCGACAGGATGCCGACGAAGGCCAGCATGATGCCGACCTGGCTCGGCCCCCAGCCGAAGCGGTAGGCCGAATAGAGCACCATGGTGGTCGGGAAGACGCTCTGGGCGAACATCAGCAGCAGGTACATGACCGCCAGGCGCAGCACTTCGCTTGACCGGCTCAGGAAACGGATGGCGGCGATCGGATTGGCGGCGCGGAAGCTGAACGGCTTGCGGCGGTCCTTCGGCAGCGATTCCGGCAGGACGAAGAAGCCATAGATGAAGTTGACGATGCTGAGTGCGCTGGCGACGAAGAACGGCAGGCGCGGGCCGCCGCTGAAATTGAGAAAGCCCAGGCCGTGGTCGGTAAGGAACTGCCAGTGCAGGCCGCCGCCCAGTATTCCGCCCAGACTGGGGCCGACGATGAAGCCCATACCGAAAGCCGCGCCCATCAGGCCGAACACCTTGGCGCGCTTGGCCGGTTCGGTGACGTCGCTCATATAGGCGTAGGCGGTGGAGATCGAGGCCGAGGTCATGCCCGAGATGATACGGCCGACCAGCAGCCACCACAGGTTCGGCGCCACCGCCATGAACAGGAAGTCGAGACCGGTGCCTAGGTTGGACGCCAGCACGACGGGCCGGCGGCCGATGCTGTCGGACATCGAACCCTGCACCGGCGAGAACAGGAACTGCGCCAGGCCCCAGGCCGAACCGAAGATGCCGACCCACAGCCCGGCTTCTGACACCGTCCCGCTGACCGTGAAATGCCGGATCAGCGGCGCGAACACCGGGATGATGATGCCGATCGACAACATGTCGAGGAAGACGGTGAACAGGATGAACGGCGCGGCGGCCTTCAGCTTGCCAGCCTTGGATTGGTCGGAATCGGACATGAACGGGCTTTCGTGAGACCAGCGTCCTCGTTAGAGGATTTCGCCTCAGTCCGCCAGTGCCGGCTTGAGCGGCGCGAGATGGCCGTCGTTGGGTTCCGGCTTCAGGTGCAGCAGCCGCATCTCCAGGTCGTAGACATCGACATTGTCAAAGGTCGGCAGCGTCACGCCCGGTTTGATGTCGGGGCCGTTGGCGATGAACAGCGCCGCCATCAGCGGGCTGGCCGGGTCATAGCCGTGGGCGCCGCCCTTGTAACCGATGCCCTTGGCGTGGGTGTCGTCAACCAGCCAGCCCGGATCGCCCAGGCAGACGATGGCGGGAATACGCGGGTTTTTACCGTAATGCAGGCGCGCCGGAATGTTCGCCTTGTCCCAGCATTGCATGTGATCGAAGTGCATGTGGGTCAGCTTTTCGACATCGGCTTCGCGGCCGGGCTTTGGGTTGATCTCAGCCTCGGGTCCGGTGACGACGGCGTCGTAGCTGTCGGCCGGTATGTAGTCTTCCAGGAAATAGGCCCTGTCCGGCGAAATGGCGGCCATGCCATGGTCGGCGACGACGATGATGTTCGGTGTCACGCCACGCGCTTTCAGGCCCTCGCGCAGGCGGCCGATGGCGGAATCGACCTGGGCCGCGGCGTCCGTCACCTGTTGCGAGTCCGGGCCGAAGTCGTGGCCCTGGTGGTCAACGATATCAAAATAGAGCAGGTAGAGGCCAGGACGCTGGTCGGCCGGGAGGTCCATCCAGGCCAGGACCTGATCGACGCGCTGTTCGTTGGTGACGTGGTAGTCGAAATGGCTGAAATAGGTCGGATGCAGACCCTCGACCGTGGCTTCGGAGCCGGGCCAGAACTCGACCGCCGAACGGCCGCCGGATTTCACAACCGAATCCCATACCGGCAAGGCACCGCTCCACCAGTAACCATCGGTCACGGCATCGGCGTTGGACATCATGAAGGTCACACCGGGCTTGCCGGCGTCGAGCATGGTGTTGGCGATGATGCCGGTGTGATCAGGCACCTTACCGGTCACCAGCGTATAGTGGTTGGGAAAGGTCAGTGACGGAAACGACGGGCGCATGCCGTCCGGCGCTGTGGCGCCGCCATCGGCCAGGGCCTGGAGATTGGGCGTGACGCCACGCTTGATATAGTCGGCGCGGAAACCGTCGATGGAGATCAGGATCAGTGGCTGGGCGGGTCTGGTATCCGCGACGGGCACGGCAGCGCAGGCCGACAAGGCCAGCAAAACCAGCAGGGCGGTGATCTGTTTCATCATGGCGGGAGGCTCCGCGCGCACTTTGTAACAGCTCGAACCTTTCCGCCCTTGGGCCGCCGGCGTCAATGCGGCGATTGCGAATTTCCCGTGACAACCATGGAAAAGCTCCCGGCGGAACCGGGAGCTTTTCAAGAGGGAACGCGGGAAACTCAGTCGCTGGTACGAATGCGATCCAGCATGGGCAGGCAGAAGACGGGCGGGCGGCTTTCGGCATCCGCCGTTTCCAGCGCGGCGTCATCGGCTTGCGGCATGACGTCGGTGACGGGATCAGCTTCGAGCAGGTCTTCGGTCAACATGGGCAGCCTCCTTCGCGATCAACAGGGTCGGTGAAAGACAAGGCCGAAGGAACGCCTGGAGCGATTCCTTCCTCTCAAGGCTAGCCCAATCTTTCGCAGAAGCGAAATAACAGATTGCAAGTTGACGTTCACGCTCGCGTTAACACAGATTGCCGAAACCTTACCTTTCCTGGAAACAAAAAAGCCCCGGCGCGAACCGGGGCTTTTTTTTCAGCTCAATCGCCGCATGGCTCCTCGCATAAGCTCGGGCGCACGCTTGTGCTTGCCAATGCCGGGGCATTTGGAAACGCTTCACCTCAATCGCTGCCTATTCCTCGACGGCGGCCTCGAACACCGGGCCCGAATCCTGGCCGCGGGCGTCCTCGTCACGGTCGACGAATTCGATGATGGCCATGGGCGCGTTGTCGCCGTGGCGGAAGCCGGCCTTGAGCACGCGGATGTAACCGCCGTTGCGGTCCTTGTAGCGTGGGCCGAGCGTTTCAAACAGCTTGCCGACCTGAGCGATGTCGCGGACGCGCGAGATGGCGATGCGGCGGTCGTGCAGCGTGCCCGACTTGGCCAGGGTCACCAGCTTTTCGACGAAGGGACGCAGCTCCTTGGCCTTGGGCAGGGTGGTGACGATCTGTTCGTGCTTGATCAGGGCCGCCGCCATATTGGCGAACATGGCGATGCGGTGAGAGGTGGTGCGGCCGAGCTTGCGGTAACCGGAACCGTGACGCATGTGTCAATCTCCATAAGACCGCGTGGCGCTTCAGGCTCAAGCGCGGCCCCAAAAACGAGCCCGGAGGCAAAGGCGGCAGGCCGATTGGCCCCTGCCCGCTCCGGACGTCCCCACCGGAAGGCGGAGAAATTACCGGGACAAGGTTCTGGTCTTTCCCGATAAGTCGGAACCGAAATCCGGCTCCTATAAAAAGGAAAGCCCGGACGTTTCCGTCCGGGCTCTTTATCCTGTTTCACGTCAAAAGTACACTGAGCGCGCCAGCGCGAAGGACTTTTGGTATGATCGAGTTAGATCTGGTCCTCGAACTTCTTGGCCAGGTCCTCGACGTTTTCCGGTGGCCAGTTGGGCACGTCCATGCCCAGGCTGAGGTTCATCGACGCCAGGACTTCCTTGATTTCGTTGAGCGACTTGCGGCCGAAGTTCGGCGTACGCAGCATTTCGCTCTCGGTCTTCAGGATCAGGTCGCCGATATAGACGATGTTGTCGTTCTTCAGGCAGTTGGCCGAACGGACGGAAAGCTCCAGTTCATCGACCTTCTTGAGCAGGGCCGGGTTGAACGGCAGCTCGGGCTTGCCTTCCTCGACCACAGGCGCCTTGGGCTCCTCGAAGGTGATGAAGATCTGTAGTTGGTCCTGAAGGATGCGGGCGGCGAAGGCCACCGCATCGACCGGCGTCACGGCGGCGTTGGTTTCGACGTCGAGCACCAGCTTGTCGTAGTCGAGCGACTGGCCCTGGCGGGTCGGCTCGATACGATAGGCCACCTTCTTGACCGGCGAATAGAGAGCGTCGACGGCGATCAGGCCGATCGGCGCGTCTTCCGGGCGAAGGCGGTCGGCCGGGACATAGCCCTTGCCGTTCTGCACCGTGAACTCCATGCGCACGGTGGCACCTTCGTCCAGCGTGCAGATGACGTGCTCGGGGTTCAGCACCTCGATGTCGGCCGGAACGTCGATCTGGCCGGCGGTCACCGGGCCGGCGCCGGTCGCGCGCAGCACCATACGCTTCGGGCCTTCGGCATGCATGCGCAGGGCCAGTTGCTTGATGTTCAGGATGATGTCGACGACGTCTTCACGGACGCCTTCGATGGAGGAAAATTCGTGCACCACGCCGTCGATCTGGACGGAGGTGACAGCCGCGCCTTGCAGCGAGGAGAGAAGCACGCGACGCAGCGCGTTGCCGAGCGTCACACCGAAGCCGCGTTCCAGCGGCTCGGCGACCAGGCGCATTTTGCGGGAAGGGTCGGAACCCGCTTCGACTTGGGGCTTCTCGGGACGAATAAGCTGTTGCCAGTTTCTTTCGATCATTGCGTCCTCTAAGAACAGGAAAGGCCGCCCCGCAGATCATGCGGAGCGACTGAAAATTACGTAAAAACGCTTAGACGCGACGGCGCTTGGGCGGACGGCAGCCATTGTGCGGAATCGGGGTGACGTCACGGATCGAGGTGATCGTGAAGCCCACCGCCTGAAGGGCGCGCAAGGCGCTTTCACGGCCCGAACCCGGACCGGCGACGCTGACTTCCAGCGTCTTGACGCCATGTTCGATGGCCTTCTTGCCGGCGTCTTCAGCGGCGACCTGGGCGGCGTAAGGGGTCGACTTGCGCGAACCCTT
>OUNJ010000093.1_pt2 | contig 20250 bp, 20 predicted proteins | sample 1755361 | NCBI WGS metagenome assembly OUNJ01 (sample SAMEA3914825, study PRJEB12502) | metagenome | biome: forest; material: soil | place: USA | collected 2012-03-12 | depth 0.1 m
ACGCGGATGCGGTTCTTGCGCATCTTGCCGGCGGTGTGGGCGATGATTTCGTGGCCCGATTCCTCGAGCTTCACGCGGAAAGTCGCGTTGGGCAGGAGTTCGACGACCACGCCCGGAAATTCCAGAAGTTCCTCTTTTGCCATGCGGCTCCTCTTGGGAAACAGCTGCCCTGTTCCCCGGCGGGGGACTCACAAGCTCCATTTCTGCGTGGAGCGCCCTTTATACCCAATGCCCCGGCAAGGAAAGAGGCTTTTACGGGTTGAGGATCGCCGCCACCTTGGTCCAGTCGGTCGTCTTGACGATGTTGTCGATGACGTCCTGCGGCCCCTGCAGCGTGATCTCGATGGTTTCGATGTGCGGCGAGGCATCGGTATGGACGTAGTGATACCAGGTGGCGTCGTCCTTGGCGTAATAACGCGACGGATCGCCGAACTCGAGCACGTAGCAGGACGCGTCATGCAACTGATGCGCAGGCTCCGCGTACAGCCGGGCGACGCCGGGCGGTGGGGTGGGCATCAGCGTCGCCTGGTCGCTGGCCGGCGCGACGTAGCCCATATTGTCGGCGACGTCGATCAACAGCTGGCGCGGACCGGGCTGCGGCTGTTGCTGCGCCTGAGCCAGCGCCTGGATCTCGGCGATGATGGCCTTGCGCCGCGCCGAGCTGGTGGACGGCGAATAGAGTTCCTGGGTCAGGGCGGTCATCTTGACCGACGGATCCTCCGCCGTCGAAGCGCTTTCATACATGCGCGAAATCGTGCCGTCGAAATAGAAGGGCTCGGTCCCGGCGCCGATGATTGACGGATTGTCCGGGATGTCCATGTGGTTGGGCTGCCGTTCCTGCCAGCCGTCGCCGGGCGCCATGCCGGCGATCACGCCGTCGATGGCGGTGCGGTAATTGACGATCACCGCCTCCTCGGCCGCCGTCGGGGCGCGCTCCTGGGCCGAAGCCGCGCCCGCCGCCATCATGATCGCCAAAAGGCCCGCGCCGAGACCATACCGCATGTTGCTGCTCCCTGAATTGCCTATGAAATTACGCAACGGCGCGGCGGCGTGCAATTGCCTAAACCGGCATAGCTCTCACGGCGTCAGAGCGGCGTCGAACCTGGTCCAGTCCGTGCGGCTGAGCAGGGCCTGCACATAGTCCTCCGGCCCCTCGATGCGCAGCATGAAGTTTTCGACATGCGGCGTGCCGGGCGGATTATTGAACCTGTAATGATACCAGTTGTGTCCGGCATCCCAGGACACCCGTGACCAATCACCGAAGATCAGGACGTAGGCCTTGCCGTTATCGACATGGGTGGCGTCGGCGGCGAAGACAGCCGCCACCCCCGGCAGGGAATAGGGCAGCGGCTTGGTCATGCCGTCGTCGGGCCCGTAGTTGGTGAAATTATATTCGCTGTCGATATAGAGGTTGGCGCGGGCCGGGTTCTTGTCGGTCAGGTCCGACATCTGCTGGATCAGCCTGGCTCTCTGCTGCGGATCGTCGGTGGCCTGCAACTGGGCGCTCAAGGCCTCCAGTTGCGTCTGCATCGGCGCCACCACCGTATTGAAGCGGTCCGAGCCCTGGCGCACCTCGTAAAGCCGGCTGATCGTGGCATCGAAGGCCAGCGGTATCTCACGGTTGGCGGTATTGACCGCGACATCGGCGTCGACGTCGTAATGCTGGGTGGTGTCCTCCTGCCAGTTGTCGTCAGCAAGACTGTCGACGGCTGTGTCAAGGGATTGGGCATAGCGGTCGATCACCGTCTTTTCGACCGGTGTCGGCGGACGGTAGGCCTGGGCGAAAGCGGGCTGGACAAACGCGGCGGCCAGGAGGCCGGACAACAGAAGAACGCGCATCGACGGACCCTCCGGTGAAGCGCGACCTTATCACGACGACGCCGATACACAAACGCCCCGGCGCACGAAGCGGCCGGGGCGTTGCGTGTCAGGATTACAGCAGATCAGAACTTGCGGACCAGGTTGAGCGAGGTCGTGGTCGCCTGGCCCTTGTCGTTCTGGAATTCCGAACGCGTCACGTCGGCGCGCACAGCATACTGGCTGTTGAAATGGTACTGGGCGCCGACGCCGTAGTCGAAGGCGGTGCCCTGTTCCAGCTTGCCGGCCGACGGCGGCGCCTTCAGGTCGGTGTCCGACACGCCGACGCGGCCGAGCAGGTCGAACTTCGACGACACAGGCACGTAACCGACGCCGTAGGCGGCCCAGCGGTTGGTCAGCTTGTACCGGCCGGCGGCCGTGGTGTCATGGTTGGTGCCGAAGGCGGCCTCGCCCTCGACGCCGAAATGCGGAGTGAGACGGGTGCCGACACGGGCGTTGACGCCGTTCAGGTTGCTGCCGGTCTTGTGGTTGTCGGTGCCCTGGACGCCGATCGAGCCGTAGGGACCAAGGTCCTGGGCATGGGCGACGGCGCCGGTGAGAGCCAGGGCGGACGCCGCGGCGAGAATGACGAGTTTCATGACATGTGCTCCAGATTGATCTTTGTAAGCCCTTGCATTTATTGAAAATGCCGGGGCCGGCGGTCGGGTTTCGCCGCCAGGACCAATGTAGGAAGGCGCTCGGGCATCGCTGCGACGATTCCGGGGTCATTTTGGGGTATTTCGCTCCGAATAGGGCGAAAGGGTCACGCTTTGGTCGCGTATGGGGCGAACCCAGCCTTTTGGCCGGATTAAGGCCGCGTTTTCGCCGTCTTGATGAACAGCGGATGAATAAGAAATGATTTCAAATGTGCAATAAAATCATAAGGATAGAGCCGGCCACCGAATCGCGATCGCCGGCTATACGCCTCTATTCCTGCTGAACGGCGACGATATCGCTCTCGACTTCGGACTTTTTCGCCAGCAAGGCTTGGCGTTCGTCACTTGTCAGATCGGGATTCTTGAGTGCCTGGTTCACCTTGCCCAGGATCTGGCGGTACTGATAGAGGACGTCATCCAGATGCTCGCGCGTGGTGGCGCCACCGCGAAGGCGGGAATCGCTGTCCCAGGCGCCGCCGCGCCCGCTATTGGCTATATCCTGGGTGGACACCTGCCGAAACGGCGCGGTATTCGCATTGGTATCGGCGTACGAGCGCCCCTGATCCGTCGTCCCGGCAAAAGCAACACTCGCCAGAAGCAAGGCCGGAACGGTCACGGCCAACCCATGTTTCAAAGAACGCATGGCACTCTCTCCTTTCATCCCCCGGAAAGATCTGGAACTCCAGATTGCAGAGCATGCACGCGAAGATTACACGTGTCCATAAAAAAGTGGCCGTCAATCGCGGATCAGGGCGTTGACCAAGGTAAAGAGACGCCGCGCCGTCTCATGGTCGATGGTGACCTTGCCCTTCAGCCGCTCGGTTACCAGTTCGGCGCCTTCGTTATGGATGCCACGCCGGCCCATGTCGATGGCTTCGATCTGGCCCGGCGTGGCGCTTTTCAGCGCCTCGTAATAGCTGTCGCAGATCATGCGATAGTCGCGCACGATGGCCTTGAACGGCGCCAGCGACAGCATGATGCGCCGCGCAAAGCCGGGACCTGTGATGTCGAAGACCAGCCGGTTGTCTTCAAGCGCCAGGCGCAGGTCGAACGGCCCCTCGGCGGCGCCTTCCGGCGCGAAGCTGTTCTTCTCGATCAGGTCGTAGATCGCCACCTGGCGTTCGCGCTCGATCTGCTCGCTGGCGGCGGACAGGCTGGCTTCATCGATCTCTATGCTGGCGAGTTTCAGGGGCATGCCTCTCCAAATCACGTCTTGACGTGATTTGGCAAGAGCGACGGAGTACCGGCTTACATATGCCGCGGGACCGATCGGGCGCGGCGCGGCGCGGCCAGGTCGAGCAGCAGCACGTCGATGCATTCGACCTCGATGCGAACATCGCGAAGGCTACCGGCCTCGCCAGCGAAGCGCAGGGTCAGCACATGGGCCGGCGCCTCGACGACATCGACGGCGATATCAAGCAGGCTGAGGGGCTGGCTGGTCTGGCGCGGATCGAAGCCACGCATCTTAACCCCGGTGACGCAGGAAATGCGCAGCACCGACGGCGCGCGCAACGGCACTGTGCCTTCGGCTTCATGGCAGAACCGGTTCATGCGCACGGTGAAATGACGGCCTGAGGCCTCATAGGTCAGGTCACCGGCGCGCAAGGCGGCGTCCTGGACCAGGGCGGCGATCGGAGTCACGTCTTCGGCTTCGTGCGCCATCAGGCGCAGGGGCTTCGACGGCTTCCGACCCAACCCGAACAGCGCCATTATTCGTCTTCCTCGGCCGGGGTCTCGCCTTTCAGCCGCGTGATCTTCGCACCGCAGGCCGACAGCTTGCCTTCCAGGTTCTCGAAACCGCGATCCAGATGATAGACACGGTTGACGATGGTCTCGCCGCGCGCCGCCAGGCCGGCGATGACCAGGCAGGCCGAGGCGCGCAGGTCGGTGGCCATGACCTGAGCTCCGCGCAGTTCCGACATGCCCTTGACACGCGCCTCGCCACCGGCCACCGATATCTCGGCGCCCAGCCGGCCAAGTTCGGGCACGTGCATGAAGCGGTTCTCGAAGATGGTTTCGCGAATGACGCTTTCACCCTCGGCAATGGTCATCAGCGCCATGAACTGCGCCTGCAGGTCGGTGGCGAAGCCGGGATAGACATCGGTGGTCACGTCGACCGGGCGGATCTTCGCGCCGTCGCGCTTGATGGTCACGGTATCGAAGCCGCGATGGATCTCGCAGCCGGCCAGGGCCAGCTTGTCGAGCAGGATCGAGATCAGTTCGGGCCGCACGCGCGTCAGCCGCACCTCGCCGCCGGTCATCGCCGCGGCCACGGCATAGGTGCCGGCCTCGATACGGTCGCAGATCACCGGCCACTCGGTACCACCCAGGCCCGTTACGCCTTCGACGACGATGGTGGTCGTGCCGTGGCCGGAAACGCGCGCGCCCATGCTGTTGAGGCATTCGGCCAGGTCGGAGATTTCGGGCTCGCAGGCGCAGTTGGTCATCACTGTCGTGCCCTCGGCCAGGACGGCGGCCATCAGGGCGTGCTCGGTCGCGCCGACGGAGACGAAGGGGAAAGCGATTTCGGCACCTTTCAGCCCGCGCGGCGCCTGGGCGAAGACGTAACCCTGGTGCATGTCGATATGCGCCCCCAGCGCCTCCAGCGCCTTCAGGTGCAGGTCGACGGGCCGGGCGCCGATGGTGCAGCCGCCGGGCAGGCTGACCTTGGCATGGCCGGTCCGCGCCAGCAGCGGTCCCAGCACATTGAACGAGGCCCGCATCTGACGCACCAGGTCATAGGGCGCGAAAGCCGAGGTGATTTCCGGCGTGTGCAGCCGCATGTCCGGGCCGTCGGCGCCGTCGTTTTCGCTGATCGCGCAGCCGAATCGCGCCAGCAGACGGCTCAGCATCCGCGTATCGGCCAGGCGCGGCATGTTGAGCAGGCGCACCGGCTCCGACGTCAACAGGGACGCCGCCATCAGCTTGATGGCAGAATTCTTGGCGCCGGAAATGGGAATGTCCCCGAAAAGGGCCTTGCCGCCCTCGATGGCGATGCGATCCATGCTGGTCTGTCCGCGAAACACGCCGCCTGAAAAGCCGGCGGATTCGGCGTTCTACATGACATGGCGGCGGGCGCAATATGGCCGGACGGGTTTTTTATTCAGGCTGCGGCGCGGGCTTTTGTTCCGGCGCCGGCGCGGCCTCCTGGGCCGCCTTGCGGCGGCGCAGATTGTCGCGCAGGGCTTTCTGCAAGGCCGCGGCGCGGGCATCGCGGTGGCCTTTGGTCGTGGCGCGATGGTCGGGCGGATCGTTTTCGGGCGCGTCGCTCATGGCGCGAGTTTAGAAAAGCGCCGGTAAATTGCAAGATGCGTGCGGCCTGGTGTTTTTTCCGCCACGCCGCACTTTTCACTTTGTGTTCGGGCAAAGTTTGGCTATAGGCCCTCGCCTCAGCCGGGTTCACGCCCGGCCGCGCCGTATTAGCTCAGTGGTAGAGCGCATCCTTGGTAAGGCTGAGGTCGGCAGTTCAATCCTGCCATACGGCACCATCGGCCCCTTGATCCCTAAAGGATTGAGGGGCCGACCTCATCCTTCTCCCCACCGCAATCGACGTGAACGGACCCGAAACTCCACGGGAAAAGGTGGGGAATTTGCGGGAAGCTTGTTCAACGTATGTTCACGAACGAACGCAGTCAAAATGTCAGGTAGGCCTCGGGAAATATCTTACCTGCATTATGTCGTTGAATTTATTGATGTAGTGACCTAACGAAAACCTTACATCGGCATTACGATGTAATGAGATGATATAATTACTTTTCTGAAAAATATTATTCAACAAATTCAATCATGTAATAAACATTCATCCAAAAAATAATGCCATGTAACGTATGCTTTCTTACGTGGTGAAAGCGTTGTATCTAACTGATATTGCTACAAAATATGATCTGTTCGCCCCGAATAATCGCAAGCAATAAGGCAGGTAAGGCATTTCCCGAGTGCCCATACCGTCGGCGAGGCGTTTTCGTCGAATCGTGCTGCCTACCGAGGCCAAAAAATTAGGGCCCGCAACCGCGTCAAGTTGCGTCGCCGTGTGAGCCCTTCAGAATGACCCGCATCGCCCATGTTTGAAAATTTGCGTCAGAGCGACTCGATTGCGTCAAAAATGACATGAGAAGCGGGCAGGCGAGGCGCGGGGACGAGCGCGCGGCGCCGGTCCGGATGGGGTTGCCACCTGTCGCATATGCGCATCATTCGCAAAAGCCCCTGCGACGACGTCGCAGGGGCTTCGATGCCTCCTATTCTCGTTGACTTAATTGCTGATGATCAGTTCGCCGGCGACAATACTCTTTGCCATGCCGCCCACGGTGTAACGCACACCCACTTCCTCGAAGTCGAAGCCCTTGAAGATGCGCCGCACATCTGGACAGTCGTTCAGGCTCAGGATGAACCTGCCCTTGAGCCCAGCCAAGACCTCAGCCATCACATCGAATTGTCCGCGATCGAACAAGGCCTTGCCATAGTCTCCTTCGCAGCCATAGTACGGCGGGTCGAGATAGAACAACGTGTCGCTGCGATCGTAACGTCGAATGAAGTCAGCCCACGGTAGCCGTTCGACGACCACGCCAGACAGGCGCTCGTGAACCGCTTCCAGCATCGGTATCAGCTTCGTCACATCGAAGCGCGCCGGCCGCCCTGGATCCACGCCGAAGCCTCTCCCCGTCACCTTGCCTCCGAAGGCTAGGCGCTGCAGGTAGAGGAACCTGGCCGCCCGCTGCATATCGGTCAGGGTGTCTGGATCCACGGCCATGAGGCGTTCGAACCCTGCCCGTGACGTGATTTGAAACCTCAGCATCTCGACGAAGGGAACATAGTGTTCCTGCAGCACGCGGAACAGTGTCCAGACGTCACGGCTGAAGTCATTAATGACCTCGCACTTCGGCCTGACGGTGCGCCGGAAAAACACGCCTCCCATGCCAACGAAGACCTCAGCATATGTGCCATGCGGCACCGCGCCGATGCGGACATCCAACCGTCGCGCCAATGCCTTCTTGCCGCCGATATAGGCCGCCACGGGTTTCACGGGCTGGACTGGGGATAACAAACTCATGCGCTTGACTCCTACAGGTTGCACAAGGACGATCCACCTCCCTGCGCGGGAAGGTGGACGATTCGAGGCCGCGGCCTCGCATTGTGGCAAGCTCTGTTTGCCGGGTTGGAGCGCCGCAATCGCTCCGCCCCCGCCTTAACTGGCGGGAGGTGGTCCGGCCGCGACGATCGAACTCAGATCGTAGGGCGCGTAACTGATGGCGGGCAGACCCAGCCAGTCGTTGAGCTCCAGCGTCCTGGTCTGCAACGGCCCGATCTCGTTGACGAAGAAGACCTCGGCCGCGCGTGCTACGTCGCCAAAGCCGCCGGCATTTGACGGCACCACACCCAGCAGCTGGGGTGGCACCCGGTGCGCCGCCAGAACGTCATCACGCGACGTATTCTTGATGCCCAGGAACTCGTCCTTCGCTGCCACCTCGCTGATCGGGATGATCTGCACCCCGTCTTTCTTTCCGTTGGCCGCATGGATGAACAGGTTCTTGAAATTCCCGACGCCCTTGGCGTTCCTGAGGCTCTCACGGATAGCGTTGACGTCCTTGTCCGACATCGTCGGCTCGCTGAGATAGAACACATACCCGGCATGACCGCCGTTGATGTAGTAACGCCGGCGGAACAGGGTCGCCGCCTCGTTCAGCATCATCCCCTGCAGCGCCGACAGATATTCCGGCCGTCCATAGATCTCCTGGCTGACGTCGCTTTCCATCAGCTGGAACATCGACCCAGGCACATACTCATGCACGTCGGCCAGGTTGAAAGGGTTGATGAAGAAGAACTCGCCGTCGACGATGCCGCGCCGGGTGTTCATGGCCAGGGAGTGCTGCAGAGACAACGGCTTGCCCAGCATGTTGTCGATCCGGTTGACGTAACCGTTGCCCATGACCAGGTAGTCGAGCATCCACTTGCGAAAGGTCGCCCTGTCGAGCCAACGCGACGGCTGGAAGGTCTTGACCAGCAGGTTAAGCTTGACGCCGATTGCCGACCTGTGATGCGAGGTGGCCTCGAGCACGCGCGCCAGCGATCGCGGATTGATCGGCGGCTCGTACCAGCGCCCGTTGCGCCAGGATTCGACGGCGTTGAGGATCTCGCGCCGGTCGAGCACAGACTCGGCGTCGCCGAAGCTGAACGCCTCGATCGAGACGGGCGCGGCGGTCCTAGGGGCTGGCGCCATCGCTGCGACGGCTTTCGATCTGCTCCTGGTGGCCATCGAAAATCTCCACGGTGGTTGTCGACCCGGCGTCGGCCGCGTCGAGGGGTTCGAAGAACAATGCGTGCAAAAGCGCCCAGGCCAGGTCGCCGTGGCCCGTCTCGGCCGACCGCCGTGCGACATAGGTCAATTGGCGTTGCGACTTGGTCAGCTCGGCATGGATCGACATCAGCGCCCGGGCGATGTCCGTCATGCCGGCGTCGAGCTCGATGCGGCCGTTGCTGAAGACATTCTTCGCCTTAAGCACCATCGCCGTCTTTAGGGCCGGGTTGTAATCTAGCCGCCGCGCGGCCGGGAAGAACTTGACCACCAGTTGGTAGACGCTGGCGCCGACGCCCGTCGTGTCGATACCGATATTGGTGACACGATACTTCTGGCACCATTTCTCGATCATCGCCGCCTGGCCTTCGAAATCCAGGTGTCTCAGCTGTATCCGCTCGATGACACGGAACTTGCTGCGCTTGCCGGCTGGCGCCGCCACCGCGACCAGGGCGGCATTGTCGCCGGCCTCGCTCTCATTGGGGTCGTAACCGAGCCAGACGTCGCCGGCATAGGGCCGCAGCGACCAGATATTGATGTCCTTCCACGCCTCGAAGCTGTCGACCAGGCACGGATGGATCAGCGACATCGGGAAGGTCGACGCCGAATCGTCGATGAACTCGCAACCGAAGAGGTTGTTGAACTCGTCGACCCCGTATTCGAATTTCAGCTCCTCGATGTCGATCAGGTCGAAACCGGTGTCGATCGCGTCCTGCAGGGTGACGATCTGGCGCCAGATCCGGTCGACGCCTTTGACGCCGGCACGCAGAGCTTCATGCGATATGTCGAACCTTGCGCGCTCTGCCTTCGGGCGCTTGCGATTGAACCGCTCGCCCGACCACATGGCATAGGCCTCATGGTTGATCGTCGACGGCGTCGAAAACAGGGTGATGGTGTATCGCTTCTGCGTCGCCATCGCCGAAGCAACTTTGTAAAGCTGCTCGAAGCCGTAGATCCAGAAAAACTCGTCGATGATGACGTCGCCATGGTAGCCCTGGGCGGTGCGATAGTTCGTGCCCAGGAACAGCAGCTGGATCGGCTCCAGACGGTTGCCGTCGTCGTCCTCGCCGCGGTCGATCTCGATCGGATCGCCGACCAGCTTGACGCCGATCGTCGCCCGCACGAACTCGACGATGTAATGGCGGAAGATATTGGCCTGGTTGCGGCTGGCCGAAATGAAGATTTGGTTGTTGCCGGTCTCCAGGCCCCGTAACAGGCGCTCACGCGCGAAATGGTAGGTCGCACCGATCTGGCGCGACTTTAGGTACATGCGGATCCGTTCGCCGACCGACTCCCACCAATCGCGCTGGAAAGCGAAGAGACCGCGCTCCATGACGGCCTTCAGCTTCTCGTACGCCTCGCGGCCGATGAAATTCTTGACCGGCTTCTTCCGGTCGCCGGCGTTGCGGTTGGCGACCTTGTCGTTCAGGTCGCCGCTGTGGCCGTCCGCCTCCTGGAACTTGCGGATCTTCTCGAAGCGCTCGATCTGCCGCCCCAGCAGGTCAATATCGCGCACGTCGGATGACGAATAGGTCTCCTTCATCACCAGCTGCTGGTATCGGACATAGGTGCAGGCGGCGGCCCGTTGCCGCGGCGGCGCCTCGTCCCATTTGCCGCGATCCTTCCAGCTCTGGACGGTCGTGCGCGGGATCTCCAGCGCCTCGGCGATATCGGTGATGTCCCAGGCGCACCAGTAGAGCATGCGCGCCTTTTCGCGCGCGTCGAACGGCACTCCGAACGGCACGACCTTGCTCATGGCGGCGAAGATACGGGCCGGCCGCCGAAACCTTGTGCGGCCTGCTTTGTCAAGCCGGGCTTGACAAAGGCGGCGGGTTGCCCCGGGCCGCCCCTGCCCCGCCTAAATCGGTTTCAGCCGCGCGCTCACGACAGCGCTTTCGCCGCCCGACCGATCCAGGAGCCCTTCATGGCCACCAAGAAAACCGATTTCGTCCGCGTCGCCGTTTCGGGCCCGACCATCGACGGCCGCGTCATCGACCCCAACATGCTGGTTCAGGCGGCCAAGAACTACAATCCCGACACCTATGCCGCTCGCGGCAATATCGAACATGTCCGCGGCGTCTCCGGCCAGCAGCCCTTCGGCATGTATGCCGACGTCCTGGCGTTGAAGGCCGAGCCGATCACCCTCAACGTCGCCGGCAAGCCGGACAATCAGATCGCGCTCTATGCCCAGCTCGACGTCTCCGACGACCTGGTCAAGCTGAACAACAACGGCACCGGCCAGAAGCTCTACACCTCGATCGAGCTCCTTCCCGACTTCGCGCAGACCAAGGAAGCCTACATGGTCGGCCTGGCTTTCACGGATTCGCCGGCCTCGCTCGGCACCCAGCGCCTGCAATTCACCGCCAACGCCAAGGCCTACGGCAACCTGGTCAGCGCGCCGCAGGAGTTCGAGCTCAAGCTGGCCGATCCGACGCCGCAGCAGGTCGCCTCCGCGGGCGTCGGCGAGGCGCTGAAGGAACTGTTCAAGTCCTGGATGACGCCGCCGACGGCCGTCACGGCAACTGCAGCACCTGCGGCTCCGGCCGTGGCGCCCGCGGCCACAGCGCCCGCCTCCGTCGACTTCTCGACCTTCGCCACCCAGCTGCAGACGACGCTCGAAAAGATGTCGGCCGCAATCGACGCCACCGCCCAGGCCAGCGCTACCGCCGCGACCAAGCTCGCCGCCGACCATGCCGCCCTCGTCCAGCGCCTGGAATCGACGCCGGCCTCCGGCTTCACCGCCCGGCCGCCGGCGACCGGCGGTTCCGGCGACACCCTCGCCGACTGCTGATCCCGCCCCTGCTGACCGTCCCCGTTTAGGAGCCTGCCCCGACCATGCGTCCCCAGACCCGCCTCAAGTACAACAGCTACCTGACCCGCCTCGCCAGCCTCAACGGCGTGGCCGACGCGACACAGCAGTTTACGGCGACCCCGTCGGTGCAGCAGAAGCTGATCGACAAACAGCAGGAAAGCGTTGATTTTCTCAAGAAGATCAACTTTATCCCCGTGACCGAAATGTCGGCCGAAATCATCGGCCTGTCGGTGACCAGCACCATCGCCGGCCGAACGGCCACGGTCAACCCGGGCACGCCGCGTATCGGCCGTGACCCGACCGGGCTCGATAACCGGCTCTACACGTGCAAGAAGACCGACTTCGACACCGTCATCTCCTACGACAAGCTCGATCTGTGGGCCAAGTTCCCCGACTTCCAGGTGCGCTGCGCCAACATGGTCATCGAAGCCCAAGCGCGCGACCGCATCATGATCGGCTGGAACGGCACCTCGGCCGCCGCCACGACCGACCGCAACGCCAATACTCTGCTGCAGGACGTCAACTATGGTTGGTTGTACCATATGCGGAATGACAATGCCGCCCGCGTGCTATCCGACGGCGCCGACACCACGGTCGGCTATACGACCAAGCTGACCTACGGCTCGGCGGCGACCGCCGACTATGTCGACCTCGACGCCCTGGCGTGGGACCTGCGCGAAAGCCTTCTGCCCGTCTGGACCAAGGACGATCCGAACCTGGTCTGCATCATCGGCAACGACCTGCTCAAGGACAAGTATTTCGGCCTGGTCAATTCCGACCTCGACCCGATGAACAAGAGGGCGCGCGACGAGCTCCTGGCCACCAAGACCCTGGGCGGCCTGAAGCCCGAGGTCGTGCCGTTCTTCCCTGACGGCACGATCCTGATCACTAGCCTCGCCAACCTGTCGATCTATCAGCAGGAAGGCGGCAACCGCCGCTATGTCGCCGACGAACCGAAGTACAACCAGATCGCCGACTATCAGTCGTCGAACGACGCCTACGTCATCGAGAATCTCGAACTGGCCTGCATGGCCGAAAACATCGCCCGTCACGACGGCTAAAACCATAACCCAGCGAGCGAGGGGGCGGGCGGTGTCGTCATGGGCCGCCGCCCCCAAATCGTAAGGAGACCCGCCCATGCCCGACGACAACGCCCCTGAAATCCCCATGACGCCGGCGCAGCGCCACCGGGCTATGCATGCCGAAAAGACCGCTGCGGCCGCATCCGCCGTGGCCACGGCCGCGGTCAAGACCGATCCCCAGCCGTCGGCGCCGGTCGCCGCTCAAACTCAACTGCCGATGACGCCGGCGCAGCGCCATCGCGCGATGCACGCTGCCCAACAGGCCGAAGCCGCCGGCGCCGCACCGCAAGCCCCCGCCGTTAAACCGCCGACGCCGGCGCAGATCCACCTGCAGGCCTTGGGCGATACGCCCGTCATCCCGGAACACCGCTTCAGCCCGGCGCAGCGCCACCGCGCCCGGGTTCTGGCCGCCCAAGCCGTGGCTTCGGCCAACCCCGCCGCCGGCGTCGTCGCGCCCGATCGGGCCGATACCGGCCAGACCGCCACCGAATACGAGTTGCTCCGCGCCCAATTGGGCCAGGACATGACCGAGATCTCGGCGCTGCGCTCGGTCGAGGCCAAGATCGAGCTGAAGCGCAAGAAGCTGCCGGCCTATGACGCCTATATCGACGGCGTCCTCGAAACAGCCGCATCGACCGATAAGGCCGTCCAGGACGAGGTCTTCGTCCAGTTGATGATCTGGCAGTTCGATATCGCTGATTGGTCGATGGCCCTGGCCATGGCCGGCCACGTCCTGAAATTCGGCCTCACCCTGCCCGAACGCTTCTCGCGCACCACCCCGACCCTGATCCTCGAGGAGGTCGCCGACGCGGCCCTGCACGCCGGCAAGTTCGACGGCGCCTTCCCGGTCGACGTCCTGCAGCAGGTCGAGGCTCTGACCCAGGACTATGACGTCAACGACATCGTCCGCGCCAAGCTCTACAAGGCGCTGGGCCAGCAGTTCACGCTGCAGGCCAACGCCTTCGATCCGTCCGCCACCGATGCGCCCGCCGGCGGCCTGCGCGGACTGCTGGCGGCCGCCTTCGGCTATTTCAAGCGCGCCTTTGAACTTCATGACAAGGCTGGCGTCGTCAAACCTATCGAGGACCTGACGCGCCGCCTCACCCAATTGCCGGCCCCGGAACCCGCGGCCAGCTAACCAGGTCGTCCCGCGGCGCCAGGGGGCGGCCAGGATGACGAGGCCACAGTTTCTCCGGCCGCGTTCGTCACCCCTCGCCTCACCCCCTGAACCGCGGGGCGGCTCCACAAGGGCACGACCATGACCTTCGGCCTCGTTGCCTCGCCGCCGGATCCCGACTCGCCCCTCGGCGAAACCGTCGCCTTCCTGCCCTTCTGGCCGTCCGTCGACGTCAACGCCTTTCGCAACACCATGCGGATCGGCGGCAACAACATCCCCGACGATCGCCTGAAATTCGCCTTGGAAGGCGCCCTCGTCTCGGTCGACAACGACCTGGCCGACTGGAAGGCGACGCAAATCAACGCCGGCCATGCCACGCTCGACGATGTCGCCGACGCCCGCGCCTCGGCCTGCTGGCTGCGCGCTGTCCGCGCCCTGGCCACCGCCGACCTGATGGAGACCCACCGCGACGTCACGGCCACGCGCGAAGGCGAAGCCCGCGCCGAAGAGTTGGTGCCGACGGCCGCCGACCTGCGCCGCGTCGCCGTCCACGCCATCCGCGACATCCTCGGCGTCGGCCGCACCACCATCGAGCTCATCTGATGGCTACCTTCACCGCGACCGCCCTGCAGAACGAACCGCTCGATGCCCTGGTCTGGCGCGTCATGGGCACCGCCTCGCCCGTCGTCGAACAGGTCCTCGATCTCAATCCGGGCATCGCCGACACCCTCGTCCTCGCCGAAGGCCAGGTCGTCACCCTGCCCCTCATCCTGGCGCCGGCGACGCCGCAACTCGACATCGTGCAGCTATGGACCTGACCCCATGAAGAAGATCGCCAGCCTGCGCGAATACCTGGTGACCTGGGTGCCGGAGCTGAAACAGGATCCGGCGCGCCTGCTGATCCACGTCGAGTCGGGACGCCTGGCCGTACGTTACGGCGCCAATCTCGGCTGGGAATACCGCTACAAGGTCAGCCTGACGGTGTTGAATTACACCAAGCACCAGGACACATTTTTCCTGCCCCTGGTCGTCTGGTTGCGCAATAACATACCGGACCTCTTCCTCAGCCATGACACCGGCGACCAGGCCATCCAGTTCGAGGTCGACATCGTCGACAGCCAGGCCGTCGACATCATGGTCTCGGTCGACCTGCACGAGTCGGTCGACGTCCTGCCGCGCAACGACGGCTCCGGCGCTTACGACATGAGCCACCGCGACGAACCGCCGATCGAGGGCCTCGAGGGCGACGAAGGCCTGGCCACCCTGCCCGACAATGTCCTTCTCCTGATCTCGCCCTATGGGGAGTACTTCCTGTCGAAACAGTCCGACCTCTACATGCCGCCGGCATGATCCCCTCCGAACCGCTTTGCGGTTCGGCAAGCGCGACTGCGCGGCCGAGCCTTTGCGAGGAAAGCCATGCGGCGTTTGAGCTACAGCTATGAATGACGAGGATCTGAAGGACTTCGGCCAGTTCGACAAGATCGTCGGCGCCCTGCTGCACGACCTGACCCCGATCGCCCAGCGCCAGCGCCTGCGCGAGATCGGCCGGGCCATCCGCCGCGAACAGGCGGCCCGCATCGCCGCCGGCAAGGAATCGGATGGCGAGGCTTTCAAGCCACGCAAGCGCGTGCGCGATGTCCGCACGAAGCACGCCATGAAATTCCTCTACCCGTCCAACGGCGGCGGCAAGCCGCGCCTGGTCTACATGAAGTCCTGGACCTATCAGGGCAAGGGCCAGGTCACCGGCTTCGACATCAAGGCCGGCGCCCAGCGCACCTTCGATCGCGACAAGATCATCCGCTTCATTCCGCTCGATCCGGGTGAGGATGTCGGCGGCGCCGGCACGCTGAAGCGGCCCAACCGGCGCCAGAAGGCCATGTTTCGCAAGCTGCGCCTGCCGCGCTACCTGCGCGATTGGCTCGACGGCAACGAACTGAATATCGGCTTCCGCGGCCGCGGCGCCCAGGCCGCCCGCTGGCACCAGGAAGGCCAGGGCAACCGCCCGGTCCGCCGCCTGCTCGGCTGGTCAAGAATCGACGAAAACGAGATCATGGACCGCATCTTCGCCAGGCTCGACAAGAAGTTCTGATCCGTCGCGCAAACGCCTTTTGCGAATTCCGGGATATTATTCAACAGACTACGCCAACTTGTGGTCGGGGTCTTGGGCGGACCGAAAGCAAAATACGCCTGTGCGCTGAAATGCAATTTTTTTTAAATACGCGCTTGGCGATCCTCAAGAGCTTCAAAACACTGATGAGACAGCACGTCGTCAAAACCAGAATGTGTTCGATCATCTCCACGGCGCACAGTCCTACCATCAACGGAATTTTAAGCCCGATGGTGCGACCGGTCAAATAAATTGGCCATAAGGAAATCTACGACGTCACGCCTTGGATCTTCTCATACGACCGCATAGCGCTGAGACCCAGCAGGCCGAGCAGCAGCGGCATCAGCTGCGTCATGTCGAGCTCGGGCCACACGGCCGCGACGTGAAACGCCGACATGACGAACAGCGCGATCGGCCGCAGGATAAAATCGTTGCCCAGAGCGGCGGCGCACACCCAGATGATCATCGGCCGGCCGCCGGCGACGAACAGGCTGCCCGACTGAGCCTCGGCCTGGTCGACCTGGATCTGCGCCTTGGCGATGTCGGTGTCGGCGGTCAGCTGCGCCAGTTCGCCCGACTGCTGCATCTGCAGCAGCTGCAGCGCCGCCTGTTGCTTGGCGGCCGGATCCGGCATCAGCCGGTCGATCAGCTTGCCGCCGAGATCCATGGCGGCGGTGACGACGTCGAAAGACATGCGAAAGCTCCTATTGTGCGTTTTCGAAGGCCATGGCTCAGCCCGCCCAGCAAATCAGCTTGTGACCCGTCGTCACGGCCGTCGCGGCTACCCCACCTGTCGGGATTACGCCGCCCTGGAAGACCAGGGTGGCGCCCGGACCCAGTTCGAACGACGTGCCGGCGGTCGTGCTGGCGGTCCCGCCGATCGAGAAAAAGGCCGTTTCGGTGGCTGAGACCGGATTCTGCAGGTAGAGGTATAGCCGGCTGGTATTGCCGGCCAGGATCGACTGCGACGTCCCGCCCGTCGTGATCGCCGCCGAACAATTGGTCAGGGTTTCCTGGATCCCGTGCGTCGCCAGCTGGCCGCTGGTGTCGGTCGCGAGGATCCTGAGGTTGCCAGACGAGTCCTTGCCGCCGATGGCGATGGCGGTTGACGGTACCGAAGAGCCCGGCGTCCCTTGCACAGCGGTCTGATTGCTGGCCAGGGCGCCGCCGGAAGGCAGGTTGATATTGAGATTGCCGGACGTGTCGGTCGACAAGGGCCGGAAATTGCCGGACCCGTCCTTGCCGCCGACCAGCGTGCCTTTCGCAGGTATCGCCGAACCCGGCGTCCCCTGCGCCGCCGTCTGGTTGGCGGCCGTCGCCGGTGAAAGAGGCGCGCCCGTATTGTCGACCGGCACCGTCGCCGGCGCCAGCAGGCCGCCGCCGACATCCTTGTAAAGGATCTTGTTCGGCGCGCCGCGCGGATCCGCATAGGTCGTATCGCCGGCCATCGCTGCCGTGACCGACACGGCCAGTCCGGCCAGGGCGCCCACTACCAATAAAATTCGCTTCATGTCTGTCTCCGTTTCAGGTCAGGAAGGGCTGCGCCACGGCGCGGCCAAGGATCGGATGCTCACGCATGCCGGGATGGTTGAGGCCGTTGCACGAACAGAAATCGATCGCCGGAATGCCGGTCACGTTGGTGCCGAGGTCGGTCAGGGCGACGGTATTGATGTAGGCGGCGGTCTGGCCGGTGTCCGGATCGGCATAGGCGGCGATGGCGCTCAGGATCCGCTGCGTCGTGCGCCACGGCGTCAGGTCGCTCATGAAGTTCGAGTTCGGATGCCAGGTCCCGACGATCGTCACCTCGGCGCCCTGGGCGTGGGCCGCGGCCTTCAGCACCATCATGTCGGCCAGGGTATCCATGGCCAGCAGGTTGTTCATGCCGAAGCCGAGGACGGCGTTGACGGCATAACCTTGCCCGACGCGCAGCGCGATCTGGTCCTTGTAGGCCTGGAACCGTGCGTCATCGAGGGCGTTGTTGGTGCCGGTCCCGTCGGTCGATCCGGCGATCCCCATATTGTCGTAGATGATCTCGGACGCGTAGCGCGCGCGCAGGATCCGGATCATCTCCCACATGTAGCCGAACTGGGTATGGTTGGGCCCGGCCCCGTCGCCCGTATCGATGAGCGGCAGGGCGGGATAGTCGCCCGAGCCGTCATAGAGATCGCGCCCGAGGAAGTTGGTCACCAGGTAACCGCCTGGCGAACGGGCACGGTCGCGGTTGGGACCGTTGACCCAGACCGTCGGCGCCCCGGCCTGCAGGGCGGTGATCGAATCGCTGTCGACGATGAAACAGGTCTTGCGGCCCTGCTGCAGCGCCGCCCGGGTCAGCGGTACGGCCTCGCGCTGCGCCTGGCGATCGCGCATCTGCTCGACGCTGATATTGCGCGACGTCAGGCCGTCGGCATTCCACACCGGCGTCAGGATGACGCCCGTCGCTGTCGTCCTGGCCGTAAATAGCGCCTTGCGACCGGCCTGCCCCAGGTCGGGCATCAGCTCGACGGCGTCGCGCACGCGTTCTGGCCCCAGGACATAGCCGATCTCGCCAGTCACCAGGTCGAGATAGATGACGGCATAGGCCGTGCCCGACCAGCCGTAGCTGACCAGGGCGTCGATCGACACCCCGGCCGTCGCCTTGGCGATCCCGCCATGGGCCAGGTTGGCGATATAGTCGGTGATCGGGCGACGGCTGGTGTCGGTAACCGCCGTCAGGCTGATATTGGCATGGGCCAAAGCCGACATGTAGACCATGCCGGTCTGGCCGGCGCCATAGGCCAGGGTCACGGGTTCTTCAACGGCGTTGCCGCTCGACGTCGATGGCAGGGTGATGGTGTCGCTGAAAGTGGCTTCCGCCCCCTGCAGGGTCGTCGTCACGCTGACCTGGACCGACAGTCCGGCCGCCGTGGCGCTGGCGTCCAGGACCTGCGTCCGCGTCGTGAACTCAATCGCGCTGCTGGTCGACTGCAGGGCGTCCGATTGCAGCTTGTAGGACAGGCGAAGGCCGCCGCCGACCGGGCCGAAGAAGCCGTTGGTGGCGATATAGCGCCCGCGCTGGCCGACGCCGGCCGCGCCGTCGGAGACATAACCCTGGCCGCTGGCTAGCCGGTTGCCGTCGCCGTCGACGGCGTACCAGTACCATTGCAAATGGTAGCCGGCCCGGGGCGAATAGCGTTGCGGGAAGGCGATCGTGCCGGTCGCCAGGCCGGCGCCCGGCGTCACGCCCAGGTCCGCCGCGCTCACGAACAGCGGATAGTTGTCGTTGAGGATATCGCCGGCCGTACCCGGATTGGCGTTCTCGGCCGCGGCGAACGGCCGGTCATAGAGGTAGACCATGATGCCGGCCGAACCTTCTATCAGCTCCTGGTTGGGGATTTGCATGCGCTGGAAGCTTTGCCCCAGCTGCATGTCGACGCCCAGCTTGACCGTCGCCGTCCAGCCCTGGTCGCCCAGGCCGGCGTGAAAGGCATTCGAGGCATTGATCACGACGCGATCGACGCTGACCGGAGTAAAGGTCGCCTCGACGGCGTCCAGCCGCGCGTCATGGTCGCCCAGCTCCTGCGCCTGGTCGGCGATCTGGCCCTGCAGGTCGGCGGCCCTGATCGGCGTCCGCACGCCCAGCCACACGGCGATGCGGGCGTCGCCGGTGACACCCGTCCAGCTGTTGGAAGCCGTGTTGTAATACCACCCCTTGTGGTTCTGGCTGGCGCCCGGCTCCTCGATCAGACCGATGCCGATCGACACCGGATTGTCGTCGCTGTCCCAACCCCTGAACTCCGGCCAGTAGATGAAGCGCGGATCCTGGTCGATGATGGTCTGGAGAGGAAACCAGCTCACCTTCGCCGGCTTCGCCATCGGCAGGGCCAGGTCGGCCGCGGTCATGGAAATCTCGGTCACGGCCTGGTGATCGCCGACGCCGCGCCCCGGCCCGGCCGTGGCATCGCGCGATTTCAGGCGCCGCCAGATCTGGCATGTCACCCGGTCGAGCCCGGCCGAGCCGATCAGGGCGGCGCCGCCGCCTTCGATCGGCTTGCCGTCGGCAATGTCCTGGTCGCAGGCGGCGGTCCACCGGATATAGTTGCCGGACGGCAGGAAGGCGTCCGTCGCCTCGATGGCGTGGTAGGCCGTCCAGTCGTCGCCGGAAGACGCGTCGCTCAGGGCCGACGCGCGATCGAGCGCGGCGCCGGTATGGCTTGTGGTGTCGTGCAGCGACCGCGAGATCAGGTTGCCGGACAGCCGCGCCGGCGACCCCAGGTTCAGGTCGGCGGTATTCTCGCCGTGACGCAGCCGGCCGCGCACGCGCGCCGACATGACGGTCACATCGTTGACCTGG
>OUNJ010002137.1_pt1 | contig 20120 bp, 5 predicted proteins | sample 1755361 | NCBI WGS metagenome assembly OUNJ01 (sample SAMEA3914825, study PRJEB12502) | metagenome | biome: forest; material: soil | place: USA | collected 2012-03-12 | depth 0.1 m
ACCGTTGTCGCAGACATTACTTACCAGACAGACGTAAATGGTGTATACGTTTCACAAACATCACCGAATGTTTCGCTGAGTGTAAACCTGCAGAACAATGCTGCAACGGATGTTTCTTATTTTTTAGCACCCAATGCGCAATATGTATATGTGCAGGTAAAATCCATTACCAATACAGGCCTTTCGGGTTTAACGCTGACTGTTTCTGCCGTAACGGAAGGATTTGATTTTATGGGGCCGGCAGATGTGCCTGCTTCGTTGACGCATAATACTACATTAACAAGCGGTGGTGATTTGAGCGTATCCTGGAATCCGGTGGCCAGTGCGGAATCTTATGAACTGGAATGGACTTTTATTTCAAATCAGGGAGCAACACCTTCCACGATACTTACCTTAAATCAACTGGACATTCCTCCGTTCTATTTTAAAAATAACAGCTCACGCGTTGAGACTGTTCAGACTACATACAATATTCCGTTAATGTATGAACAAGGATATATTCTTTACCGTGTACGTGCTGTTGGCCAGAATGTTATTAACAGTAGTCCGGCCTGGGTAAAATCAAACTGGACATATGCCGATGCCGGCAGCCCGGCAGGCCTTACTACGTCCCTTTTTCCGGCAGCCAATGCATATCTGTACTCCGGTCTTGAAAATAATATCAACTGGCAATCTTCCATCAGCTTTGCTGAAGAAGGAAAAAATAAAGCAGTGGTTAGTTATCACGATGGCTCTTCACGCAACCGCCAGGCTGTAACACGTATTAATACTGACCAGCGTGCAATTGTTGGCGAAACATTTTATGATTACAATGGCAGACCCATTATACAAACATTACCGGTACCCGTTAAAAATGATTCGCTGGGCTTTTATCAGAACTTTAATATCGTAGACGGGCAAACGATCCTGCGCAAAGAAGATATTACTGCTGTAAATCCGGATGCCTGTAATCCTACAGGGCCACAGTTATCAACAAACACAGGAGCATCGAATTATTATTCGCCTGCTAATACATTTGGTACAAATGGAAATACACAAGGAAACATTATTAATAAGGATTATATTCCGGATGCAAAAAAATACCCTTATTCACAGACCGTTTATACGCAGGATAACACCGGACGTATTGCCACACAATCCGGCGTTGGTGTTACAAACAGTTTAGGTAGCGGAAAAGAAACCAAATATTTATACGGAACACCTCTTCAGACAGAATTATGCAGACTGTTCGGAAGCCAGGTAGGTTATGCGGCACATTATAAAAAGAATGTTGTAATGGACCCGAACGGACAAACCAGTGTTTCTTATCTTGATCTGGATGGAAAAGTAGTAGCTACAGCTCTTGCGGGAGATGCACCCGGCAATGTCAGCGCTTTGTCCGGTACGTCTGCGAGAACAATCAACGAGGATCTTATCAAAGCAAGTCCGATGAGTAATGCGTTATCGGTAGACGGAACAGCTACTGTATTCAATAAGAAATTTGTTGTTACGTCTAATAACCTGAACTATACATTTAATTATACAGGAACATTCGGGTATTACGATATTCTTTGTAAAGACGGAAGTTCAGCATTGAATATAGATGGTGTTGTAGATGTATATCTGACTTTGCAGGATAAATGCGGAGCCATCCTGTTTTCTAAAAATGTAAGTACTGTTGCCGGAAATACCGGACAAAATCAAACGGTAAGCATCAGTAATGTATCAGCTGCCTCACCCTTGAATATCGGTGAATATCAATTGGTAAAACAAGCTGTATTGAATGAAGATAAACTCAATGCCTATATCCAGACATATCTGAATACACCTACCTGTGCGAAACAGCCGAGTGATTTTCAAAACGATGCCTTATCAAAAATAGATCTTACCGATTGTAATCTTACCTGTGCAACGTGTACAGATGAAGTGAATAAACTGTTAACGAACCAATTCTTAACAGACGAACAGAAAGAAGATATTAAAAATCTGTGCGCGACGATCTGTGATAACGGAATCGGTTGCACGGCAGCATTAAATGCTATGAAAGCAGATATGACACCAGGCGGGCAATATGCGCAACTGCGTCCGGATCGTGTACAGATACCCCAATCTACCGATGTGGCAACTGCTTCAGACGGTTCGTATACATTTACCGCGCTGGATAACATGACCATTAATACACTTGGAAATGACGATGCAAGCAATACGATCCAGCCGCAGCTATTCCCACTGTCTATCTTTAATACAGGGAATAAAATTCCATTAGGAAATTATTTAAATACAGTCATGTCTGGTATAAGCTCTAAAGAATACTGGAGATATCCGATTGTAATCACTAAAACCGGAGACATATCGCGTCCGAAAAATTATCAGATTCTGAATGACGAATCCAACCCGATTACGTTCAGCAATATCACACTGAGTATCGGCGATTACCTGGATGCAAACGGAAATATTTTCTATATATATGTTCAGGCAACGACAGACCCGCAAACACAGGCGGTTAGCTATACACCGGCTGTTGCCGATGTATCCCAGCTAATCACTGTAAATCAGACTGCAGGCCTGTATAAAATTCCGGTACGTTTTGTTCAGAATATTGCTGATTTTGAAAATGCGTGGCAAACACAATGGGCATATGCGCTGATGCCTTACCATCCGGAATTCCCCTATTACATTGACTGTATTGCAAAAGATGCCAGCAACGATTTTGATTATAAAATGGTCAACATGAATTATGCAGATGCCAAAAGCCAGGGGCTTATTCTTTCAGACGGAACGCCAGCAATTTTTGCAAAAGAAGGCGATGCCAATGCACATGTTGCCCCGGTAAATCTGTATTCTGCGTGGATGAACAGTAATATTGCAAATTATAAAAATAACGGTATTACTCTTGCCTTGCTTGCCAACCAGACCGTGAACTGTCCGGACGGAACAGCGCCATCTAATAACTGTGGTGTAGTTACGGCCGATTGCAGCAATGATAAGATTGATAACGATCAGGAGTGGACAACGTACCGCTCGCTGTATATGTCTCTTAAACAAGAGTACATTAAAGAAGCGGATATGATCCGTGCCGTTAACGGCGGTTATTACAACGGATGCATCGGCCACGCCAATTATATAAGCTCTCCGGAGTCCTGGTATTTTGATCTGCCTAAAGCGTTTCCTGTAACGACAAATTATTACAGCTGCTCACGCTTTCTGTTCTGGAAAACTTCCTGTGGCTGGCACACCAGTAGTTATACTGTCAGTGTACCATCTTTTGTCATGCGAAACCAGATCTGCTTTATCGGTAACGCCTATTATTTCAAAGATAAAACACAGCGCTTTTATCCGACAGGGCAGATTGACAATACGACTACCCAGGAGACCGGAAACTGTCCGCAGTTAACCTATGATGAATCGGGTAACCCGTATGTTTCACCGGTACCGTGTGCCGCAGATCTGCAGGCTTTGGCTGCAAATACCGAGCTGGAAGCAGAACGTCTGAAATATCAGATGTGCGGCTTGTGTCCGGTTGCATCCGATCTGCAAGATATGCTCACACAGCTGACTGCAAATTCAAAGCTGGTCTCATCTGCCAATACAACCTTATCCTGTTCAAACGGTGCAGTAGTATTAGGAACGGCTCTTTCCCGCATCATACTTGCCAATGCTGCTGACGGATCTACTATTTACTGGTCATCTGCATTGTCAGCAGATAAAAAGACAATCAGCGGATCTATTAAATTAAACAGTGCAGTTGTCAATACCATTACGCTGACGATTCCTGCTTCAGCTGCTACGCAGGGTATTACCTTCGACCAGTTGTCGTCTCTGTGTTGTTTGTCGGCCATTACATCCGGAACGTTTACGATTAAGGCTACTTTTCAGATAACTACGCTTGTAAATGGTGTGAATCATACCGTATTCCAGGATGTATATCTGAATGGCACGGTAGATCTTGATATTGCAACTTGTACGTTCCCTCCGAAATGTGTCTTGACAGAAGATGCTGTTAATACAGGAAATCTGCTGAACATTCTGTCTTCTAACGGAGACTTGAATACAACAACGCAATTGTTTGACGATGCACACATTGAACTTTATTTTGACGCGATACTTTCTCTGTTAAAAATATCAGATTCATCGCTTACCAACGGATCAGACCTGACAAGCCTTGCACCGGTATGGACACCAACTCCTGATGGTACGCATATTATTGCGGGCACACTTCAATATACACTTAACGGGAGTCAGACAATGCTGATTGAAGTAACCGCTTCAGGCAGCGCTGCTACAACACCGTATACCTTACCGGGAGGTCAGCATCTTCCGGAACAGCCGGCGCATTTTCAATCGCTGAGTCCTGTTTCCTACACTTCAGGATGTACAGCCTGCGGAATTGATTTCGGTGCAGCCATGGTGTCTGTACATAACGATACCTATTCGGTTCAGCAAGTTGTGATCCGTACGCCGTTCTTAACACCGGTAAACTGTACGACGATTATACCTGCAACGGTAAACCGGCAGTAAGATTATGAATTATGCAGTCAAAGACTGCTAAATGCCTGGCGCCAGGAGGAAATTCTTTAGTGGTTGGTATCCGCGGCGGCGGATAAGTGGAACAATTGTTTGTTCGCTTATTGATTGTACAGACACTTAAACATACCGAACCACGGCATGTTTTATGTCTCTTGTAAACTACCAGTCATTTATTGGATTGTTTACGAGATAATAAATAGAAATAAGAAATAAAATAAGTAAACATATAGAAGTATGTTGAGACGTTTTTTAGTGGTATTGTTTTTAGCGGTGAGTGCCGCGGGCGTACAGGGTCAGAGCAGCTGCGATGTGCAGGTGGTAACGAGTGGCGTTAGTTGTGCGGGTCGCACAGACGGTACAGCCAAGGTGGTGGTAAACGGCCAGACAAGCGGTACGCCAGCGGGCTGCCAGACGGCCGATGCGGCCCCCTCGTATTCGGGGAGCTGCACGAGCACGTACAGCAGCAATACCGGTGAGGTCCTTGTGGCCCCCGGCCAGCAGGTATGTCTGACAGCCAGCAACTTTACGGGCGGCATCCAGGCCACGGGCGGCACGCTTGTAATCAGCGGGAACGCAACCCCCGCGTATATGAACCTGAACGGGAGCAACCCGTCCTTCACACTGATCGTACTTGGTACGGCGCAGTTCAGCAGTCTGAACCTGTTTGGGAGCAGCACAGTAAGCAACTACGGCACACTCAAAGTACCCAGCGTGGGCTTCAACGGCACACTGATCAACAACGGCACCTTACAGGTTACCGGCGATCTGAACATCAACTCGCCATACGGGAACTTCACCAACAAAGGCACGGTGACCGTCTCCTCGAACTTTAACAACTACAATACGACCACCAACGGGGGCACGATCACGGTAAGCGGCACGATCGATAACAACAGCGGAGGGACGCTCTCCAACCAGTGTACGATCACAGCAGGCGGGGACTTAAACAACGACAATAAAATCATCAACCAGGGGAGCATTACAGTAGCAGGCAAAGCCGCACTGAACGGTTCCTCGCTGTACCAGGGATACGCGGGGGCGCTATTGAGCATGAGCAGTGCCACGGTCGACGGTATTGTACAAGGCATGAGCAGCGCATGCAGCTCAATTAAAGTATCGGGGAGCACGATTATCAACAGCTCAGCGATCTTTTCCGGTGCGATCGATTATTGCGATGCGAACGGGATCGAGACCAATACGGGTACGTTTACGGCCCCTGCGAGCAAGAACTGCAGCTGCAGCGCGGTATCGGCCACGTATGCGTGGCAGTCTCCGTTAAGCGGAACAAGCGACCATGTAAGCAATTTAGCAGCAGGCACGTACAGCGTACAGGTAAGCGCGCAAGGCTGCACGGCAGTCACCAAAACATTTACAATCACTTCCCCAGCGGCACTGAGCACCACGGTTAGTGCAAGCGGACTGAGCGCGACAGCCACGGTGAGCGGGGGCACGGCGCCGTACAGCTATGTATGGAGCGGCAACCAGAGCACCCAAGCAACAGCAGCATATGCGGCCTCCGGGACGTATACCTTAACAGTTACCGACAGCAAAGGCTGCAGCAGCAGCCAGAGCGTTACAGTGACAGCGCCAACGACGCCCCCAACAGGGAGCTGTACCGTAACGGTACAGACGACCAATCCGACCTGCGCAGGTTCAAGCAACGGAACCGCGACGATCTATGTAAACGGGAGCGTACTGGGTACGGGCAGCACGGGCACGAGCGGCAGCGGCACCCCTGCAGGCTGCAGCGCAGCGCAGAGCAGCAGCTACAGCTGTACAAGCGGTTGCACGCAAACGGTAAGCGATAACAATGCGGGCATCAATGTAGCGGCAGGCCAGCAGGTATGCCTGACAGCGGGCGCCTACGCAGGTAATATCAATGTTACGGGCGGTACGCTTGTTATCTGCGGGAAGGCCACGCCCCAGAACATCAACTACAACACGAACGGAGCGAGCTTCACGCTGATCGTCAACGGAGAGCTGACGCTATCCAACCTAAATCTTCCGGCCAGCTGCACGTTAAAAAACTACGGCAAAGTTACGTATACAAGCAGCGTAAGCTTCTCGGGTACGGTCTACAACTACGGTACGATGGTTGCGGGCGGAGACTTTAACAACAACTCCAGCGCGGGCACGTTTTATAACTACGGGAGCTTAACAGTAGCGGGTAACCTGAACTGCAACGTGACAGGAGTAAACAGTGGCACGCTGCAGATCACCGGCAACCTGCAAAACAATGGGGGAGGTACATTCACCAACAACTGTACGATCGTAGTAGGCAACGAGCTGATCAACAACGCGAGCTTCACCAACAACGGCAACATTAGCGTGGCCCACTGGACACGTTTAAACGGCGGGAGCACGATGAGCATCGGAGCAGGTATGCTATTAAGCACCCAGAACCTGACCCTTGACGGCACGGTGACGGGAGCAGGGAGCACCTGCAGCGCACTACAGATAAGCGGGCAGAGCATCGTGAACGGTTCGGGCAAACTGCAGGGCAATGTATCGATGTGCGATGCGAGCCCGGACGGTACCGATACGTTTACGGGCACAGTAGTATCCCCAGCAAGCAAGAACTGCAGCTGCATCCTGCAGCCGATCCAGTACAGCAGCCCGCTGGCCGGGATGAACAACCCCTACCAGGGTTTACCTGCAGGTACGTATACGGTGACCGTGCAGACACAAGGCTGCGCGGCGAGCACCCAAACCTTTACAATAACCGACCCGCCAGCCATCACGGCGAGCGTTTCGGTGAGCGGGATGACAGCGACGGTAACAGCCGGCGGCGGCCAGGGCGCATTATTATATACCTGGTCAGACGGGACAAGCGGCAGCACAGGAAGCCACACCTATGTAAACAACGGAAGCTACAGCGTCACGGTAAGCGACAGCAAGAACTGCTCAAAGACACTGAACTTTCATATACCGGTGCAAACGGTAGCCGACAGCAGCTGCAACCAGCTGCTGGTTGAATACCCATCGCCTGGTCAGGTACGCATTACGTGCGTATGCGCTGGCGTAACGAGCACCAGCTGCAGCATTATAGACGGGAGCGGCACCCCTATCGGTCACACGTTGCCACAGCCGAAGAATGACAGCATTGTGCAGGTAAACACGGGCCCCGGTACAACGACAACAGGCGTCCTGATCGAAGGGACAAACCACACCCCGTATGTGAACCCGACCGGGGACGGTAATCCAACCGGCACAGGCACGGGCACGGGCACAGGCACCCCACCCATCACCAACACGTTAAGCATTACAGCGACCCCGAGTCCGGAGAGCTGCGCGGGCAAAAAAGACGGGAGCATCCAGCTATCCATTACAGGGGGCAGCGGAGACTACAGCATCACCAACAATGCCACCACCCAGACCGGGAACACAACCACGATCAGCAATGTGGGCGCGGGCACGGTACTGGTGCAGGTATACGATAATAAAACCGGTTACAGCAAAACGGCCAGCGTTACGGTCGGCACCAAAACCGGTAACAGCTACCAGTTAGTAGTAAACAGCACGCAGCCGACAGGCGAGGCAGCCAGCGTTAGCCTGCAGGTAACGGGCAGCAACCCGACCACCAATACGGTTGTACAATGGTCAACAGGAGCGAGCGGCTTCGGGCCGGTCACGATCCCGAGCTGGCTGTACAGCACCGGCTATATCAGCGCCACGGTAAGTGAATCGTGGGTGTGCCCGCAGACCTATGAAATCTCCGTGGTACCCAATTGCACCACCACCATGAGCCCGGTACTGAGCGCCACCGATGCAAGCTGTTACGGCAGCGCAACGGGCCAGGTGAGCATCAGCAACCTTCCTTCCGGGGGTAGCATTGTGTGGTCAGGTACGCCGAGCCTATCCACGGGCAGCAGCGTAAGCGGCCTTACGGCAGGAGTGTACCGTGCCGATGTCTATACGACCCTTTCGAACGGGAATAAATGCAAAGCCGGCAGCGGGAGCGTTACAGTGAACCAGCCGGCCCGTTTACAGGTCTCGGTGAGCCAGGGCACAACAACCAGCCCGACAAACACAACCAACAATTATACCGCGCAGGTAAGCGGGGGTGTTGGCCCGTACAGCTACCAGTGGTCAACGGGTATACAGACTGCCACAGCCACGCTGACCGGCAGCGGGTATTACCAGGTACAGGTAACAGACAGCAAAAGCTGTGTACAGGCCACGCAGATTTACATCCCGGTACCACCCTGCAGCACCGGCGTGAACCTGAACGTGAGCCCGATCAGCTGCCTGTCAGCAACGAGCGGTAGCGTTACAGCGACCTCTGCCATTTCGGGCGCGAGCTATTACTGGAGCGGGGCAGGCATCACGAGTCCGTACAATGCCACACAGAGCAATCTTGGCGAGGGCCTGTATGTAGTCTCTGTGAGCGGCTGGAACCCTCAGTGTTTAAGCCGAGTAGGCGTACAGCTGAAAAAGCCGGCACCGCTGCAGGTAAGCAGCAAACAGGTTGGCACCACGGTAAGCATCCTTGTGAGCAACGGCACCCCCAATTATAAAATCGTATGGCGCTTTGATAACAAGCAAGCCGATACCCGCAGCGACCTGACGCCGGGCGTTTCCTATACAGTAGACGTTACCGATGCCAAAGGCTGCACACTGGCCTATACCTTCACGTACGATCCGTGTTCAGCCAACCCGATTGTAGCGGCAGTAAAAATGAGCGGTACGGTAGCCACGCCGGTAGTAAGCGGCGGCGCAGGCCCGTACACGTATTTATGGGCGCTGGAAACGGTTGGCGGCACCGCGTTAAGCGATCCGACCCAGGCCGTTCAGACCAGCCTGACGGGTACCTATCACCTGACGGTCACCGATACGCGTGCCTGCACGGCAACAATAACAATAACAGGTCCGAACTGCGGGCTGGGTTCATTGGGCGTTAGCAGCCAGGCTCCGAGCTGCAACAGCCGCTGCGATGCGAGCGCACAGATAAGCGGTACGCTTCCAGCCGGCGCGCAGATCACCTGGGACAACCAGGCAGTGGCCTACAGTTTTGTAAATGCCTGCTGGGGCACCCATACGGTGCAGATAAAAAATGCGCAAGGGTGCTATATCGAACAAAGCTTTACGATCGCCAGTTCACAGAGCGCGTGTACGGGCGCAGGTCCGGGTACGGGCCCGAATGGCACGCCGGATTGCTCCGCCTTTAGCGTAGCCCTTCAGTCGGCAAGCAGCGTGCTGGCCAAAAAATGCGCCACCGATGCAGCCAACATTGATGTACAGATCTCCGGCGGCAAGCCGCTGTATCACATGAGCTGGGACGTTACGCCAACTGGTTCGGCCACGACCCAGACCTTTGCTACCGATAAAGAAGATTACAGCAATGCCCTTCCGGGCAGCTATACCCTGCATGTAACCGACCAGCAGGGCTGCAGCAAGAGCCTGTCCGTTACCGTTACGGGCCCGCAGAGCCAACTGAGCGGCAGCGCCGCAATCGCAGCAGCGAGCTGTCCGGAACAACTCGCATCAATCGTATTCACGGTATCGGGCGGCAGCCAGCCCTACAGTATAAAAGACCTTGCCAGCAGCAGCAGCGCGACATTTTCGGGCGGCAGCTATACCATTACCCCGACCCAGGCCGGTGCGTACAGCTACCAGCTGAGCGATGCTTTTGGCTGCACACAGCAGCTGGATGCTACACTACCGGCTCTTCCGGCGGTTGTATTCAGCGGCCGGGTGATTGCTTCGCAGACAAGCCTTAAGCCGGGTGATCAGGCGATCCTGACCGCAGTAACGGTAGCCGGCTACAACATCAGCTGGCCCGGATTTACAAGTCCGGCCCAGGTGGTGCAGCGCGTAAGCGCAGCGGGCACCTACAGCGCGACCTACAGCAGAACCGGCTGCCCAAGCTATACCCGCAGTGTAAGCATTGGTACGGCAAGCGCGACGGACCCGGTTGTAAAAAGCATCCTGTGTACCTCGACCGAGCCGGTTGAAATCACCCTTGACACAGCCGATTACTGCTCCAATTACAAACGGATCTCGGCGATGGCCTTTGGTCAGTACCAGTATGAGCTGTATGTAGCCGAGCAGAAATTCAATATCCGTCAGGCCTACCTTGCAGCGATCTTTGCACATGCGACCGAATCGCTGACGATGAACTTCACAGACAACGAGCAGCAGTATACCTTATATTATTACGATCAGAGCGGCAACCTGGTACGTACGGTTCCGCCATCGGGAGTAAAAGTACTCAGCGACGATGCCACAGGCAAAGCAATGGATGAGATCGTGGCGGGCACTCACAATACGATCACCACACACGATTATACGACGACCTATGCCTATAACTCGCTGAACCAGCTGGTGCACCAGGACATTCCGGATCACATGCGGATCGATCTGTGGCAGACAGGCAGCAGCACGGCCAATCTGAACGGGGGCAAGGTAGCCGCTGTCGGATATGGCGACAACAGCAAAGGTCTGATGCTGGCCAATACCACAGATAAGGCCCAATTATTAACCACGGCCGATGCAGGTAAAACCTGGCAGGCATCACAGAGCATCGGCCTTGGCAAGATTACCAGCTTTAGCCGGATCGCCGCTCCGAGCACAGTGGTGTATGCGGGTGGAGAAAACGGTACGTTCCTTGCCAGTGCCAACGGAGGCCGCAGCTGGAGCCTGCTACCGCTGCCGACCCAGTCGGCGGTCAAACAGGTCTACTTCAGCACGGAACAATCGGGCTGGATCATCACGTTGGACGGCAGCATGTATACAACAGCTGACGGCGGTCACAGCTGGACGTCCCAGACGTCCCTTGCCACGACCCTTGGCGGGGCACAGGTGCAGGACGTAACCATTACGCCGGCCGGTATCGTATGGATACTGAGCAGCACCAACCACATGTATCAGAGCAGTACGGCAGCAGCGACAGCCTGGAGCGAGAAAGTAATTGACTCGCCGGCAGGGGCAGGCGTAAGCGCCTTGAGCAGCGGGGTTGGTTTTGCAGGCCCGAAGGGAACGCTCTTTACGGTATCGGGCAGCAGCCTGCAGGTACAGCGCACGGGTCTTGATAAAGACGTGCAGCGCATGATATCTGGCAGCAATGGCAGTTATTATGCGCTGACCACCGCAGGGGAAGTGTATTACAGCAGCAGCCTGTCGGCATCTACGGCAGACTGGCAGAATACGGGTCTGAGCGGTATTACCTCTGTTACCAACGAAGGCAGCCTGGTGCTGGCCTATGACGGAACCGGGGTATACAGCTTAAGCGGATCAAGTCCGGGTGCCAGACAATCCTTCCTGCGCGTACGCAGTATCAGCGGAGGTTATCTTACACTTGGTTCAGGGAATACGATTTCGTTACTGAACAGTACGTTCGGAGTTTTACAGAGCTATAGCGGCACAGCCATCCAGAACCTTGCCGGAGTAACGCTGACAGACATCTATCCGGTAGCAGGATCAAAGATCGCGGCCCTTGGCAGCAATGGCACTGTATACGAAGGAACAATCATACCGGCGGTTACCACGCCGGCACCGGGAACTCCGGCATACATTACGTTTGCACAGAAATATACCGGCATAGCGTCCTTTATTGCCCAGGGCACAGACCTGTATCTGAAAACAACAGGGAGTGCCATCAACAGTTATGCGAGCGGTACGCAGACCGTACAGCTGAGCGCGGCCACCAGTGATGTGCTGCTTACCGGCAGCAATACAGGCTATGCGGTAGAATCCGGCAAACTTAAAACGATCGCGGCAGGAGCCCTTGCGGGCACCCCACTGCCACTCACCGCAGCACCTTTAAAGGCGCTGAGTGCCTCCGCCGCGGGCGGAGGCAGCAAGGTCTATGCAGCGGGCACAGATGCCGAACTCTATGTCTACACAGGCACGGGTAACTTTACTTATGTACCGGTTGTGGCAAACACCAGCACCATTGTTGATGCGCAGTACGTAGCGGCCCAGGGCACGGTCGATTTGCTGACCGCTACCAGTCTATACAGTTACAGCGAAGGCAATCCGGATCTGAACCAGACAGGCAGCGGGTACAGCAATGCGGTGCAGCTGAGCGCGACGGCAACAGCCGAAGTGCTGGTAGCAGCAAACGGTAGTCCGGTAAGCGGTCAGCAGAGCTACAGCGTGGAAGGCAGCCAGTATCCGTATACCGCTGGTGGCGACCAGGGCAAGCTTTGGTACAAAGAAACCGCTGCCAGTACGGGTTACACCGCTGCCACGATCAATGTAGAACCCCTTGCGGGTCTTGCCTATGCGAGCAGCACAAACATTCTTGCCGTAGGTAAACAGGGCACGATCCTGACATCCACCGATGCCGGCACGAGCTGGAAAATGGTGTACTCGGGCACAGAAGCCGATTTAAGCGCGGTAAGCGCAGCGGGCAATACAGCCGTAGCAATCGGGGCAGGCAACACGGTGCTTTACAGCAGCAACGGCGGGGCCACATGGAGCCCGTCAACAACAGCTATTACCGCACCGACTGCAGTTAAAGTAAGCGGCAGTGCGGTACTGATCACAGCAGGCACAAAGATATACAGATCCATTAACGGCGGACAAAGCTTTACCGTGGAAACGCCTACCGCAGCGGCGACACTTAGAAGCGTGTGGCTGGATAACCAGGGCTATGGCTATGTGGTAGGGGATGCCGGCGCGGCATACCGGATCACACCGGCAAACACGACAACAACCAATACGTTTACATATACAGCAGTTGCCACGGATGCCAATACGGGTGATGATAAAGGCAGCGGCATCCCGGTGCAGAACCTTGCGAGCGTGCAGTTCAGCGACCGCTTAACGGGCTATATCACGGGTACAAACGGATTACTCCTTAAAACCGTAGACGGGGGCTACCACTGGAAGAGCGAATCGGCAGGCGCGACAGGAGCCACGAGCGGCACACCGATCCTTGCCCTTTCAAGCGATGCGCAGAACGGTACCCTGGTGGGTTCGGACGGCAGCGTACAGAGCCTGAACGATCAGGCCGAGCAGTTCAACAGCCGGTTCTGGTACGATGAGCTGGGCAGGTTAATATTGAGTCAGAATGCCAAACAGTTTACGATCACTGCTTATGAGAGTCCGGCAACGGTTGCTCTTGCCGCGGCCGTGCCGAACAACGGCAGCGGTACGATGCGGGCGTATTCCTATACGCTTTATGATGCGATCGGGCGGATCACCGAAGTGGGCGAGATCCTCTCAGCAAACGCGCCGCAGGCCGCTAAAAACGAGAGCCAGATATTATTCTCAACGCATACCGCTTTTGTAGCAAACAGCTATAAGCACCAAACCACCAAAACGTTCTATGATCAGAATGCAAACCCGCCTGCGGGACTCGCGCCAACCTACCTGCGCAACCGGGTGGCGTACACGACCTACCAGCAGGAGCCTGCGGCGCCCACCCAGCAGACGCACTATAGTTATGATGTACACGGCAATGTAAATAGCCTCGTGCAAATAATCAGCAAAGACGGTCAGAGCCTTTCCAAGCGCGTGGATTACGAGTATGACCTGGTGTCAGGCAAAGTAAACAGGGTCTGCTACCAGAAGGGCCAGAGCGACCAGCTGATCCACAAGTACAGTTATGACGGCGATAATAGAATCACCCAGGTGCAGACCAGCAGCGATGGTATTATATACAGCAAAGAGGCGAGTTATGATTACTATGCACACGGACTATTAGCCAGAAAGACGCTCGGTGAGCTGGGCGTGGAGACCGAAAACTATGCCTATACGATACAAGGCTGGATCAAGCAGATGCAGGCAGCAGCGTTTAGTTATGCGCTGGGTTATAACGAAACCGATTATGCAGCGATTGGCAGCGGAGCGACCCTTCTTGCTACACCGATTGCAACCGTAAGCGGCAAGAGCAAGGGATTATATAATGGCAATATTGCCAGCATGACCAGCAATACGCCGATCCTCTCTGCAGCAAACTTCCAGCAGCAGTACAGCTATGATCAGTTAAATAGAATTACAGCTTCCACCACACCGGGAGGAGCAAAAGCATACAGTACGGCCTACAGCTATGATGGTAATGGTAATATTAAAGCATTAGGCAGATACGACAATACCGGAACACAGTTTGATACGCTGAGCTATAACTATGAAACCAAGGCAGCGGGTTATGAGCATACCACCAATAAGCTGCGCTGGGTAGATGATGTGGCAGGAGCTGCGCTAAGTGATAAGGATATCGATGATCAGAACACAGACAATTACAGTTATGATGCCATTGGTAACCTGATAAAAGATGTTCAGGAAGAGATCGACAGCATCCAGTGGACGGTTACAGGCAAGGTGCATAAGGTTGTCCGTACAGCCACAAGCACCAAGCCGAACCTGGAGTTTGAGTATGATGCCAATGGACAGCGCATCATCAAAAAGGTGATCCGCAAGGATGGAAGTATCGCAGCGACCTATTATCTTCGGGATGCCAGCGGTAACGTGATGACTGTGTATGAGTATAACAGCGTGAGCGATAACGCACCAAATCTTGCCGAGCAGTATTTATACGGATCATCAAGGATCGGTGTATCCACACCTGGCGCGGGCGCAAGTACCACAACACAGGGGACGGTTCTTGGCAGCAGAGGCTTTGGTTTGAAGTCGTATGAGCTAAGTGATCACCTGGGTAATGTGCGTACTACCTTAAGTGATTACCGCAGACTGGCTGCCGGTATAGTGAACAGCGCAACGGATTATTATCCGTTCGGGATGATTATTGCAAACAGACAGTATACCAGTGCGAATATTTACAGGTATGGGTTTCAAAGTCAGGAGCATGAGGATGACTTGACAGGTGGTGATTATGAGTTCGGATGTAGAATCAATGATTCTAGAATAGGCAGATTCTTAAGTGTTGATCCTATATCAGATTTATTCCCACATAACTCGCCTTATGCTTTTGGAGAGAACAGAGTTATTGATGGAATTGAGTTGGAAGGTTTGGAATTTGCACCAACTAAAGATAAAAATGGACAAATTACGGATTATGTCTGGAAAGGATTTAATGCTGATGGTTCAGCTCCTGCAGGAACTGTCGCAGGTGGTACAGTAACAAATGGTAATTATACAATGACATTTAGCAGTAATGCGGCTAATAGAACAGGAAGCATGGTTGCTAAACACTCAGGAGCAGGTATTGGTAAAGGTGTTGGGTATAATTTTACATTTGGATTTTCAGGTAATGCTGCAGCTTATAATGTGAGTGATGCGCAAGGTCCTTTAGCAACTTATTCTTTAGGAGGTGGTGTATTAGGTTGTTCTGGCTCTACTATAGTTGATAGGGCAAGGGAAGAATTAGGTTTTAATTTTCATCCAGCCACAGGAGCTTGTGATCCTGTATATCCAGAAGTGTTCCTTATGCCTTTACCTAAATTAGGTTGGGGGTCAAGACTTGGTAAATTTCTGTTTGGGGCAAGGGTTAGTGCTGCGTTTGGTAGGTTAACTCTTGCAAGTGAGTATGGTATTGCTGAATACTCTGCATTAAGAGCCTTAACAAAAGGCACGGGTGTTGAAGTACACCATTTAATAGAACAAAGATTTGCTACATTGTTGGGTCAAACAGCAAAAAATATGCCTTCTATTGTTGTAACTAAAGCAGAACATTTAGTTTTCACAAAAGCATGGAGAGCTGAAATAGGTTATGCAGGTCAGAAAGTAACAACAACAACACTTAATGCAACTAAAGCTCAAGTAGAGGCAGCAGCAAGAAAAATATATAAAGATTATCCGGAAATATTAAAGGCCTTAGGATTATAACACATGAAAATTATTTATAAAATTTATAATAATTGGAATCAAAATCAAATTAAGATATTGAACCAGTTTGATATTAAAGTTGAGTTGGGGTACGATAGTTTTGATATTGAAGAAGGTGATACTTATTTTAAATTGGAAAAATATTTAAAAGAGTGGAAGGTTAGCGAGTTTTATGGTACTCAATATGATATTAAAGAAATAGAATCTGCTAAGCTATTAGTTTATAACGGTACTTGGTCAAATGGTTATCCTCAACCAGAAGATGATTTTGGTTATATAGATAGAACATATAAAAGAGATGGATACTGTAAATCTTGTGGAACAGGTTTGCTACAACAAGATTCATTTAGAATTAAGAAAGAACCAATATGGGGTAATAAAAAAATATTTGATCTTAATTGGGTATTTGATGAAATATTTGTGAGCAAAGAAAGTTATGAGACGATTTTTAAGAATTTTGGAATTGGATTTAAAGAAGTGAAATTATTTAAAAAGGAAACCGTTATACAAAATACAATTCAGTTAGATATACCAGTAAGCAATGCTGAAATAAATTTGCAAAATCAACCGTACGAAACTTGTAACGTATGTGGTATCAAAAAATATACCCCCCAAATTAAAGGTTTTTTTCCTGCGTTTAAAAAAGAATCAAACGGGATTCATTGTTTTAAGAGTTTAGAGTATTTTGGAAGTGGCGCAAGTGCTTATAAAAAAATATTTATATCTCAGGAGTTGCGACAAATAATTGTAAGGCATAAAATAAAATCTCAATTTATACCGTGCAGATCCCATGAATAATGTTTCAGATTATCTGATTTAATAAAATAGAGAATTGGTAATTTATGGGGTATGGTATAATTTATAAATTAAGATATTGATAATCAATTATAGTAATAAGGTTCCAGGTAAGAATACTCTTAACTGAAGTCTTATTATTTAAAAGCGGTGTTTTGCATCTCAATAAATGATACCCCTATTGATAACTTGTGGGGTATAGAAAATTTGTTTTGCAAACAATGTGCAGTGATCATATTAATAAATGCTGTGTTTGTAAAATTAATATGCCGTTTAAATATTCCAATAGAAGTCAGATAAAGGTAACAAGCATTGAAGCTATACATGGAGAACGAAATAGAATGAACTATTTTGGAATGGAGATATTTGATGGGAAACCATTAAAGCCAATTTTGTTAGACGAAAATCTAACATTAGAAGAACAATGGATGCATTTGACACAAGATATTATGTGTATTGATTATAATATTAATGAGTTTGAATTCTCTATTGATGTAGGGTGGTATCCAACAGCGGAAGTAACTCCATTATCTTATTTTAAAACTATAATAATCGAAGGTTCAATTACGGAAGGTGGCGTGTTTTTTGAAAAGCATAGCAAAACGATTAAACAATTAAAAAGCGATTTAGTTGAAGCTATTACATTAATTCAGGGAATTAAATTAATGAAGAAAAAAGAAATTCTAAATGCAGTTATATACTAAATTATATGGCAAAGACTATTACTATTTTAGAATATCCACTTTGTTAAAATGAAATATAAATACATTATAATAACAGCAATAGTACTTATCATATTCATTTCAACAAAGCCAAAATATTTCATTAATAAATACAGACTAAATATTTTATATCAAGGCTGGTTTATGTATTAGATCAAAATCGAAATAAATATGAAATATATTTATCTTCTTTTATTATGCTCCTTTACTATGCTGGGGTGCAGTATAAATGGAACTAATGAACTAGAATTTGGTAAAGAGAAGTTTTCTGAAAATAAATCTGATTTTATTTTCCTGAAAGAATACATAGAGAGAGCGTATTTTAAAAATAGTAAATTTAAGGATTTAGAAAGGATTGATTTTTATAATTGTTTTAATGATAAGAAGAGTTTTCCAAATCAAATCTGCGATTCTATATTATCTGAAAAAATGTATGAAATTGGAATTAATGAAATTAGTTTGCAAAAAGGATTATACGATCAGCTTTCAGAAATACATTTTGTTCTTAAGGAAGATTATCAATATAAGTCAGTTACAATTCAATATTTATCACATTTCAATACGAGCGAATGGGCTATGGAAAGTCGAAATTTCAAAGCAATAATTTTGCAAGATAATTGGTTACTCGTTGTTGAAAATTAGAAATTAATAAGCATAAATGTTGTATAAGGATAATGTAACAGATGACCAGTTTTGAGAAAATGAAAGTGTAATGATTGTACCCACTAAAATAGAAATTGATTGGTCTTGTGCGATGCACATAGATATGGATTTATTGAAATATTGCCATACGTTTTGCTGAAAGTAATGGTATTTAAGATGAAAGGAATACAAATTTATAAAACGAAAAAGCATATAAAAATAGTTACTATGTATCAGCAAGAATCTAAAGCTTATATAATTAGTGAGCCGATATTTATACTGTCATTAGATGAAGATATAAGCAAGGTTAAGGATAATATTTTCTTAGCTCTTGATAGTAGTAGAAAAATTTCTGAGAAAGAAGAAGATAAATTTTGGCTGGGCAATACTCTTCTGAAAAAAATGAATGAAACATCATTTCAAAAATTATATGTTTCTTCTAAAAGCTGTATGATTTTTTTAGAAAAAAATAAAATTAAAATAATTCCTTTGAAATATGCAGGGAAAGGATTGGGGTTAACGGAAGATATTGGAGTTATAGAAATGAGTTTTAATTCCAGTGATAAGGAAAAAATTGCTTTGAAAATATTGGATTGTTTAAATAGGGATTCAGTTTAGTAATCAGCAAAGACGGACTGACCTTTCTAAGTTGTCATGTAACAGAATATCAGATTTGTTAAGATGAAAGTGTAATGGATTGTGCTCATTAAATTAGAAAGTGATTGGTGTTGTAAATACAGATAACTATTCTACGGTTTAGTATACGATACATAGTAGTGTTTTTTAAAAGTAATTAAATAAAAAACGAAACTTTGTTTTGATTTTTATCAAAGTGAAGTTCCGTTATTGAATAAATAAAAGCATTCTTATTAGCGGACTGCACAAGCGTGTTTTGCAATTTTGTTGATTGTTTTTATGAATGCGTTTAGAAAAGAAAATATCTTTTGTGCAATGAGTTTTTATAATTATGATCCGCGTTAGCGTACGGAATGTTTATACAGGTGCATATGTGCTGCGATTGTTTCGCTTGTTTTTGTGAACGAGTATATCGGTTTGCGTGCTTGTTAGGATATAGATATAATAAATAAAAGAAAATATAAGCGTACAGATATGTTGAGACGTTTTTTAGTGGTATTGTTTTTAGCGGTGAGTGCCGCGGGCGTACAGGGTCAGAGCAGCTGCGATGTGCAGGTGGTAACGAGTGGCGTTAGTTGTGCGGGTCGCACAGACGGTACAGCCAAGGTGGTGGTAAACGGCCAGACAAGCGGTACGCCAGCGGGCTGCCAGACGGCCGATGCGGCCCCCTCGTATTCGGGGAGCTGCACGAGCACGTACAGCAGCAATACCGGTGAGGTCCTTGTGGCCCCCGGCCAGCAGGTATGTCTGACAGCCAGCAACTTTACGGGCGGCATCCAGGCCACGGGCGGCACGCTTGTAATCAGCGGGAACGCAACCCCCGCGTATATGAACCTGAACGGGAGCAACCCGTCCTTCACACTGATCGTACTTGGTACGGCGCAGTTCAGCAGTCTGAACCTGTTTGGGAGCAGCACAGTAAGCAACTACGGCACACTCAAAGTACCCAGCGTGGGCTTCAACGGCACACTGATCAACAACGGCACCTTACAGGTTACCGGCGATCTGAACATCAACTCGCCATACGGGAACTTCACCAACAAAGGCACGGTGACCGTCTCCTCGAACTTTAACAACTACAATACG
>OUNJ010009251.1_pt1 | contig 20040 bp, 16 predicted proteins | sample 1755361 | NCBI WGS metagenome assembly OUNJ01 (sample SAMEA3914825, study PRJEB12502) | metagenome | biome: forest; material: soil | place: USA | collected 2012-03-12 | depth 0.1 m
CCTGATCGTCGGTCAGGTGCCAGTGCAGGACGTTGAGCTTATGCAGCGCCATCCAGTCGATCAGGTTCATGACGAATTGTGGCGACTGATAGTGCCGCGCCGAGTCGAGCATCAGGCCGCGCCACTGGAACCGCGGGCTGTCGTCGATGGTCATGCCGGGGATTTCGGCCGCGCCGTGATCGGCGCCGTCCGTTGTGGCCAACTGCCACAGGCTGACCGCGCCGTAAAACAGGCCGGGCGCGTCGGCGGCGCAAATCGTGACGTGATCAGGGGTGACGGCGAGATGATAGGCTTGCGACGGCTTGGTCTGGGCGCATCGCTCGAGATGGATGCCGCCGCTATAGCGGTCGCTGCGAATATGAAGGGTCAGGTCGCGCGTCCGCCGCATAAGCGACGCCAGATATTCGGCCGTTTGCCGGGCGGGCTTGTCGTTGCGGGGAACGACGATGAAGGCGCCGGTCTTTAGGGCAAAGCTGCCGTCGCCCATTTGGTAATGCGCCGGAAACGGAATGATCGACGGCGCGTCGGGCGTTTGGGCGCTGGCGGGATTTTGTGCCAAGGCCTGCATCAAGGCCAGCATCGAAACGCAGAACAGGATTGAAGCGGCCCGGACTCCGGGCCGCTTCTTGGAAGTCAATTTACGCGTAATCAAAAGGCGCGTGGCCATTAGTACTTGAACCTCAGCGTCGTCATGTAGCGGCGGCCGTTCTTGTAGATACCGCGCACCAGCTGCACATTGTCCGAGTAGTTGTAGTAGGTCGAATTGAGGATATTCGACGCGTTGAACGTCAGCTGCAAGTGGGCATCGATCGAGTAGTCCGCCGAAGCGTCCAACTGGGTGAAGGCCCGCGTATAGAGGCTCGAATTGGTGTCGTAGCCGGTGAAGTAGGATGAGCGCCAGGTATAGCTGGCGCGCACGCTCCACGGGCCCTTTTCGTAGAACGGGCTGACGCTGATCTGGTTCTTCGAGGCGTAGGGCAGGGGCTGGCCCCCGGCGCTGGCGGCATCGACATAGGTGTAGTTGGCCGTCAGGCCCAGACCCGAATTGAAGGTCTGCTGATAGGACAGCGAATAGCCCTGGCTGGTGGCCTTGCCGGCGTTTTCCGGCCGCGTCACGGTATAGGTCGAGGTGGCGTTGAGGGTCGAATTGTAGTGATCCTCGGGGCCGGCGACGCTCAGGATGTAGTTGCTGATATCGCGGTAGAAGGGCGACACCGACAGATACGAATCCTTGGTGAAGTACCATTCCAGCGAGGCGTCGTAATTGGTGCTGCGATACGGGTCGAGGTTCGGATTGCCGCCGGTCCCGGTCAGAGTCGAGTCGGTCAGGCGGAAATACGAGCTTAAGCTACCGAAGCCGGCGCGCGAGATGACCTTGGCGGCCGAGAAGCGGGCGACCCAGTTGTCGGACAGGTCGTAGCTGGCGCTGAAGCTCGGCAGCACGTCGGAATAGGTCTTCTTGTTGGTGATCGGCGTCGCGACATTGGCATTGGCGGAGCTGACGACGTAGCCGGCGCTGTCCTGTTGCGTGCGGGCGTAACGTACGCCGACATTGCCGCGCAGGTTCTGCCACTTGAAGTCCGACTGGACATAGGCGTTGGCGATCTTTTCGCGGACGTCGAAGTCGGCGGTATAGACCGGCAGATAGTCGCCGAGCGACGCGGACTCGACATAGCTGGCCAGCGAGTCGGTATTGATCAGGATGTGGTTGGTTTCGTCGTTCGATGCACCGGTCAGGCCGCTGAGGAAGTTGCCGGGCGTCAGGGTCGTGCCGATCGTCGCGGCAGTGACCCCCGATGTCAGGGTGGCCGAGCGCTTCAGCTGGATCTGGGTGGTTTCGTGATCCTTGAATTTGACGCCGAACAGCAGGTCCTGGAAGACGCCGGAGAAGGTCTTCTTGAAATCGACCTGGCCGAAAGTCTCTTCGTCCGTGTACGGAAGTTTGGTGTCCTGGATGCTCGACAGCGTCCACTTGCTGGCATTGGTCGCCAGCGTCGGGTCGTTATAGACCAGCGTCGCGACATTGCCGGGGGTATTGGCGACGCTATAGGTATAGCCGGCATTGGCGACGAAGGTGCCGTTGAGCTGACGGTCGGTGCCGCCGGTGGCGCGCGTCTTGCCGCCCTCGACCGACATATTCCACGTGTCACTGAGATCGTAGATCGCCTTCACGTCGGCGAAATAGGTCTCGACGGTGGATTGACGCACATAGACGGGCATATTGCTGACGCCGACGCACTTCGACGCCTTGGTGCCGCAATCGGCGGGGGCGACGTCGGCGAAGGTGCCGGAGGTCAGGACGCCGTTGGACGCGGTCAGGGCGGTCACGGCGCCCGGTTGGGTCGACATGAAGCCATAGAGCGACTGATTGACGTTGTTGAAGACTTCCTTGGTGTAGAGGCCGTCGAAATCGATCTCCAGGCGGCTGGTCGGACGGTATTGCAGGCCGATATTGGCACCGTCGCGCTGGCGCGTCTGGGTGAAGTAGGCCGAGCCGATATTGGTCGGGCCTTCGGCACTGGCATTGGCGCCGACCGCGGTCACGACGTGCGGGAAGGTGACGCCGGCCGAGGTCTTGGAATTGGCGTTGGTCAGATAGGCCGAACCGGTGGTGACGCCGGCGGATTCGATACCGTCGCGGCGCAAATCCTGGGTGAAGTGCTGGGCGGCGATAATGACGCCGAAGGTGCGGTTGCTGTTGCGCCAGTTATAAAGGATCGACCCGGACGGCGAGTTCTTGTTCGACAAATCCATATAGGTGTCGCCGATCGAACCCTGGATGAGGCCCGATTTCAGGTCCAGCGGCTTGCGCGTGCGAACGATGACGGTGCCGCCGATGCTGCCTTCCTCGATGCTGGCCACCGAGCTGCGATAGACTTCGGCGCGCTGCACCACTTCGGGCGCGAGCAGTGTATAGTTGAAGGTCCGGCTCGGCGTATCTTGCGTATACCAGCCGACCGAGGCGATCGTCTGACCGTCGAGCAGCGACCGGTTGAGCGACGGGTCGGTGCCGAGGATGCTGACGCGTTCGCCGTCACCGAACAGGTGGTCGACACTGACGCCCGGGACGCGCTGCAGGGTTTCGGCGACATTGGTGTCCGGGAACTTGCCGACGTCTTCGGCCGACACGGCATCGAGGATGACCGACGACTTGCGCTTGACGTCAAGGGCGTTGCGCAGCGACTGGCGCACGCCGGTCACGACCACGGTCGTGCTGTTGTCGGCTTCCGGCGCCGCGGCCGGCGCCTTGGTCGCACTGGTGTCCTGCGCGTGGGCGGCCCCGCTGGCAAAAAGCGCCAACGCCGCGCTGGTCATCAACAAGCTTACCTTGGTCATAACTCGAATTCCTTTCCCTTTCGCCGCCCTCGCTTTTGAGAACCGCCCTTTTTACGAGGCCGATTGTGCGACCGGTTGCACAAATTGGCAACCGGTTGCACAACACTTTTCGAAAGTTTTTATGAATATGCTTTTTTTACCACAGAATACCTGAAAGTTGTGTGCTGACATCGACGATTTCCTAGCAATATCAGATAGATATTTTCTTGCCGTGGCAAGGTGACTAGCCGCGGCTTTCGCCAGCGATCCAGCAATTATCGATTTTCAGGCTGTCATCCCCCGGCGCCCACTCAAAGCGCACCACATCGGCGCGGGCCCCGACGCGGAGCTCGCCGCCATGGCTTGTGAAGCGGGCGGGGTTGAAGGTTGCCATGGCCACGGCCTCGAAAAGAGAAATGCCGGCGTCCCGGATGACCCGGGCAACGCCGTCCTTCAGAGGCAGGGCGGCGCCGGCGAGGTAGGGCGTGCCGTGAAGACCCAGGCGGCCGTCTTCGCTCAGTTCCACCGCGCCACCGACGGCGGTGTTGTAAATACCCGCCGGCATCCCCGCCAGGGCGACGCTGTCGGAGACCAGAAGGCTGCGGCCGATGCCCTTGGCGCGGACCATGGCCTTGAGCGTATCGGCCGGCAGATGGTGGCCGTCGGCGATGAAGGTCGCCGTCAAGCGGTCGTCGGCCAGCTGCGCCCAGATGAGATTGTTGTGCCGGGGCAGCATCGACGAAACGCCGTTGCCGAGGTGCGTCGATAGCACAGCCCCCGCCTTGGCGGCGGCATGAATAAGCTCGGGCGAGGCATCGCTGTGACCGATGGCGACGTGGATACCGAGTGCCGTCATCTTTTCGATGAAGGGCAGGGCGGCCGCGTCGTGCGGCGACAGGGTGATCATGCCGAGCAGATCACCGCTGACCCGCTGCAGGTCGAGGATTTCCTCGACGTCCCAGGCCCGGACGTGGCCTTGAGCGTGGGCGCCGCGTGGGCCGTCGTTCGGAGAAATGTAGGGCCCTTCGAGATGGGCATAGGGGATCATCGCCGTCAGCCGCGGCGAGGCCTGTCGCGCGGCAGCCAGGCGTTGCAGCGAGCGCTTCAACGTCTCTTTCGACTCGGTGATCAGGGTCGGCACGAATTGCGTCACGCCGACGCCCAGCATCTGGTCGGCCAGACCGGCGACGGTTGACGTATCGAAGTCGGGATCGTTGAGGTCAAAGCCGGCATAGCCATTGACCTGAAGGTCGATGAAACCGGGGCTCAGCCACGCCGTCTCGGCGCCCTGCGACGGTTCGATACCGACGATAAGCCCGTCGTCGATGCCGACCGCGATGGACTGGCCCGTTTCAGGCAGTCGGCCGGTGATCTTGCGATAGCTCATAGGACGGGAACCCGGCGGCGCATGGCCGCGATGACGTCAAAATTGTTGTGCTCGCCGCCGCTGGCATTGCGGCTGCGCCACACGACCGGCGCGACACCTTGCGCCTTCAGGCAGCAAACCGTGTGAATGATCAGCGATTGCAGGACAAAGCTGTTGGCCTGGGTCGAAACGGGGCCCAGCGGCGGCTCGCCTTCATGCGCTACAACAACGGCGTCGCCATTGGGCACCTTGTTGTCGATAGCGATGCGGACGAGGTCCTGCAGATTGGCGGCGGACGGATGGCGCGCTGGATGATCGGCCGGTATGGCCAGAGAGGCGGCGCGGCTATTGATACCGATGACGATGGCGCCGCGATCGTTGGCAGCTTGAGCTGCATCGATCGTCGCGGCATTGACGCCGAACGTATTGACCAGGATGAGCAGGTCGCCGCGCGCGATAGGGGACGCCTCGATGACGACGCGGCCGTAGCCTGGCAGGCGCTCCATCGCCGTTGAGCGCATGGCGCCGTTCGACAACAGCGTCCCCTCGTCGAGCAGGGGGCAGATATTCATCAGGCCGCCGGCGCGATAGAAGATTTCCTGGGCGGCCAGGTTCGAATGCCCGCCCGGCCCATAAATATAGATCAGGCGATCGTCCTGGCAGGCGTCAGCCATCAGGGCGGCGGCGGCCTCGATGGCGGCGGTTTCCTCCGTCCGGATACGCCGCATCACATCCAGGCACGCGCCGAGATAGGTGTCGCAAAGGCTGTCGGCCGTCGCGTCAGTCGACATCGGGGAAGGCCTCGCGATCGAGATACAGGGTGCAGTCGGGGTGCAGCCGCAGCGCGCTGGCCGGGCAGTCGCCGCTGATCGGGCCGTGGAGCGCTTCGGCCACCGCGGCGCGCTTGCTTTGGCCCGGGACGACGCAGAACAGGCGCGACGCCCGCAACAGGCGCGGAATGGTCAGGGTGATGGCCTGGCTCGGCACAAGGTCGATAGCATCAAAGCAGTCGTCATCGACCTGTTGCTGACGGCACGCCGTGTCCAGCGTCACGACCTTGACGTCCAGGGGATCGTAAAGATCCGCCGGCGGATCATTGAAGGCCAGATGGCCATTGGTGCCGATGCCCAGGCAGACCATATCGATCGGCGCTTCGGCGAGGCGGGCGGCATAGTCTTGCGCCACCGTCTGCGCATCGGGGCCGGGCTCGATCAGATGCAGCGCGGTAATGCCGACCCTGTCGAAAAAGTGCCGCTTCAGCCATTGGGCGAACCTTTGCGGCGCCTGGGCGGGGAGGCCGATATATTCGTCCATGTGAAAGGCTTCCACGCGGCTCCAGTCGATATCGGCGGCCAGGGCCAGAACTTCCAGCATCTCAAGCTGGCTCGGCGCGGCGGCAAAGACCATTCGTACCTTGGGCTGCGCCGAAAGACGAGCGCGGATTTCGGCGGCAATGTCCTGCGCGGCGCGGCGGCCCATGGCGGCGCGCGTCGTGTCGACCTTGACGGGCAGGTTGGCGGTCAATGGCTGAAGCGGCGGGGAATTCATCAATCTACTCCGATAAGAATGGGGTGTGGCTGAGGGCGCCTATTTCAGGCGCTCGATCAGGGCGTCCGAGGACGCGTTTTTCCAGGGGACCAGAATGGCCGCGGCGAGATAGGCGATAAAGGCGGCAACCGTCGGTCCGGCGACGTTCAAAGCGGCGATGAAATCGGCGTCGAGCGCTTTCAAAATGGTTGTGTCGCCAAAGCGTAGGTAGACGAAGGCGGCGATGCCGGCGGCCAGGGCGGCGACCGCCGATAACGGGCCGGCACGGCGAAAGGCCGGCAACAACCCAAGCAGCATCGGCACGGCGATGGGGCCGACCAGGGCGGCGTACCACATCAGGATCAGGCCCATGACGCCGCCGAAACGGTCGGAAATCAGGCCCAATCCCATGCTCAGCGCCAAGAAGGCGAAGGTCGCTACCCGGCCGGCCATCAGCTCGGCGCGCTGACTCAGAATGGCATGGCCGCGGCGGAAGATCGGCAGGATATCGCGCACAAACACGGCTGAAATCGCGTTGGCGTCCGACGAGGTCATGGCCATGGTGTGGGCGAACAGGCCTGCCAGCACGAGGCCGACGAGGCCGTTGGGCAGCAGCAGGCGCGTCAGCAGGGCGTAGCTTTGTTGCGGGTCGGTCGCCTTCGGCAGCAGCAAGGGCGCGGCCCACATCGGAAAGAACAGGACCAGCGGCCAGACGAGATAAAGCGCGGCCGAAAGCCGGGCGGCGCGGCGGGCCTGCGCTGCCGACGGTGACGCCATGAAGCGCTGCGCCAGGTTCCAGGTGCCGCCGTTGTAGGACAGGAAGCTGACGCTTAAAAAGCCGAGCGCGAAAAGCGGGCCGTATGAGGCGTTGAACGGGTGGGAATGGGCGGGTGGCAGGTGCGACCACATGGTCCACAGCGCAGTGATGCCGCCGAGCTTTGCCAGGGTGGCCACCAGCATGGCGATGCCAGCGACGATCTGGATCAGGAACTGGCTGAAATCGGTCAGGGCGTCGGCCCACAGGCCGCCGATGACCGAATAGATCAGCGTGACGCCACCGGTCAGCAGGATGCCGAAGACAAAGGGCACGCCGGCGAAGGCGTTCAAAAGAATGGCGGCGGATGCCCACTTGGCGCCGACATCGAAGATCTTCAGGAAGGTGCCGCTCCACGCCAGGATTTGCTGCGCGGGGATGTTATAGCGCGTGGCCAGATATTCGAGCGGCGAGATGACGTCGAACCGCTCGCGCAACCACGCCCAGCGCGGCGCGAAAATCTGCGCGCCGATGAACAGGGCGATGGCAATCGAGACGGCCCACCAGATGTAGAGACTGAAGCCGAACGTATAGGCGAGGGCGGCATAGCCGACGAAGACCGCGGAGCTATAGCCGGACATGTGGTGCGAAATGCCCGACAGCCACCACGGCATATGGCCGCCGGCAGTGAAAAAGTCCTTGGCATCCTTGATTTTCGTACGCGCCCAGACGCCGACGCCCAACATGGCGACGAAATAGGCAATCAGAACGGTCCAATCCAAAACCTGCATTACGTCTCCACACCCTGCCGGGCGACGCTTTGCGCAACCGGTTGCACAAATCATTACAACCGGTTGCGGGCTGTGGCAAGTCCCAAAAAGGCGGGTGCAAACAGCTAATTCAGGAATAGCCTGAGAATGTGGCTCAGCGCGGCGGCGCGCCCGTGGTGGCGCGGGCGACGAATTCGGTCGCCAGGCGCTCGCGCTGATCCAGGGCGCTGCCGCTGGACAGCTGATCGAGCAGGAGGGTGATCGCCATCTGCCCGGCCTCTTCGTTGGGCGCGAACACGCTCGACAGGGCCGGGAAGATCGAGGTGCCGAGAACGTCGTCGAAGCCGATGACACTGAACGCCCGCGGCACGGCGATATCGCATTGCGCCAGACCGGCCAGCAGGCGATGGGCAACGAAGTCGTCGAAGGCGATGGCGGCGGTAGCGCCGGTCTTCACCAAATCTCGCACGGTGGCGAAGCGGGTGGCTTCGTCGAGGGCGGCCCTTTCGGCAATGTCGATTTTCAGGTCATGCACCCTGGCGGCTTCAACGAGCACCGCGCGCCGCTGCTGGTCGGACCATGACGCGGCCGGTCCGGCCAGATAGACAATGTGTTTGTGCCCCAAGCCTTTCAGGTGTTCGACGGCGTGAGTGAGGCCGATACCGGGGTCGATCTGGACACGCGACAGGCCTTCGACTTCGCGGTTGATCAGCACGGTGGGCCTGAGTTTGGCGACGTCGTGGAGCTGTGCTTCGCTCAGCCGGGACGAGGCGAAAACGAAGCCATCGATCTGCGGGCTCAGCCGTTGGGCCAGGCGAAACTCTTCCGCTGGGTCTTCGTTGGAGTCGCCGATAAACACGGCAAAACCGGCCGCATCGGCGGCGCGCTGCGCCGCCCGGATCAGCGGTGGGAAGAACGGGTTGGAAATATCGGGGACGATCAGCGCGATATTGCCGGGCTTGCCGGTGGTCAGGGCGCGCGCCAGCTGATTGGGCTGATAGCCCAAGCGTTTGGCGGCCTCAAGCACACGTTCGACGGTCTCGGGTTTCAGTCTTTGCGGATGGCTGAAGGCGCGCGAGACGGTGGAATGGTTGATGCCGAGGGCGGCGGCAACATCGCGAACGGTAGGCGAGCGATGTGAGGGGGGACGAGCCATTCTTTATTTCTTTCGACGTCGTATCGGCTACGAGTCGCGCATGAGCGACGGTCTCCGTAATGGCTCAAATAGCACGTCGTCGGCGGCGAAAAAGCCGTTTTTTGATCCTGACGTTTTCGCGGCAGAGCTGGCCTAGGGGCGCGCCGGATAAAGCTTCAGGATTTCGCTGCCGGCGAGGAGAACGGCGCCGCTGCCGTAGAGTTGCGTATCTTGCTGGCTGGGGACGTGCGGCGAATCACCAATTTGCTGCACCCAGCCGACGCGGCCATCGCCGTCGACGGCCTGGGTCAAATGTCGCCAGCCCCGTGTGACGATGGGCGCGAAGGCGGCGCGATCGAGGACGCCGGTCCGCGCACCCCATGCCAGGGCGTAGACGAAGAGCGCATTGCCGCTGGTGTCGCCGGGCTGATCGACGTCTTTTGCCAGCAAGGATGATGGCCACGACCCGTCGGCCCGCTGCAAACCGGCGATGCGGCGGGCCATCTCTTGGAAAGTACGAGTGAATTCGGCGCGGTCGGGATCGGTATCGGGCATCGCCTTGAGGAAATTCGCCAGGCCAGCCAGGACCCAGGCATTGCCGCGGTTCCAGAAGATTTTGTTACCGCCGGCATCGCGTTGGGTGAGAAAGCGACTGTCGCGGAACATCAGATGTTCCTGTGGGTCGTAAAGCTTTTGCAGCGTCGCCCAGACCTCGGTTTTGGCAAAGGCCAGATAGCGGGGATCACCGGTGGCGCGTGACAGGCCGGCCCAACTGGCCGGCGCCATGAACAGCGCATCCGCCCAGCACCAGCGCTGCAAACACGCCAGTTGCCCCGACGCATCGAGCGGGCCGTAGTCGAGGCTGACCGCCGAAGGCGCGGTCAGGACGCGGTCGAAGGACGCCGCCATCGGCGCGATTGACGCGGCATCGTGCGTGCGGGCGTAGGCCCAGAGATAGGTCTGGCCGATCAGCTGGTCATCGGCGACATAGGTGCGCGACCCGAGTTGCCATTGCTGGCCGTCGCCATGCTGCGCAATAGCGGCGGCATAGTCTGGCCGCTGCAACTGGTCGGCAGAGGCGGTCAGGCCGAGCCAAAAGACACCCTGGATCCAGCCGCGCGGATCGCGGGTGCGACCGATCGGATTGACGTAGTCGATCGTCTGCAAATGGGCGAGCTGCCAGTCCGCGACCTTGGCTAATAGTTTTTGCGTGCTGGCGGCGTCTATGGCCTCGGATGTCGCTGTGGCCATCGGTGTCTGCATTGCAGGCGCCTCCGCGCAGCCGGCGACCAGAGGGGGGACCAATGCGGCCGCAAGGCACAGAGCGGACATGCATAAGGTGGGTGGGCGGGCGATTTTCATGGATGCAGGCTAGACCAAATTAGCGACTTGTGCAACCGGGTGCATAACATTATGCTCGTCTCTAGATTATACAGATGGAGACGTCATGTTGCGCAAAATTTCGCTTTCCGGCCTTGCCCTGATGGCCGCCCTGGTGCCGTGTAGCGGTCTGGCGATCGAAGCCAAGCCGTCCGGGGTCGTGCAGGCGGTCATGGGCTTGCGCGTCGGCGCCACATTCGACGGCAAGGCGTGGATCGGCGGGCATTTTCAGAACTTCCCGGAAGTATCGATGTCGCCATCGCATCACGTCGGCGACAAGCTGACCGTCTATGACGGGCCGGGCTGGGAATCCGACAAGGTGGCCTATCGGCTCTATCTCGACGGGCGCAACGCCATCGATCTGTTCGGCAAGAAGCAGCCCGACCTGATCCTCGACAAGATCGGCCGCGGCGTCGGCGACTACCACAAGGAGGCGCCGTGGGGGATGGATATCCTCAAGGTCGACAAGAGCGTCGGCGCCGGCGGCCTCGGCATCCTGCAGGATGGCAAGGTGCGTCAAGTCGGGGCGGCGCAGGACGGCATCGTCGCCCGAGTGACGGCCGACGGTCCGGCCGTGGCGGGGATCAAGGTCGAGGACCTAGGGCTGACCTCCGCCGGTACAGCCTATGACCTGACGGCGCAATACACCATCGCCCCCGGTCACCGCGAAACCTGGGTGACCGCCCGCGCCTCGAAAGACGTGCCGATCGTCGCCGGGATCGAGAAGCCGTCCGATGTCGACGTGCTGTATTCGCCGAAGGCAAAACATACGGGTTGGGCCTATATCGCAACCTACGGCAAGCAGTCGATCATCGGTGACGCCCTGGGCATCGTCGTCTTTTACCGCCCCCGGGATGTGGTCGCGACCGGCGATGACGGCGACACGGTCTTCATTCGCTTCAAGACCCCGCACGCCATCCATTACGGCCTCGCCGCGGCGTGGAGCCAGGAGGGCGGCGGCATCACAAACGAAGCCGACTTCGTCACCTATATCAATGGTGTGCTGGCAAATTGTGAGCAACGTGGCCACTGCTAGGCGCCTCATGATTTTGCGCACAAAAAGCCGCCGCACGTGCTGTGCGGCGGCTTTTTGACGTACGAGCTGCCTAGGATTTGAATCTGATCGGCTCGACCTTGTCGAGCAGCACCATAAAGGCAAACAAGCCCAAAAGTCCGAACAGGCCGATCAGCATCAGGGCGTGGGAGAAGTTGTTTTCCTTGTCGAGGAAATAGCCGACCACCATCGGCATGACGATGCCGGCGAGATTGGCCGAGCCCAGCTGAATGCCCATCAGGGCAGCGACGTGGCGCTTGTCCGGCGCCAGGTCCATCGGCAGGGAGCCGGAATTCGAGGCGCAAAACGCCACGCCCGAATAGGACAGGCAGAGCAGGGCGACCGACCACTCGGCCGATGGTGCGAACACCGACAACGCGATGGCGCTGCTACACACCATGCCGATGGCGATGACGATCTTGCGCGCGGTGGTCAGCGCCACGCCGCGCTTGACCATGACATCGCCGAACAGGCCGCCCAGAAGTCCCGCCACAACCGCGACCAGCGGCGGCAACATGCCGGTAAAGCCGGTCTTGAGCAGGCTGAAATGCAGCGCCTTGGCAAAGTAGGTCGGCATCCAGGTGATGAAGAAATAGGCGATGAAGTTCATGGAAAAACTGCCTAACATCACGCCCCACACCGGCCGGAAGGTGAGGAGGGAGAACCATCTGATTTTCGGCTTTTCGGCCTCTACGGAGGCTTGCGGCGGCGCGTCACCATGGATGAGGGTCAGCTCGGCCGCATTGACGCGCGGATGCTTGTCGGGATCGCGATAGAGGCACACCCACAGCAGCGCGAAGGCGATGCCGAGGCAACCGGTTATGACGAACGACTGGCGCCAGCCGAAGCCTTGAATCAGCAGCATGACCAGCGGCAGGGTCAATGCGCCGCCGACGCGGGTACCGTTGTCATAGATCGCCGTGGCAAACGCCCGCTCGTCCCTGGCGACCCAGCGTCCGACCGCCGAGGCGCAGGCCGGATAGGCACTGGCCTCGCCGGCGCCGAGCAACAGCCGCAGTCCGAACAGCGAACCGAAGCCCGTGGCCAGCGCGGTCGCCGCCGTCACCCCGCCCCACCACAGCGAGGCCAGGGTGAAAATCCGCCGCGGCCCCAGGCGATCTGCGGTCCAGCCGCCGAAAAACTGAAACGAAGCGTAGGTGTAGAAAAAGGCGCTGAGGACGCAGCCCTGCTGGAAATTGCTGAGGTGGAGATCGCCCGAAAGCGACGGCAGGGCGGCGCCAATATTGGCGCGATCGATATAGTTGATCGTCATGCCGACAAAGGCCAGGGCGACGACGAGCCAGCGAAAGTTCGTGGCTTTGGCCGCCTGGGTCGTTGAATGCGAAGATGTTTCCACCGCTTGTCCTCCTGTAGAGGTTTTTTGTTATTGGGGGGGAGGCGAGGCGGCTACAGCCTGACGACCTCGCCCGACCGGATGCTGGTATCGACGGCCTCGGCGATGCGCGTGGCGACAAGCGCCTGGGTGCCGTCGGCGTACTGACCGTCAAGGCTCGCCAGGGACGCGCCGCCAAACTTCATGGCGGCGACCAGGTCGAGGAAGCGCAGGATGGATTGGTTGTTGTAGCCATCGACCTGCATGCCCCATACGGGATGGTCGAATTCCGCCGAATTGAAGGGATTGATGACTTGGCTTTCCGGATTGGCCGTCGAAGCCGAGGCATAGCCGCGGTCCTGGCTGTCGACCTCGGCGATGCCGTCCTGACCGATGATGCGGATCTGCTGGTTGACGATGCTCGGGAAGCTTTCCGGCAATATCCACGAGGTATCGAAGGTAAAGCTCGAACCATCGGCATATTTGACGGTGGCACAGATGCTGTCGAAGGTATCGAGGCCCAGCGCCGTAAGCTTGCCCTTGTGCCCGGTGGCGTAAACACTGACGGGTTGCGCCCCGGTCAACCAGTAGACCAGGTCGTAAAAGTGCACGCCCAGGAACCAGTTGGGGGAACTGCGTGCCGCCCAGTCTTTCAGCCAGTCGCGCGGCACGACGATCTTGTCTTCCATGCAAGCATAGCCGTACTGGATCTTGCCGAGCCGGTTCTGCGCGATCTCCTGCTTCAGGCGGATATGGGCCGGGTCGAAACGCTTGTGGAAATCGACGTAGAGCATGACACCGTTGGCCTTGCAGGCGTCGATCATCTGCTGGGCGCGGGCGCTGACGGTGTCCAGCGGCTTGGTTACCAGGACGTGGACCTTGGCCTCCGCCGCGGCGATCACCATTTCCGAATGCAGGTCGTCCGGCGTGGCGACGGTGACCGCGTCGAGTTGTTCCCTGGCGAACATCTCGCGGTAATCGGTATAGCCGCGCGCCTGAAAGCGCTCTTCCTGCTGCTTCAGCGCCGTGGTGTTCAGCTGGCAGATACTGATCAGTTCGGCGCGGCCCTGGCGCTTATAGGCGTCGATACATTTGATGATCGCGGTGCCGTAGACGCCGCCGCCGATCGCGCCGATGCGTATTTTCTGACTCATGTTCGTTTCTCCCCGGTTCAGGCGTCTATTTTCTGGTGATCGGCGAAGGCCTGGACCAGCTGATTGGCGCCCAGCCTGAGCAGCTGGGAATCGACGCCGACGGCGGTGAAGGTCGAGCCGTCGCGCATGAACCGGCGAGCGTGATCCATGTTGGTGGTGACGGTGCCCGCGGCCTTGCCGGCGGCGACGATGCGACGGATAGCGCCTGAAATGGTCTCGACGACCTTGGGATGTTCGCTTTCGCTGAGATAGCCCATGCTGGCCGACAGGTCGCCCGGACCGACAAAGATGCCGTCGACTCCCTTGATTTGGGCGATTTTCTCTATGTTCTCAACGCCGGTCACGGTCTCGACCTGCAGCAGGATGCACTGCTCGGCCTCGTAGTGCAGGTGATAGTCCTTGGCGTGGCCGTACAGGAAAGCCCGCGTGCCGGCAGCGTAACCGCGCACGCCATGGGGTGGATAGCGGCAGGCGCGCACGGCCTGCTCGGCCTGTTCGGCGGTTTCGATGAAGGGGATGAGGAGCGTCTGGACGCCACCATCGAGGAAGCGCTTGATGGTCACCGTATCGCTCCACGGCGGGCGCACGACCGGTTGGGCCGTGCCGCCCTTCGCGGCCTGGAGCTGCTGCACGACCATCGGCAATTCGTTGGGCGCGTGTTCGGTGTCGATCATCAGCCAGTCAAATCCGCACAAGCTTAAAGCTTCGACTGACAGATTGCTGCACAGTGAAGACCACATGCCGAGCTGGTGCTTGCCGCTTTTGATCGCACGCTTGAAGGCATTGTGAGGTATTTTCATGTCGATATTACTCCGCAATATCCGCGCTTATCATCGTCGATAGCGCCATAGGGTCGTTTTTGCTCGGCCATGATCGAGGCGTGGCTCGTCGAAACCTTCGCGATTCAACTGAAAGCAAAGCGGCCGGAAAAAATTTCATATGACCTTGTAATTCCATTCTTGACGTTATGCAACCGGGTGCATAAAATTAGCGGCAGAAATTTTTGTGAGCAGATGGCGACATGGTTTCCGATTTTTCGGCCTGGTTTTCCCGGCGCAGGGATGCATTCGTCGCCCTGCGCCACGATCTGCATGCCCATCCCGAATTGGCCTTCGTCGAGACGCGCACCGCGCAAAAAGCCAGCGATTATCTGCGCGATTGCGGGCTGGAGATCAGCGCGCCGATCGCCAAGACGGGCTTTGTCGCTTCGATTCGCGGTGAGGGGAGCGCGCCGGCCCTCGGGTTGCGTGCGGATCTCGACGCGCTGCCCATTTGCGAAAACAACGACTTCGGCCATCGCTCGCGCCACGACGGCGTCATGCATGCCTGCGGCCACGACGGCCATACGGTGATGCTGATGGCGGCGGCGCGTTACTTACGTGAACGGTCGCGGCAAACGCCCTTTCCAGGCGACATCCATTTCATCTTTCAGCCGGCCGAGGAAAACGAAGGCGGCGGTCGGGCGATGGTCGAGGCCGGGCTGTTTGCACAATTCCCGGTCGCTCAGGTCTTCGGCATGCACAATATGCCGGGCATTCCGCTCGGCGAATTCTGGATCAAAAGCGGGCCGATGACAGCCGGTTTCGACACCTTCGACATCGTCATCGGCGCCGAAGGCGGTCACGCGGCCTTTCCCGCCAAGGAAGGCGATGCCGTGACGGCGGCAGCAGCCCTGGTGTCGCAATTGTCGACGGTGGTTTCGCGCTTTATCGGCGCGACCGACGCGGCCGTCCTGGTCGTCACGCAAATCCACGGCGGCAGTGCCTACAATATCCTGCCGGCGCAGATGCGGATCAGCGGATCGGTGCGCTGGTTCGACACCAAAATTCGCGCCAAAATCCGCGAACGCGTCGAGATGGCCTGCGAAGGCCTCGCCATCTCCCATGGCGTGCGCACATCGTTCGAATATGTCCCGCGTTATCCGCCGGTGATCAATGGCGAAGAGGGCGCGCGCTACGTCGCCGAAGCCGCTCGCCACCTGGTCGGCGGGGCGCGGGTGAAAGAGGATTTTCCGCCCTTCATGGTGTCGGAGGATTTCGCCTTCCTGCTTGAGGCCAATCCCGGCGCCTATCTGATGATGGGCAACGGCGAGGGCGCGCCTGCGCTGCACACACCGCACTACGATTTCAACGACGAGGCGCTGTGTCACGGCGCGGCGTTATGGGTGCAGCTTTGCGACACCTTTTTTGCGCAAACAAAAGCGTCGCGTTTCGCCACGGCGACGTGATGCCCGAACCGGCCACTTCAAACACCAACCCAAAAGGATCGACGATGTCAGGTTTTAAATTGCTGATCGGCGGCAAGCTGGTCGAGGGCGACCTCAGCATGGACGTCATCAATCCGGCGACCGAGGAGGTATTGGCGGTGGCACCGTGCGCGTCGGCCGAACAGCTCGATGCCGCCATTGCCGCCGCAAAAAGCGCGTTCAAGCCGTGGGCGGGGCTGTCCCATGCCGAGCGCCGGGCCTGTCTGCTCAAGCTCGCCGACGCCGTCGAAGCGACGCGCGACGAGCTAGCGCGGCTGATCACCCAGGAGCAGGGCAAGCCCATCACCGAGGCGACGCAGGAAGTCGTCAACAGCGTCGTCTGCCTGCGTCACTTCGCCGAGCAGCAATTGCCGGTCACTGTGCTCGAAGACAGTGACGTCCGGCGCGTCGAGCAGCACCACCATCCGCTTGGTGTGGTCGGCTGCATCATTCCGTGGAACTACCCGCTGCTGATTGCCTCCTACAAGCTGGGTCCCGCCCTGATCACCGGCAACTGCGTGGTGATCAAGCCGTCGCCGACGACGCCCCTGGCGACGCTCAAGCTCGGCGAACTGTGCGCCGGTATCTTTCCGGCCGGCGTGATCAATATCATCACCGATCAGAACAATTTGGGCGAACAGTTGAGCCGTCATCCCGACATCGCCAAGATCAGCTTTACCGGCTCGACCGAGACCGGCAAGAAGGTGATGGCGTCGAGCGCCTCGACCCTGAAACGCCTGACCCTGGAATTGGGCGGCAACGACGCGGCGATCGTCATGGCCGACGCCGATCCGGTCGCGGTGGCGCCGGCGATTTTCCGCGGCGCCACGGTCAATGCCGGCCAGGTCTGCCTGGCGATCAAGCGCGTCTATGCGCATGAGAGCATCTACGACACGCTGTGCGATGAACTGGCGAAGCTGGCCAGCGCAACCGTGGTCGATGACGGCCTGAAGCAAGGTACGCAGATGGGGCCGCTGCAAAACAGGATGCAGTTCGACAAGGCCAAGACCTACCTCGCCGACGCCCACGCCCACGGCACGGTCGTTGCCGGTGGCGAGGTCATGAGCGGCATCGGCTATTTCGTGCAGCCGACCATCGTGCGCGACATTACCGACGGCACCAAACTGGTCGACGAAGAGCAGTTCGGGCCGATCCTGCCGGTGATCAAATACAGCGATGCCAGGGACGCCGTGGCGCGCGCCAATGCCTCGATCTGGGGCCTGACAGGGTCGATCTGGGGCAAGGATCGTGCCGCCGCTCATGCGCTGGCGCGCGAAATGGAGGCGGGAACCGTGTGGCTCAACCAGCATTTCGACGCCCCGCCGCACATTCCTTTCGGCGGCGCCAAGCAATCGGCGATCGGCGTCGAATTCAGCGACGAGGGCCTGCGCGAACTCACCCAGATGCAGATCATCAACGAGGCCAAGGCGCCTGCATCACAGGCGCTGGCGGCTGGATAAACTGACGACAGCGTATATAATGGAAAAGCTTTTCAAGGGTGAGCGGCCGCTTTACCGGCAGCTCACCGACATTCTGCGTTATCGTATTCATACTGGCGCGGCGGATCTCCCGTCGGAGCGCGGTATGTCGGCGTCGTTCGGCGTATCGCGGATTACGGTACGCAAGGCGCTCGACGGCCTCGACGCCGAAGGGCTGATCATCCGGCGCCAGGGTGCCGGCACGGTCGTTAAACGCTAAAGGCGGTGAGCTTCCGCCGATGAAGCGCATTATCGCCATCCGGCGCTGTTTGAACGCGGGGCTCACGACCTCATCCACGACGACGCACGTCGCCGGACCGGCAGCCAAGCCGAACGATTGTCGCGCGAAAATCGGTGGAAAGGCCCGGGGGAATGGTGGCGGTGGCCGTCCGCGCCCACTGAGCCTCACTCATATCTTTCCCTGGCATCAGGGAAAGTACAGGGAATGTTCACAGAATATGCCTGCGTCCAGCGGGGTGGTGTCATAATTGTATAGAAAATCAGCGTGTTGTCCGTGGATTTCCCTACTTCAGAAAGCAGGGAAACCTACTTAAGGTTTCCCGCCTCCCAATTTACAACGGCACGCAAGAGGCCATCTATACGCTTAGATTAAAACTTCCGAGATCGCCGAAACGCAAAGCTATACGCAAAAACGGCTACAATTGCGCACGCTACCCAACAGCCACCTGCTTCACCCATTTTATCGGCGTCCGCAAGCTTTGCGCCATATGCCATTCCCATAGCCAAGGGAACGACCACGACGAACGTACACAAGAACCCTTTTATGTTGGCGGGAAGTAACCCCCCAAAAGGCCCAATTCTGACAAACCAAGCTTTTCGTTTCTCGTGATCCATAACTAACCTCTAGAAGCTATGACAGAGAGTGCCATGTCCTCCACACTGCGGTGGAGGAGGTGGCGCCGGCGGTGGCGCATTTGGAGCAGTGCAAGAACGGCCAGTACAGTGCTCAGGGGGCGGGGAGGGAGCTATAGTTGTGTTTACTACCTGCTTGATAGTTGTTTTATAGCTCGACACTTAGGCTCCCCCACTTGGGCCGACTGTAACGCTAGCTACCCATTTACCAGTCTTCGGGTCTCGTGAATATGACACAGAACCAATAGGCGAGTGCGAAAATCTGCAGGAGAGACCGGTCGGAATGGTGGAGCTAAGCGGATTCGAACCGCTGGCCTCCTCATTGCGAACGAGGCGCTCTACCAACTGAGCTATAGCCCCATTCCGTTCCGGGAGCGCACCTTTTAAGCCAAGATGGCGTCATGTCAAGCGTACATCGGCTTGCTAGGCTCACGGAATCTCCTATATTCACCGCAGCGTGCGGCACGGCTTTCGCGGGCCGGTATAGGACCTTACATGAGCGGCTTTATCATCTTCGTTTTGGACGGCATCCTGGGTTTCATGCTGTTCGCCATCGTCGTCTATGTCATCCTGAGTTGGTTGATCGGCTTCAACATCATCAATACCCGTAATCCGGCCGTCTATCAGATCTGGCGGGCCTCTGAATTGGTCGTCAATCCGATCCTGCAGCCGTTCCGCATGATTCTCCCCAATATGGGCGGACTGGACCTGAGCCCGTTCCTGGCCATGCTGATCATCGAGGGCGTTAAGGGGTATTTGTTGCCTCAGGCCTATCACGCTCTGCAGCAACTTATAGGCTAAGACGGTGCGCCTCGTCGTGCGGCTGACGCCCGGCGCGGCCAGGGATGCGTTCGATGGCTGGGGTGCCGACGAACACGGTCGCCGTTTCCTGAAGGTGCGTGTGCGCGCCCAACCGATTGAAGGGCGGGCCAATGCCGCGCTGGTGTTGTTTCTTGCCAAGGCCCTGGGGGCTGCCAAGTCGCAGGTACGGCTGATCGCCGGGGACACGGCGCGACTGAAGACGGTCGAGATCGACGGCATCGAAGCCGAAGACCTGCTCAAGCATCTGCCATAGAAAAAGCCCCGGCTGCGCAACAGCCGGGGCTTTTTGTTTAGCGGTCAGGCCGATCAGGCGGCGACCGAGGCCGCGGCGCGGATCTGATCGACGATGGCCTTGGTGACCTGCGAGCCGGCGGACGTACCGCCGAGGTCGCGCGTCAGGATGCCCTTTTCGACGATGGTGTCGATGGCGGCGTCGAGCGCATCGGCTTCCTTCGTCAGATTGAGCGAGAAGCGCAGCATCATGACGACCGACTTCAGCGTGCCAATCGGGTTGGCCAGGTCCTTGCCGGCGATATCCGGTGCCGAGCCGTGGATCGGCTCGTAAAGGCCCTTCGACTGGCCATCCTTGGGGGCACCAAGCGACGCCGAGCCCAGCAAGCCGATCGAGCCCGGCAGGACCGAGGCGAGGTCGGACAGGATGTCGCCGAACATGTTCTCGGTGACGACGACGTCGAACGATTTTGGGCGCGTGACCAGGTGCATGGCCATCGAGTCGACCAGGTTGTGTTCGAGCTCGACGTCGGAATATTCTTCCTTGTGCAGGCGGATGACGGTTTCGCGCCACAGCCGCGAGGTCTCGATGACATTGGCCTT
>OUNJ010001992.1_pt2 | contig 20036 bp, 20 predicted proteins | sample 1755361 | NCBI WGS metagenome assembly OUNJ01 (sample SAMEA3914825, study PRJEB12502) | metagenome | biome: forest; material: soil | place: USA | collected 2012-03-12 | depth 0.1 m
GCGCGGCGGCGACGTCGAGCGGGCCGGTGAACGACGCGGGCAATATCCAGATGATGCCGCCCTATGCGCAGGTCGATGGCGGGCAGGAAGTGCGCACGGCGGATGCGGGGCAGATGCAAGTGGATTTGAGCGGCAACATCACCTCGAAATATTACGACATCACGGTGAATGTTTCGACCGTCGCGCCGGATGGGACGATCACGACCGCGCCGGTGACGTATCGGGTGGCGAACAATGTCAGCGATAATTACAGCGTGCGCTACGATGCGACTGCGATCGGTTCGCCGGGAACGCTGGTGCCGCCGACGACGTCGCAATCCTCGCTGCGGGCGATTTTGGTGGATGCGAACGGGAATGAGTTGCCGAAAGTGAACGGGCAATATGTCGATTCGCCGGGCTATCTCGAACTGGTGGCAGGCACGAGCTCGCAGACCTATGGGGTCGCGATCGACGAAATGAACTCGCAGCAGCTCGGCTTGCCGGATGCATCGCCCGCGCAGGCGGGGACGAATTGGGGCTTCTCGCATTATTTCGGGCTGAACAACGTGTTCGCCTCGAACAAGCTGACGGCGACGGGCGACACGACGAAAGACAGCGCGCAGAATCTGAAGGTGGAGGACCGCATCATCGCGAACCCGAACCTGATTTCGACGGCGACGCTTGCGGCGCAAGTGGGCGGCACGGCGGCGACGAACAACAAGCCGATTTATACCTATGCCGTGTATTCCGACGATAACAGTGCGGCGCAGGCGATGGCGGGGCTGAACACGGCGGCAATCTCGTTCGACGCGGCGGGGAATTTGCCGAGCAGCCAGCAATCGCTGCTGGGGTACACGACGGATTTGCTCGGTTCGATCTCGCAGAATTCGGCGCAGGCGACGGATAACGCGACCAACGCGCAGACGCTGTATAACGGGTTCAAAACAAAGGCGCAGGCGGTGAGCGGGGTGAACCTCGACGAGGAACTCGCGAACACGGTGGTGTTCCAGAACGCGTATTCGGCGACGGCGCGGGTGATTACGACCGTCGATAAAATGTATGACGATTTACTGGCGGCATTCTAGGGAATTGAAGGAGAGTAGGTTATGGTCGATACGCGCGTAGGGAGTCTGGCGTTGCTGAACAGCACGCTTTCGGACGTGACGAATACGCAGACGAAGCTCGGCGCGTTGCAGGCGGAGATTTCGAGCGGCGACAAATCGCAGAATTTCGAGGGGCTGAACGGCAGCGTCGAGCAATTCACGCAAGTGACGGGGCAGCTCGACCGCGCGACACAATATAATAGCGGCAACGCGCTCAACATCACCAAGCTGCAAACGGCGGATGTGGCGCTGGGCAAAATCAGCGACATCGCCGACCAGATCAAGACGACGATCATCAGCGCGAACGGCGCGGACATGGCGAGCACGGATTTGCCGCAGATCGTCAATGATTTGCTGACCTCGATGGGCAGCGAACTGAACACGACGTTCAACGGCGCGTATATTTTCGGCGGGACGGACGGGACGAACCCGCCGGTCGCAAGCACGGCGGTGAGCAACAACGCGCTCGGCGTGCCGGATGCGAATTATTATACGGGCTCGCAGCAGGATTCGACGATGCGGATCGACGACCATACGGTGGTGACGTTCCCCGTGCGGGCGGACGATGTTGCGTTCCAGAAAATCTACGCGGCGGCGAAGCAGGCCATCGCGGCGGCGCAGAACGGCGATGCGGACGGGCTGACGAAAGCGCAGCAACTGATCCAGAGCGGCGAGGACGACCTCAGTGCGCTGCGCTCGAAAGAGGGGGCGACGGTCGATAACATCCAATCGGTGGATGATCGCCTGAAGCAGCTCAGCACCTATTGGACGCAATTGACGGACGGCGACAGCAAGACGGATATCGTCGCGGCCAGCACGCAAGTGTCAAGCCTGCAGGCAGTGTTGCAGGCGACGTTCCAAGTCTATGCGCGGCTTAGCTCGCTGCATCTGGCCGATTACCTCAAGTAAAAATGATATGGATTATTTGCAACAGGACTCTACTATGCTAAAGTGCGGGAAATACTGCCTTTGGTGTAACAATAACAACCACCACCAGAGGAGAGAATAATGTTACGGGGAGAATGGGCGATGACCGGCAGCGGCCCTGCGGTGATAGGTGCAATGATGGCTGCGGAGGCAGAGGGCGTCGAAACGCGCTTCGGCCGCATCACGATCAATCCACGGCAGGCGATTCATTTCCCGACGGGAATGCTCGGCATGCCGGACCGCAATAATTTCTGCCTGACGCATTTTCCATCGGAGAAAATGGCGCGGTTCAAACTGCTGCAATCGCTGGATGACACGGGGTTGTCGTTCATTACGTTGCCGGTGGATATTACCAACCCGCTGATCGAGCGGCCGGACCTCGAACAGGCGGTGCGTGACCTCGAGATGAATGTCGAGCAGGTTGCCGTGCTGCTGGTGGTGACGGTGCACCGGGATACGGGCGTTGCCAAACTGACGGTGAATGCGCGGGCGCCGGTACTGGTGGATGCGTCGCGACGCATCGCGGCCCAGTATGTTTTCCCGCACACGAAATACATGATCCGCCAACCGCTGACGATGTAATGCTTTCCAGCACGAGCAGACGCCTATGAAGCCCACGCGCGTGCAGACGGAAGCGATCCAGAAATTTAGCTGCCTCGGGGCGGACTGCCCGGATACGTGCTGTCAGGGCTGGGCGATGCAGGTAACGCCGGAGTCGCTCGCGCAATACCGCGCGGAGGCGCCGGAGCTGCTCGATGCGGTGGTGGTGACGGGCGCGCAAGGCGTCATGAAACGCGCGGCGGATACGGGCGCTTGCGTGAAGCTCGAAGCGGGGTGGTGCAGCATCCAGCGCGATTACGGTCCGGAATTTTTAAGCGATGCGTGTTATTTTTACCCACGGGTGACGCGGGCGCTCGGTGAAACGCTGGTGACGGGCGGTGCGCTGTCCTGCCCGCAAACGGCACGGCTGATGCTGTGCGAGCCGGATGCGTTTCATCTCGGATTGCGCAAGGAAATCCGCACGCCGTATTTTTTACGCAATTATTTGCCGGAAGGATTCACGGGCGAGGAAGCGCTCGATCTCCATCAGGCGTTTCTCGCACTGGCGGGGGATGAGCAGTTCAGCGCGGCGCATAATGTTATGCGAGTGAGCGCGGTGGCGCGCGGGCTCGAAATGCAGCCGACTTCATCGTGGCGTGAAGCGTTCGCGCTGTATGTGCCGATGGCGGAGGCGCGGATTCCGCCCGCGGAGGCATCGGCGGTGGATCTGTTCCACCTCGTGCAGGCGATGCATGGGCTGATGGTGGCGAGCGAAGCGGCGCGGCCGCGGCTCGAACGGTTGATCGCGGCGCTGGCGGAAATGCTCGGCGTGCGCTTCACGGCGGAGGGGGGCATTGAACTTGCGACGGATGCGGCGTCACGCGTGGTGAAAGTGCTCGCGCATCTGCGGGCGCAGGCGCCGCAAGTGCAGGTGGTGCTGCGGCGGTATGTGCAGGCGCAATTGTCCGAGGCGCTGTTCCCGTTCGCGGGGCTCGGCGAGAATTTGAGCGAGCGGATGACGATCATCGGCGTGCGGTTCGCGATGACGCGGCTGGCCTATGCGCTGCTGCCGGAGCACCCGACAGAGGCGGCAATCGTCGAAGTGACGCAGACCATCGCGCGGTTTACGGACCATTTGGCGGATGCGGCATTGTCGCTCAAGATTTTCCGCGAAACGGGCTGGGTGCGCGAGGCGCGGCTGCGGGCGTTGGTGGGGGATTAGGAGCGAGCGCAGTCGGTGCCACTGGCGTCATCCCGGGCTTGACCCGGGATCTCCGGCAGCAACCATTGTACTCTCAATTCGCCTGCTGATTCTTCATCGGACACTATTGAATGTGTAGCCTTAGATCCCGGGTCGAGCCCGGGATGACGTGGGAGAGAGGGTGCCACATGCTTCCTCTATGTAAGAGAGTAGGAATCGGTATAGCGTGTCATCCACAACCACGACGCATCGAAAAATCCGCATGACAAAGGTCGCGATTTGTGCCATGGTAATCGCAACTGGGGTGTGCTGGACATCGTTTGGCGCGCTCTGCAGCGAGGAAGTATGCGGCTTTGGAGGGGATGATCCCGGACGGGCCAAAAATTTTTTCGCTGGAGACTACGTCATTAACGATAATTTAACCAATTAGCGGTAATGATACGAACATATGCCGAAAAGGGCTAGGGGAGCATGAAGTTCCCAAAATCCTTCGCGGTATCTGGTGGGCATGTAGCCCTGGTGAATTTTAACAATCCAAGTAGGAGTCCATAATGGCTAACTCAATCATTACCAATATTGCGGCGCTTCAGGCGCAAGCAAACGTGACGACGGCAGCTGCCAATGCGGCAGAATCCATTGCCCGTCTGTCGAGTGGTAACGCAATCGCAAAAGCTTCCGACGATGTGGCCGGTCTTGCAACCGGTACCGCACTTCGTACGCAAGTGACGACGCTGCGCACCGCCCTTTCCAACGCATCGCAAGGTTCGAGCCTCCTCCAGGTGGCCGACGGTGCGCTGACCCAGATCGTGGATATTCTCCAGCGTCAAAAAGCGCTGGCGACGGAAGCGACCTCCGGCCAGCTGACCGATACGAACCGCTCGCTGCTCAACCAGGAATTCCAGAACCTGTCGGCGGAAGTGGATCGTCTGGCATCCAGCACCAACTTCAACGGTGTGAACCTGCTCGCCGGCGGCCTCGGCGCTTCGACCAGCCTGTCGCGTTCCGACTCGGAATCGGCAGCGGCGATCATTGCTTCGCCGACCTTGGGCGGTGCGACCGTGAACGTTTCGACGGTAGCGATCCAGGCGTTCAACAGCCAAGCTGGTACGCTCAACAACGTAACCAACACTGCGGGTAACCTGATTGTGACGGACAGCACCGGTACGCTGCTCGCGAACAACGCTTACCTCGGGGTTGATAGCTCGCTCTACGGCCAGTTCAGCAGCTTCAGCTTCAGCAACGTGACCTACGGTGCGGTGGGTACGGGTACGGCGACCTTGACGGCGACGATCAACGGCACGACCTATACCGGCAACGTGGTTTCGGCGAACGCCAGCACCACGGCGGTTCTGCAGAACGGGAACACTTACATTAAAGTGGGCCTCGGTGCGACCAGCTTCGTGGATCAGGCGGCGACGGACAACACCGCGACCTCGATTAAAGCGGCATTTGCCAACACCACCATCGCCAGCGTGCAGCAGATCACCGGTGACGATTTCAGCGGCACCACGCTCGCTGGGATTTCCGGTACGGCAACGCACGGTATCGCCACCATCCGCTTAACCAACGGCGGTGCGGCGGATATCAGCGACTTCGAGTATGTTGCTGGATCGGCGGCCAACGCCAACACCCTGACGGTGCAGGTGAACGGCCAGACTTTCACGGCGACCAACGTGAAAGACCAGATCACGGCGAACGGTTCGCTGCAGTTCTCGGATGCTTCCGGCACCCAAGTACTCAGCATCAACACCACGGGCCTGACCACCACGACCGGCAACATCCGGACGGATACGGTGGCACGTGCAGCGGTGCTGAACGCGTTGAACCAAGGCTTCGCGAAAGCGGGCAGCGGCCTCAACTTCACCATCGGCAGCGACACGACCGACTCGATCCGTGTCAGCCTCAGCAGTGTGGCGACTTCCACCATTTACAGTGGGAACCAGCTCGACATCAACACCGCTGCGGATGCGACGACGGCTTCCTCGGTGCTCGATAACGCCCTCAATACCGTGACCTCGGTTCAGGCAACGGTGGGTGCGCTCGAGTCGCGGTTCAACTTTGCTTCGAACGCCATCCAGTCCTCGATTGAGAACCAGGATGCGGCGCGCGCGCTCTTCCTCGATACGGACGTTTCGGCCGAATCGACCAAGTTCGCCAGCGCCCAGGTGCAAACGCAGGCGGGTATCGCTGTACTGGCTCAGGCCAACCAGCTGCCGCAGCAACTGCTGAAACTCATCCAGTAGTTTCCACCTGATTAACCGATACGGGTGGGGCGCATCGCTGATGTTCCCCACCCGGTAAGGTTAGCCATCGAATCAAATTAGGAATGGAGCATGACAATGTCTATCAACCTGCAAACGGGGAGCGGCTACCAAGCACCGGTACCAGTGCCCCAAGTTTTGCCGGGTGCACGTAGCACGGATATTCAGGTCGTACAAAAACAACCAGAACAATACACTGATACCAATCAGGCGACCCAGACGGATACCACGCTGCCTCTCCCGGGCACGAGTTCTAACGATGACGACACGCCGATGACGGCGGAGGAAAAACGCTTCCAGCAAGTTGCCGCAGCCGCGCAACATGTGACGAGCGATCCTTATCCCGTAAGCGACAAAAGCTTTACCATCTACAAGGACGCGACCGGCCAATATATCACCCGCTATACCAGCCTTCGGGACGGCCGGGTGACGTATGTGCCTGAGCCGCAGGCGCTTCGCCAGTTCGAAGCCAGCCAGCAGACGCTCAAAGCCGCCTTGCAGTTGAAAGTGTAGGCGCCGCTTAGGTCGGCATGAATGTTGCAGTCTTAAAGCTTGAGGCTTGAGGTTTTTACTTCGGGCTGCAACAGGAATGCTGTAAGATTGAATGTGGGGGAAAACACGTTCAAGGATAAGGATTTTGAGTCATGGTGAGCGAAATTTCACTCGGTACGTTCAACACCCAGAACGGCAAGAATGTCGTGACAGGTGGTGCGTCGAAACTCGATACGACGGCGATCATCAACGCGCTGGCGACGGCGAAAGCGGCACCCGCGACGCGCCTCACCACAGCGAACACGACGCTCGACAAGCAAACGGCGGCGCTGAACCAGATGAACACGCTGTTCACCACGCTCGAAACCGCGGCGGATTCGCTGCGTAACCCCCCGGGCGTGAATGTCGATAGCCAGAATATTTTCTCGTACCGCACGGCGACGATCACGGACAATACCGGGTCGGATGCGAGCAATTACGTGTCGGTCAGCGTGCAGCCGGGTGCCGAGGCGCAGAGCTACACGATCGATTCGGTGACGAAGCTGGCCTACCAAACGAAACAGCAAACCGGTGTGTTTTCGGTGGCGGATAGCACGAATGCTTCCGCGGTTTCGGCGACATCGACGGCGGGGCTGTTCACGGCGGGCACGGTGAATATCCGCGCGGTGGATGGCACGGTCGGCGGGGTGCCGATCACGCTCGCGGCGGGCGATTCGCTCGAAACGGTGGCGAATAAATTCAACGAAGTGTCGAGCCGCACGGGCATCCAGGCGACGGTGCTGCAGGTCGCAACCGGCAGCTACAAGCTGATTCTCTCGGCGACGCAGACGGGGACGACCTACGGGTTCGACCTCAATAAAACTGCGCCCGCGGCGAGTGCGGGGATCGTCAGTGACCCGTCCGGCGTGTTCTCGCAGATCGGCACGATCGCGACGCCGCAACCGGCGCAGGACGCGGTGTTCTCGCTCGATGGCGTGTCGATCACGCGCCAGAGCAATTCGATTTCCGACGTGCTCGACGATGTGACATTCACGCTGAAGCAGCCTTCGCCGCCGAGCGTGCTGAATGTCAGCGTGCAGCCGGATACGTCGATTGTGGCGAAAGCGATTACGCAATTCGCGGATGCGTATAATGCGTTCAAACTGTTCGCCAGCAACCAGATGCAGCTCGACGATTCGGGCCAGCCGAAAGATACGTCGGTGCTGTACAACAACACGACGTTCCGCACCATCGAGGATGAGGTGAACAGCGAGGCTTCGCGCGTCGTGGCGGGGATTACAGGCAGCAACCCGGCGCAGTTGAGTGACCTTGGCATCACGCTCGACGATTTCGCGGGGGATGAAACCAACCCGGCGACGAAAAACATCATGACGGTGAATACGGACCAGCTGAATTCGCTGCTGCTGTCGAATTTCAACGGGGTGGCGCAGGCGTTCGAGTACCAGGAAACGAGCGATAACTCGAACTTCGTGAACTCGGCGCGCTCGAACAATCTGAGCATCAGCAGCTTCACGGTGAATATCAGCCAATCGACGAACACGTACACGGCGAGCTATGTCGATGCGAACGGGGCGACGCAGACGATTCCGCTCACGGGAGCGGCGATCCAAGGCGGCGGCTTGAGCTTGACCGGGCAGGCCGGGACGATTTTTGCAGGCTCGACCTATGTGTTCGCCTCAAGCGCGGATGCGACGGTGCATGTGACGGTGACGCAAGGGTTCGGCGACCGGTTCTATAACCTTGCGGATAGCATCACCAACACGACGGACGGCTCGATCACGAACGAGCTTTCCTCGATCAGTGACCAGAAATCCCGCAACACGGATAAAATCAACACGATTAACGACCAGGTATCGACATACCGCGATCAATTATCGACGCAATATGCTAACCTTGAATCCGCGATCAGCAGCGCGAACAGCATCCTCGACCTGCTCGACGCGCAAGCCAACGCGAATAAAAGCAGCTAGATCCTAGTCGGGTAATTATGAGCCAAGCGCAACCGGGCCTGTACAAGGCCTATAACCGGGCCAGCCACACCGTCAGCAAAACGCGGCAGGTGGTGATGCTGTATGACGGGATGATCCGCTTTTTGCAGCAGGCGGGCGATGCGATCGAGCGCAAGGATTACGAGGCGCGCTACCATAAATTGTCGCGGATTTCGGATATTATCATCGGCTTGCAGGCCTGCCTCGATTTCGAGGCGGGCGGGGCTTCGGCGAAGATTTTGTACGATTTTTACGCCTCGGTCGATATGCGGATTTTCATGCTCCACCGCAGCAATGACCTAGCCGCGTGCAAGGCGCTCGTCGCCGAGCTGAAAGAGATGCGCGACGCGTGGGACAAAATCGACCGCGGCAACGAGCCCAAAGCGCTGCCGGATGCGGCAAAACCTGCCGGGGGTGACAGCGACCCGATGACGGTTTCGGCCTAAACGGCCTTTGTTTATCCGCTGATTTCCGCCATTTTTCAGCGTCCCGTACTTGGCATGCGGTTTGCTTATTCTTCCCACGGAAATATTCACGTGGTGAGGATGTATGATGCAAGCTGCCGCTGGTGGGACCAATGCCCTGATGGCTATTGGCAGCGCCGTGCCCGCCTCGGGCACGCAAGGCAGTTCTGCGGCCGATAGCACGGATGAGAACGGCGCGGGGCAGACTTTCTCGCAATTGCTGAGCGATTCCGGCAATCCGCAGGACCAGTCCGCGTTGCAGCAATATGTGCAGGCGCAATTGACGCAGCCGGTGCATAACGGGCTGCTCAGCGCGCAGGAAGTGGCGGCGAGCCCGGCGGATGCGCTTGCGAAATTGCTCGCGGCACAGCAGCAGATCGTCACGCCCGCGCAGGCGACGCATGTGCTGGCGCAGCTCGACAAAATCGCAGCGCAGGAAACGGACCCGACGCAGCTGCAGGCGCTCAGCGAAATCAAGCAGCAGTTGGTCGCGATCCAGCAGGGGGGCGATAGCAAAACAGTGGCGCAGATCCTCGCCGCTGCGCCCACGGCGCAAGATGCGAACGTGACGGCGCTGACCGAACTGCTCGCGCAGAAAAAATTGCCGGAAATGGCAGTGGAGAATACGGCGGATGCAAGCGCGGAAGCGGCGGCGAACCCAACCACGAACGAAGAGGAGGTGTCGGCGGCTTCTCCACTCGTGCAAGCGTCGGCACTGGTGTTTCATGCAGATGACGCAACTGCTGAAAAGCAGGCAGCTCAGGAAAAAGATGAAAAATCGAAAAAGGACGATGGCAGCGACAACAGCCTAGCGGCGGCGAATATCACGGTGGTGATTGCGCCGCTCGCCGCGACGAGTACGGTCGCCGTGCCTGCCGCCGATGCGATTTCCGTGAAAGATACGATGGGCGCGGGGCCCGCCAGTGCAATCAAGCCGCGCGAGGACCTCGATGCAGTGGTGCCGCCGCTCAACAGTGCGGACGATGACGACGCGCTGCCCGCCGTGTCGCTGCCGAAAATGGCAGCGGATGACGCGGCGAGCGCGAAAGATGCGAACGCGGGGGATGTCGCGGGCACGGTGGGTGCGGATACGAAAGCAGCGAGCGACAAGAGCGATCCTTCCGCGCTGAATAATTTGCTGAACCCTTCGCAAACGGGGGGCGCGAGCGCGACGCAGACGATGCATGCGGTGCAGCCGGTGAGCGTGATCCAGACGCCGGGGCTGACGAACCACGCGCCGATCACGGAGCAGGTGCAGGTCGCGCTCAAGCAGGCGGATAAGGACGGCATCGAGCATATCACCATCCAGCTCGACCCGGCGGGGCTGGGCCGCGTCGAAGTGCATATGCACAAAGATACGGACGGGCAGACGCAGATTTCCTTCACCGTCGATAAGGCGGACACGTTCGATAGTTTGAGCCGCGATGCGCGCACGCTCGAGCGGTCGCTGCAGGAATCGGGCATCAAGGCGGATACGGGCAGCATGCAGTTCAATTTGCGCCAGCAACCGCAGCCGCAGGCGGAGCTGCAATCGGGCATGCAGGGCGGGCAGCAGCAAGCGCAGCAGCAGGCGGATGCGGACGAGGACAACACGACGACGAAAACGAGCGCCATCGCCAGCATCGCGGCGGCGGCGAGCATGCAACGGAATTATTTATTCAACGTCCGTGAGGGCGTGGACATCAGCGCGTAAGGAGAACGACCATGACCGATACCAGCAGCACCAGCGCCGCCAGCGTTGCCGCCCAGAACGCGGCACTTATTGCCGCGAAGGCAGCAGCCGCCGCCGCGGGCACCAGCACCACGACCGATACGAGCAGCTCGGGCACGGATAGCTCGACAACGGATGCGGCAGCCTCGCAAACGCAGTTGACGAGCGATGTGAGTTTCTTCCTCACCATGCTCACGACGCAGTTGCAGAACCAGGACCCGACCGCGCCGATGGACACGAACGAATTCACCCAGCAGATCGCGACCTATTCGGGCGTGCAGCAGCAGGTGGAAACGAACAGCAACCTTGAGAAGCTGATCGCGGCGAACCAGCAATCCACCTCGGCGGTGGCGGTGAGCTATATCGGCAAGGAAGTGGAAAGCGCGGGCAGCACGGGTGAAGTGTATGCCGGGCAGGGCGCGTTCAGCTATAATTTGCCGTCAGCAGCGGCGACGGTGCAACTGACCATCGCGGATGCGGCGGGCAATACCGTGTTCAGCGGCTCGGGCACGACGACCAGCGGCGAGAACACCGTGGTGTGGGACGGACTCAATAGCAGCACGGGCGTGCAGGAGCCGGACGGGACCTATACCCTCACCGTGACGGCGACGGATGCGAACGGCAACGCGATCACGCCGACCATGCGGGCGGTGGGGCTCGTCAGCGGCGTCGAAACGGATAGCAGCGGCAACACCATCCTCGATGTGGGCGACCAGAAAGTGAATTTCACGGATGTGCTGGCGGTGCGCGAACCCACACGGGTCGATACGTCGAGCACGGCGTCGAACAGCAGTTCGGATTCGTCGAGCTCGGGCAGCAGCAGTTAAACGAAGTTGGCATGAAACTCGCATAGCAAGAACAAGAAGACATATCACGGCAACGATTACCGGATTTTTAGGAGGAAGTTATGAGTTTGTACGGCGCATTATTCGGGGGCGTATCCGGCCTGACCGCACAATCGAGCAAGATCGGCGCGATTTCCGACAACATCGCGAACGTCAACACAGTGGGCTATAAAGAGGCGGATGCGACTTTCTCCTCGCTGGTCGTGAACTCGGCGAGCAACGTGTCGTACCAGACCGGTGGCGTACGCGGCGGCACGGTGCTGGATGTCTCGAAACAGGGTTTGCTGCAATCAACGCAATCCTCGACGGATCTTGCGATTTCGGGCGGCGGTTTCTTCGTCGTGCGCGCGGTGCCGGATGGGAGCGTCGGTGGCACGGCGGCAACACCGCTCTATACGCGTGCGGGTTCGTTTACGCCGGATGCGCTCGGGAATTTCGTGAATACGGAAGGGTATTATTTGCAGGGCTGGCCGCTGGATCGCAGCGGGCGACTGCCGGGTGAAGTGGGCAACCTCGACACCACCTCGTCGTCGAACTTCGACTCGCTCAAGCCGGTGAACGTGCAATCCGCTTCCGGCGTGGCGCAGGGGACCTCGACCATTGCCATCGGTGCGAACCTGAAAGCGAGCGAAGTGATCTATCCCGGGGAATCGGGCACGGTGAAATCGGATGCGAACAACACGGCGAACGCGAACCTTGCGGCAGACCAGATTTATGTCGGTTCGGAATTCGGCCTCGCGACGGCGGACAGCGCACGGCGCGGTGACGAAATCAGCGTTTCGACCGGTACGGGCTTGCAGTATAATTACGAATATGGCGGGTTCACCATCGGCCGTGATGTGACGGCAACGGGTGGCGCAAGCAATTACGGCGATGGCGGAACGAACAATACCGCGACGGTGGCGCTGAACAATGCGAGCGACATTACCTCGAACGGTACGACGACGCTGACGCTGCATATCCCGAGCCACGGGATGATTACCGGCGATAAAATGACGCTGAGTGGCTTCACTGGCCCGATCGGTGCGACGCCTGCTTCGCAATTGAATGCGCAGCATGTGGTGACGGTGATCGACGCCAACACGGTGCAGATCACGGTGAGCACGGCGACGGGTGTCAGCGGCAACGTCGGCCCGGGTGGGATTTCGGCGAATGTGCGCCAATTCCAGGGCAACATCTTGGACGCGATCACGCCGACGCAGACCTTCCTCGGCCAGACGGGCACGACGGGCTTCACGACGGCGGCGCAGACCTTCACGATTACGACGGCGACGACGGGCACGGTGACGTTCACCTACACCGCGACGGCGCCGAACACCTCGAACGGCCAGTTCAACAACCTGACCTCGCTCGCCACTGCGATTGACTCGGTGGATGGCCTGACGGCACGGGTGACGAACGGCCGCCTCGTGGTCGGTGCGGAAGATGCATCGGAAGCGGTGACGTTCGCGAACGGTGACGCGACCGGCAACGGCACGCAGCGCGGCATCAACTGGACGAGCGAACTCGATTTGAGCAATGTCGCGATCGGTAACCGCCGTTTCTCGAGCTTGCAGGGCCTCGATAACCTCGTGACTTCGGATGACGGGGTGAGCGCCAATATCAGCAATGCGCTGTCGGATGCGACGATGGCGATCAACGTGGACGATCCGCTCGACACGATCAATTTCTCGGACCTGAAAACAGCGCCGGGGACGATCACTACGGCCGGGACGCCGATCACGGTGCCGTCGGGGAACTTCCTGCAGGGTGCGGGCATCGACATCACGATCAACGATACTCCGCCGACGGGACTCATCGCGGGGGAGAGCGTGAATATTTCGGGCCTGACCAACGGGCTTGGCGGGTTGCCGGGCGCGTTCCCGAACGGCGGGCCGTACCAGGTGATTGCGACGACGCCGGGTTCCTACACGGTGCGTATTCCGGCGCCGGAAAATATTGCCCTCGCGGGTGGTAACTACGCGGCGGCAACGGGCAACAGCATTTCGATCCAGGGCCAGTCGAACCAAGGGAGCCTGCTTGCGCAGCTCGGCCTCGTGCCGTCGCTCAAAGGGGCGGCCTACACCCCGCAAACGACGGGCACACTCGGGCCGCAATACGACCCGACCGGTGCGACGGGCAAGAACATGGCCTCGGGCGATATTACGGCGCAGTTCAGCCGCAACGTGCGGATCTACGATAACCTCGGTACGGGCCATGATGTGCGCTTCAGCTTCATCAAAATCGCCGCGAACTCGTGGGCGGTCGAGGTGCATGCGATTCCGGCGAGCGATGTGAACACGGCGCTGGTCGATGGGCAAATCGCAACCGGCACGGTGAACTTCAACGGGGACGGTTCGCTGCGCAGCGTATCGAGTTCGTTGAGCGGGCCGCTGGCCATCAACTGGACGAACGGTGCGACCTCGTCGGACGTGACGCTCAATCTCGGCACTGCGGGGCAACCTGCGGGCACGGCGGGGGCGACGACCATCGGCGGTACGGACGGCTTAAGCCAGTTCGACTCGGCCTATAACGTGAATTTCGCGAACCAGAACGGTGCGCCGGTGGGGCAACTCGTCAGCGTATCGATCGACAAGGACGGCATCGTGAGCGCGAGCTACTCGAACGGGCAGACACAGGCCTTGTTCAAGCTGCCGCTCGCCAGCTTTGCGGACCCGGACGGGCTCAACCCCGAATCGGGCAACGTGTTCAGCCAGACCGTGGCCTCCGGCGAAGTGAACCTTCGCGAAGCCGGAACGAACGGCACGGGGCAGGTAGTCTCGGCGGCGCTCGAGCAATCGAACGTCGATCTGGCGGAACAGCTGACCGACATCATCGTCGCGCAGCGGGCTTACCAGGCGGATACGAAAGTCATCAAAACCGCCGACGACCTGCTCGACCAGCTGAACCAGATTTAAGGAATTGGTGGCGGATACCACGGCTTGGGTGCCGCCCACCTACGAATGTCAAGTCGTCTAGCTCCTTCTTGGGCCCGGTCGCGCGAGCGGCTGGGCTCCTTTTTTTTCGAGCATGCACCACGGGGTTGAGGGCTGGCTGCAAACAGCACGTTACTGAGCTTCCGCTGCGCATGCACTTAGTGTGCACTTGCGCTGCGGTTCTCGTAACGCACTGTTTTCGCTCAGCCCTGAACCCCGTGGTGCATGCTCGACCATGCCCCGATCACGTATATACGCCACATGGAATATTTATTTTCGAGTGGCTTAGCTGGGGTTCGCTTACGTCGCACCCAAGCCAATTGTGACAGTTCGATGAAGTTTTTGCCGTGGGCGTTGCGCTGGCGCGCGAGTGTGGTACTTACATTTTAACCTTCCTTAATGGAATGTGACTCAGGCAGCACATAGGTAAAGAAAAATAGATGAATACAGGCCGAAACCCGAAAACACCGTGACGCAGCCGCGCATTTGCCAGCAAAGTGAAAAAAAGAGCGAGATATGACGTATAAAACGAAGATTTTTAATTCCCTGAATGTCACCAAGGACGCGCGTAACCAAGCGGGCGACGAGGAAAACATGCTCGCCGAACTGATGGCGAACCCGGAATATCTGCGCCATTCGTCGTCGGTCATCAACGAAGCGCTGAAGGATGGGTTCGACGTGCTGCAATTGCCCAACGGCGATATCGTGACGACGGGGACGAAAACCATCGTGAACACCTATGTCTGGGACGGCGCGAACGGCCGCCTCGACAAAGCCCGCACCCCGAGCGACAAGCCGCGCACGACGCGCAAGGCCAAGGCGAAAAGCGATGAGGATGGGGAGTAGGGTTAGCGGGTGGTGCGAACTTCGAGCGCTACGCCTTCGCGATGCCCCAGCATACTGATAATGGAAAAGATGTTGTCGGCGCGGGGATTGCCTTCCTCGCTGAACATGCGCATCACGCTTTTGGGGGATTTGTCCAGCGTTGCTGCTAATGTTTCAAAACCGACCGTCGCGTTAATATAATCACGCAGCATGGTTTTTCCGGTATCGAGATCGCCCGAGAGCAGGCACTCGATGCTTTCAGTCAATAAGGCGCGGCGGAATTTTGCATCGCGCGTGGCGCGGGCCTTGACGGTTTCCTTGAATGCGCGAGTGAGTGCCATGGTGCTTCCTTAACTCCGTTTCTTATAATCCTGCCAATAGGCTTTCGCCTGTAGAATATCCTGCGACTGCCGCTTTTTCGTTCCGCCCGCGAGCAGGATGATCCAGCGTTCACCGACCTTGCCGAAATAGACCCGGTAGCCGGGGCCGAAATCGATGCGGCATTCATAAACGCCACCGCCTACTGATTCGACGCGCGACACGTTACCGTTCTGGATGCGCGTGAGGTAGGTGGTGACTTTTGCTGCCGCTACGCCATCCAGCCCATCGAACCATTGCGCGAACGGGCTTTGGCCTTGTACCGTCTGGTATTCCCTTAATTCAATCACGATAGTACCATATATGTTACTATATAGCAAGCGCTCATCTAGGCTAACCCAACTGCACCGGCGTGATCGACAGTGCCAAGCCGTTCTCGCCGGTTTCGATAATCGCACCGGCCAGCGTGCCGTTGCCGCTCGCCGGTTCCATGCGGGTTTTGCGGTATTTCATCAGGAAATTCTGCATCGGCCCGGTCGGCTCGAAGCCGATGATGGAATTGTAATCGCCGCACATGCCGCAATCGGTCTGGAAGGCGGTGCCTTTGGGGAGGATGCGTGCATCCGCGGTCGGCACGTGCGTATGCGAACCGAGGACGGCACTGACGCGGCCATCGAGGTAATGGCCCATGGCTTGTTTTTCGCTGGTCGCTTCCGCATGCATATCGACGAGGATCATGTCGACATTCGCGCCGAGCTTGTAGGGGGCGAGCGCCGCGTCGGCACAGGTGAACGGGCTGTCGAGGTATTCGCGGTGAAAGACTTGCCCGAGCAGATGGAGGACAAGGAGTTTTTTGCCGTTCGGTAAGGTGAAAAGTTTGCAGCCGGAACCGGGGACGGAGGGGGGGAAGTTGTGCGGGCGCAGCAGCCAGCTTTCGTTGCCCAATAGCGACGGCGCGTCTTTCTGGTCGAAGACGTGGTCGCCGCCGGTCAGCACGTCGATGCCGTTGCCTTTGAAATCACGCAGCGTTTCGCCGGACACGCCGAAGCCGCCCGCGGCGTTATCGACATTGACGATGACGGCATCGAGGTTGTGCTCGGCACGGAGTTTGGGGACGAAACGTTTCACCGCGTCGCGCCCGCTGCGTCCGACTACATCGCCACAGAAGAGGAGTTTCATAGGAGTTGCTAGGTTCTAGTTGCTAGGTTCTAGTTTGTAGGTGGTGCGCGGTGAGGGAGCAACTAAATAACTAGCACCTAGCAACTAGAACCTAGCAACTCTCTCTAAAACATGCTCACGCCAAGCTCCGTCAGGATGCCGTCGAGCGGGGCGTCGTTCTCATCGGTGGGGACTTGCTCGACTTCCTGCAGGCTGAAGGCGACGCCGATGAAGAGGGGTGGTTTTTCGAGGGCGCGGAGCTTTACCATGGTGCGGTCGTAATTGCCGCCGCCGTAACCGAGGCGGTAGCCGTCCCCATCAAACGCGAGGAGCGGGGTAAGGATGATTTCGGGGATGATTTCGGGCGCTTCGGCGGTGGGTTCCTCCATGCCGAGCGCGTGGCGGATGAGCGGGTCGCCGAGTTGCCACGCGTGGTAGGTGAGGGATTTGTCGGCGGTGAGGCAGGGCAGTGCGGTGTGCTTGCCGTAGCGCTCCATGAGGCGGAAGATATCCATCACGTCGAGCTCGCCGCGCATGGCGCGGTACCCGGCGAAGGATTTGGCGAAAGCGAGGATCGGGTGGTCGGCGAACTGGCGGGCGACGGACTGGCTGGCGCTCAGCATCGACGCGTGGGGAATGCCCATGCGGCGGGCGAGCATGGCTTCGCGCATTTTGCGTTTTTCGATGGAGAGGGAGCGGGCTTCGCGGTGGTTCATGGGGTGAGTATGCAAATGTTTTTTCAGCGGTGCAAATGCAATCCTTGCTTAACGGAATGTTAAGGCGCGCGTGCTAGGGTGAAAGCTGGCAATCACCCGCACCCATGAGGTTCTTATGCGCCGTTCGTCGATTCAGAAAATGGTTCTCGCCACGGCCTGCGCGCTCGCGCTTTCGGGGTGTGGCGCGCCGGAGGTGAAAACCGGCAGCCTGACGCAGCGCTTCACGATGAGCGATGCGCAGGGGCGGCAGTTCGGCATCGTCGAGCTGGACCCGGTCGGCGGTGGCACGGTGTATGACGTGACGGGCCGCGTGGTGGGCCGCATCACCGCGCCGGTAATGACGACGGCGGCGATTGCGCAGTAGGAGTTAGCTGCGCTTTATTTCCTAGATAATCGCCGCGCGGAAATATGACAGTTTTGTGACAATAGGATGGCGATTGTGCGCTAAACGGCTCAATTGTTAGCAAAATACGTATTCTATGGTGGTCGGCGCAGGCTGTTAACAACGGCTCTTTGAGGTTTACACTGGCCGCGCCGCATGGTTTTTTTATGGGCGAGCCTGTTCACTAGAAAATCAACCACAAAGGAAATGATAATGCGTACCACCCGTTTGCTCACCCTGCTTGCCCCGCTGCTGCTCGTTTCCGCCTGCGACTACCTGCCGCAACCGCACCATGACGAAAAACCGGCGGTCGGCAGCCTGACGCAGAATCTGACGATGATCGACAGCACCGGGAAAATCTACGGCAGCGTGCAGCTCGACCCGATCAATGGCGGCAAAGTGTTCGACGCGGAAGGCCGGCTGATCGGCAAGGTCGTCACCCCGCCCGCGCCGAGCGGGTACGCCCCGGCGGTGCAGTAGCAGCTTTTTATTGTTCAAGGTTGATCTACTGATCAACCTTGAACGCAGCTCCGCTGGCTCGCCCAGCTCGCGCACCGTTTGGTACCTCCCCACGAGCTGTCATCCCCGCGTAGGCGGGGATCCATGTGGAGATATTCTTTATTCACTGTCAGATTCTGATTTCTAACTTCCAATTTTGCGCGCCATTCATAGCATGGGCCCCCGCCTACGCGGGGGTGACGGCTTGGGGTTGCGGCGATAGTAGTGTCCAACAAAAAAAGCCCGCTTCCAACGAAGCGGGCTTTTTCATGAATGGAACCACCCTGGCCGTGGGTAGAATGATTCTCTCGAGACCCGTTTGTACAGGTGGGTGACCGTATACCGCCAACCACGGTCAGCGACAGGGACAGCCCCCGAAAAGAGATAGTCGGTCCGGAGCAATGCACTACCTGCACGAATCCGGGCAGAACCATTCGTCCTCAATATAGGCGGAATGGCGCGGGAATGCAAGGGGGGGACTAGAGGCTAGGGGCTAGTAAAGGCGTGGGCTATTGACCCAGCCCCATGTCATCCCGGCCTTGAGCCGGGATCTCAAGCCACAAATACCATCGCAGCAATCAGCGCATCCCCATTCTTTTCCAATAGATAAAATCTCCCCGTAACCCGAGATCCCGGCTCAAGGCCGGGATGACGTGGGGAGAGAGGGTGCCTCTTCCCAAACTGGATTGCTTCGCTTTGCTCGCAATGACGGGTGTTGCACGGGTGGTGGGTTGCTTATCGGCTGGATGCTTATTGCTAGCCCCCAGCCTTCAGCAATCAGTCCCTCGTTCCCAGTCCTTAAACTGCCAGTTTATCCGCCAGACCCTCGATGCGGGTGGCGATGGCGTGGAGGCTGTCGGCCACTTCTTCCTCGAGGGCGGCGAGGCGGGCGTCGTCCCCGGCTTCGTTCATGGTGGTGCGGGTGTGGCTGAGTTCGTCCTTGGTGCGGGCGAGGTCGCGGCGCGCGTCGTGCAATTCGTCCGCCACCATGAGCGTGCTGTAAAGCAGCATCAGCGGTTCGGGCAGTTTGCCGACGGCCTTTTCGAGTTGGCGGATGCGGTTGTTCACGTCCTGAATGAGGTTGCTGAGATGCTGCTCCTGCCCAGCGTCGCAGGCGAGGGTGTATTCTTTGCCGTAGACGTTCGCTATTACTGTTTTTTGTGACATGGCTTAGTGCTCCAGGATCAAATCGAGTTGGCGCACGGTCGAGTCGAGGCGGTTGACGACATGGCCCGCGGTCGATTGCAGTTCGAGGTAGTCGGCTTGCAGTTGCTGCAGCTGGTTCGACAGGCGCAGATTGTCGGCTTTGAGGAATTCATTTTCGCTCGCCGCCTGCTCGAGCGCGGTTTCGAGCTGGGTGGTGTGGGCCTGCCAGGAATGGCTGATTTCCTGCTGCACGGCTTCCTGCTTTGCGGCCGATTGCGCGCGCTCATGCACGGCGACATCGGTCGCGGCTTCGAGCTTGCTGTAGGCGCGCTCCATCGCAGCGATGGCGGCGTTTAACGTGATTTTTTCGTTGCTTGACATGCTTGCCTCATCCTTTGGCATCGCGTGAACGATGCTGGATAGTGTTTTGTTTTGTCACTCAAACTAACCATATCGCGCGGGCGGTGGCAAGGGCGGATGGAGGGTGTGAATAAGTGGGGGTAAGCTGGTGAGCGGCGGTCGTTCTTGGCTCCGTCATTCCCCGAATCGTCCTTCACGATTCTAGGG
>OUNJ010000223.1_pt2 | contig 20016 bp, 23 predicted proteins | sample 1755361 | NCBI WGS metagenome assembly OUNJ01 (sample SAMEA3914825, study PRJEB12502) | metagenome | biome: forest; material: soil | place: USA | collected 2012-03-12 | depth 0.1 m
CCTGGGCGACGGCAGCGACGACGCCTCGGTCAACGACCAGCCGATCAACTATCTCGACTACCAGAAAGCCCAGGCGGTCGCCGACAAGGCGACGGTCGACATGCCGTCCTCGGCGCCGATCGAAGCCAGGCCCGCCAAGGCCGACAAGCCGGAACACGGCAGGACGGAACACGGCAAGTCGCGCGGCGGGAAGGAGCACGACGGCGGCAAGAAGACGAAGGGCGAGAAAGCGTCGTCGTCAGCCGGCAAGAAGAAGCGCCATCGCTAAAAAGCGGAAAACCTTGGCAATTCAGGCGCCAAGGCTGCTGTCTTCAGTCTGGCGCGACCAGCGGGACGCCAGCGGCGTGCAGATCAGCAACTGCAGCGGATGATAGATCATGATCGGCAGCAGGATCAGGCCCAGCCCGGCTGGATTCGCCGCGAAGATCAGGTGCGCCATCGGCACCCCCGACGCCAGGCTTTTCTTGGTGCCGCAGAAGACGACGGCCGAGCGGAAGGCCGGCGCGATGCCGAACCGGTCGCACAGCTTCCACAACAGGCCAAGCACCAGGAAGAACAGGCCCAGGGTGGCGGCAACGACCAGGGCCAGCGTCGCGGGCGAATTGGCGCTCCAGATATGGGTGGCGAAGCTGTCGCAGAATGAAGTGTAGACCAGGATCAGGATCGTGCCGCGGTCGGCGACCTGGGTCAGTTTCTTGTGGGCCGCCAGCCATTTTCCGATCAGCGGCCGCATCAGCTGGCCGACCACCAAAGGCAGGACCAGCCACAGGGTCAGGTCGATGAAGACGTGAACGACATCAAGATGTTGGCCCGAAGTCCTGAGCAGCAGGCTCATCCACAGCGGCGTCAGGACGATGCCGATCAGGCTCGACAGGGTGGCGTTGAAGACGGCGACCGGAACATTGCCTTTCGCCGCCGCCGTCATGGCCACCGACGATGACACCGTCGACGGGATGGCGCACAGATAGAACAGGCCCAACCGCAGGTCGGGCGTGATCCATCTGCCGGCGACGGCCAGGAAGGCCAGCCCGATCAGCGGGAACAGCACGAAGGTCGTGCTCTGGATGATCAGGTGCAGCCGCCAGCGCATCACCCCGTCGCGCAGAGCGCCGAACGACAACACGGCGCCGTTGAGGAAGAAGACCAGGGCGATGCCGGTCTTGGTCAACAGTTCCGGATGCAGCCAGCCGCCCTGCGCGCCCGGCGACGGAAAAAGCGCGGCCAGGACAATGGCGATCACCATGCCGCTGAGAAACCAGTCGAGCTTTATCCTGGGGAACTTCACCCTAGAGCCCCATGGCGGCATAGATCATGATGCCGGTGGCGACGCTGAGGTTCAGGCTGTCGGCGCGGCCGCGCATCGGAATCTTGACATTGAGGTCGCAGGCGGCGGCGATTTCGGGCGTCAGGCCCGACTGCTCGGTGCCCATGACGATCAGAGTCGGCCGGGCATAAGGCGCGGTGCGGTGGTTGTGCGTGGCGGTCAGGAGCGTGCCGACGACGCTGCCGGTCCAGCGTGCGCGGTCGGCCAGGAAGGCTTCGCGGGTGCATTTCACCACAGGCAGGGCGAAGATCGAGCCCATGGTGGCGCGCACCGTCTCGACGCTGAACGGATCGACGCAGTCGCCGATCAGGATGACGCCGCCGATGCCGGCTGCGTCGGCGGTGCGGATGATGGTGCCGAGATTGCCGGGATCGCGCACCTGCTCCAGCGCCACCCACACAGGGTTCGAAGCCGGGTCGATGTCGTTCAGCCCGCGCATCACCTGCGGGAAAACGGCGACCACCATCTGCGGATTGTCTTTGCGCGAAATCTTTTCGAGAATTTCGTGCGTTACCTCCAGGACCTCACCTTTCGCCTTCAGCGTCTCGGCGATGGCGCGTTCCAGCATCGGGTGCGGATCGTTGCTGTTCCTGGACGTCGCGCCATAGACCAGGATGCGCGGTGCGAAGCCCTGGTCCAGCGCGTCGATGACGATCTTCAACCCCTCGGCCAGGAACAGGCCGGTTGCTTCGCGTTCCTTGCGCATGTGCAGGGCGCGGATATCCTTGACCGTTTGATTGGTCAGCGACGTGACCTGTTTGATCATCCGAGCCACCGGGCATAGAAGCTGAGGCCGATTTCGCGCGGCGGCGCCGCCACCGGTTTGACGCCTTTCGGCGGACGGGCGTCTTCGACCAGGGTCAGTTCGCCATAGTCGACGTGGCCGCCACGCGGTCCCACCGCCTCGGCGACCAGGTGGGCCAGGGCCGGTCCCGACACGCGCGCCGCATAGGCGTTGAGCAGCAGGAAGGCCGCCTCGTCACTCAGCAGCTGCGCGCACAGGCCGATCATTTCGGGCAGGTCCTCGAACAGGCGCCACACCTCGCCGGTCGGGCCGCGGCCGTATTTCGGCGGGTCGAGGATAATGCCTTCGTATTTTGAGCCGCGCTTGACCTCGCGCTGGACATACTTGCGCGCGTCCTCGCAGATCCAGCGCACCGGCGCGTCGGCCATTCCCGACAGCACCGCATTGTCGCGTGCCCAGCCGATGGCCTTCTTCGAGGCATCTACATGGGTGACCCTGGCTCCGGCCGCGGCGGCGGCCAGGCTGGCCACGCCGGTATAGCCGAACAGATTCAACACCCTGGCGCCGGGTCTTGAGATCAGGACTTCGCTTTGCCAGGCCCAGTTGGCGGCCTGTTCGGGGAAGAAGGCGAGATGGCGGAAACTGGTGAATCGGCCGTAAAACCGCACGTCGCCCCAGCCCAGGGCCCATTGCTCGGGCGGCTGGCGGCGGAAGGTCCAGCGCCCTTCGTCCTCGTCGCCGGCCGGATCGAACACGGCGTCGGCGCGCAACCACAGGTCGGGATATTTCGGCCGCCACCAGCACTGCGGCTCAGGCCGGATGACGAGATAATCGCCGTAGCGCTCAAGCTTTTTCCCGTCGCCGGAATCGACCAGGGCGTAGTCAGCCCAGGCGGTGGTGCGCAAGGTTTCGGGGGCGGCGGCGATGCTCGTCATGCGTTTCCGCATAGGCGGAAGCGCCTTCCGCCGCAAGCGGATTGTGCACCGGCGCGTGCTCGGTCTTGTCCCAGTGGAACGGCCGCGTCAGCAGCTGGTAGATGGCGAAGCCGGCGGCCACCGATTGCAGGCACCAGTAGAACTGGCGCCGCCGCCATGTCCGAAAACCCGTAACGTATGCCGGCCCGCCGTGCCCCGACGACAAGGCTGACGACCGCACTGAAGCTGCCGGAGGCGAACAGCACAAGGTCGCGCCATGGCATGGCGGGCAGGGCATCGCGTGCGTTGCCCAGCCACTGCACGCCACCCAGCAGCGCTGTCATCACCACCATGGCCGAGAACGGCGCATAAAGCAGGGCGGCCATGGCGCTCATGCCGACGCCCAGCACTAGGCCGGCCCATACCCGCCAGCGGAACGGCGTGTTGAGCCGCGTATGCACGCCCAGGGTTTGCAGGTAACCCTTGATCCAGCGCGTCCGCTGCGGCAGCCAGACGCGCGTCGACGACGGCGGCGTTTCGTGTGTCGGCGGCGCGATCAGGCCCGAGACATGGCCGTATTGCGCCAGCCTCAGCCCCAGGTCGGCGTCCTCTGTGACGTTGAAGGCATCCCACGCACCGATGGCCTTCAGCACCTCGGCCTTGAAATGGTTGCTGGTCCCGCCCAGCGGGAACGGCAGACCCAGCGCGTTCAGCGCCGGCAGCAGCACATCGAACTGCACGGCGTATTCGGCCGCGAACTGGCGCGCCACGAAACCCGATCCACCGACCGGCCGCAACGGCGCCTGCACGCAGGCCAGGTTGGAATCACCGGCGTGGAAGGCGCGCGCGGCGGCCCTGAGCTGGTCTGGATGCGGCTGGTCCTCGGCGTCGTAGATGACCACTAGGTCGCCATGGGCCAGGGCCAGGGCGTGGTTGAGCGCACGCGGCTTGGTGCGCGGCTCGCCCGGTCCCGGCGGCGGCACGGCGACGACGCGGGCATGCGGCGGCAGGCGGCAGGCGCCAAAGGCGGCCAGGGTGGCATGGTCGTCGGCCTCCAGCGTGAACAGGATTTCCAGCCGGTCGCGCGGATAGTCCAGCCGCAGCATGTTGGCCAGCAGTTGCGGTACGATGTCGGCTTCCTTGTACAGGGCGACGATGACCGAATAGAGCGGCAGGTTCTCGTTCGACGCCCGCGTGTCCTCGGGCGCGGGCGGCCGTATCGGCAGGCAGCAGGCCGACAGGCGCAGCAGGGCGTTGGCCATGAAGGCAAGCCACAGGAGCGCGTAAAGCCCGTCTTCCAGAATCCGCGGCGCCAGCCAGGCCGCCAGCCCGCCGCCCAGAACGAGCGCGGCGGTGAACCCTGCCTGGCGCGGCGAAATGCCCGTTCGCGCCGAAAAGTCCGGCACCAGCGGCGCGACCGGAGTCGGCATGGGACGCCGGTTGGGTTGTGGAAAAAGGCGCGCGACGGGTGTTCGCTCCGGCGGAGAATCCTTGTACACCCATTTCTGCTTGAACGCTTGCAACACGCCGCCACCTCGCAAGCCGGCCCGGGCGGGCCGAAGGGCGACATAAGGCCGTATTTGGGGACGCCAGATAACCAATTGAAGGTAGTATTTTGTCGTCATTCGCTCGCCCATAAGGCGAAAAAGCGCTACCTGGCGGTGATTTTGGCCGCTGTGACGGTGTTTTTGCCGCTATCCGCGCCGGCAAGGGCGCAGCCTTCGGGTGCGCATCCCCCGCTTGTCGTGTCGCTGGATGAATGCGCCGACCAGTATGTCATCGGGCTGGTACCGCGCGCGCAGATAGGGGCGCTGTCCGACCATGCCCGCTTGCCGGATTCCAGCTTCCGCGACCGCGCGGCGGGCCTGCCGCGCGTCCGGCCCAGCCTGGAAGCCCTGCTGTCCTTGCATCCCGACATTGTGGTGCGCGACTGGGGCGGTGACGCGCGCCTGATCCAGGCCCTGGAGCGCGAAGGCATAAACGTGATTAAACTCAACGATGTCAACAGCTATGCTCAGGCAAGGGATGAGCTGTTCCGCGTCGGCCACGAACTGGGTCAGGACGCCGCCGCTCAGATCGAGGCGCACCGCCTGGATGAAGCCCTGCGCGATATCGTGCCCTTCGGCCATAACCGCACCGTCCTCTATTACACCACCGGAGGCTACAGCGCGGGCCCCGACACCATGGCCGGCGACATGCTGCAGCGGCTGGGCTTCCGCATGGAAAGCCAGGACCGCGGCTTCTATCCCGTCTCGCCCGAGGTCCTGCTGAGCTTGCAACCCGATGTCATGGCCCTGGCCTTCTATGACGACGCCTACGGCTCGCGCTATGCACCCGGCCGCCACCCGCTTGTGCGCCAGTTCATCGCCGGGCGACCGCATTTCACCTTGCCGCAGCAGGTGCTGGCTTGCTCCGGCTGGTTCACCGCCTTCGACCTGCAAACCCTGTCGCAGGACCAGGCCAAGCTGGAAGCGGGGCATTAGATGCACGTCTCCAATTTCACGCTGAATGTCTCGCTTGTCGTCGCCATCGTCGTGACGACCATCGCCCTGATGACGCTGGGCGACGTCGCCCTGAGCCCGGCGGCCTGGGCCGAAGCCTTCCTGCATTGGAAGTCGGTGCCGGCCGAAATCGTCTGGGCCATCCGCCTGCCGCGCAACCTGACCGCCATCGGAGTCGGGGCCATGCTGGGCATGGGCGGCGCGCTGATGCAAGGCCTGCTGCGCAATCCGCTGGCCGAGCCCGGCCTGCTCGGCGTGTCAGCCGGCGCCGGCCTGGGCGCGGCCCTGGCCATCTTTTCCGGCATCGGCCTGCTGCCCTTTGTCATCGAAGGCTCGGCCCTGGCGGGCGCGGCCCTGGCCGGCGTGCTGCTGGTGATCTTCGTCCAGCGTTTCCCGCAGCGCCAGTCGCTGATCCTGTTCGGTGTCGGGCTCTCGGCCTTCTTCGGCGCGCTGTCGTCGCTGGCCTTCAACCTGGCCAGGTCGCCGATCGCCATATCCGATGTGATGAGCTGGCTGGCGGGTTCGGTCGAGAACCGCAGCTGGTACGACGTAGGCTGGTGCGCGCTGGGCCTTTCGCTGGCGGCGCTCCTGACATGGCGGCTGGGCCGGGGCCTGCGTTTCCTGACGCTGGGCGAAGAGACGGCGCGGTCGATGGGCATCGACATGACGCGCCTGACCCAGGTAGTGCTTATCGGTTCCAGCCTGCTGGCCGGCCTGTCGGTCGCGGTGGCCGGCATTATCGGCTTCGTCGGCCTGGCTGCGCCGCACTTTGCCCGCGCCATGGGGGTGAAGGATCCGTTCCGCCTCATCCTGCCATCGGCCCTGACCGGCGGGTTGATGGTGCTGCTGGCCGACGGCTTCGTCCGCGTCATCCCGGCGACCGGCGACCTGCACCTCGGCGTGCTGACCTCGCTGATCGGCGCGCCCCTGTTCGCGGTCCTGGCCTACCGCTCCGCCCGGTCATGGATGCAGGATTAGAGCAATTTAGGAAAAGTGTCCTGCAATGAATTTGTGCACTTTTCCGTTAAAAATTGCGGCAAGGAATAATTGATGGCTGATCTTGTTCTTGAAAATGTCAGCGTGAAACTGGGCGGCGAGACCGTCGTCCGCGAAGTCGGCGCCGCGTTCGGTCCCGGCCGGCTCTACGTCCTGGTCGGTCCCAACGGCGCAGGCAAGACGACCCTGCTCAAGGCGATGGCTTCGCTTCTGCCGCCAAGCTTCGGAAAAGTCAGCCTGAATGACCAGGATGCGGCGCGCATGACGCCCGCCCGCCGCGCCGAAGTCATCGCCTACCTGCCGCAGGATCGCACCATCGCCTGGGACCTGTCCTGCGTCGATGTCGCCAGCCTGGGCGCCAGCCACCTGCCGCCTGAACTGGCGCGGCAGAAGGCCTTTGCCGAGCTTCAGGCGCTGGGCCTGCAGGAAGTTGCCGACCGCGGCGTCTTCTCATTGTCGGGCGGGCAGCGGGCGCGCGTCCTGCTGGCCCGCGTCCTGGTCAGCCCGGCCCAGGTCTATCTGCTCGACGAGCCTCTGATCGCGCTCGACCCGGCATGGCAGCGTCATGTCCTGATCCGGCTGAAACAGCGCGCCGAGGCCGGCCAGACGGTGGTCCTCAGCCTGCACGACCTGCACCTGGCGGCGCAGTTCGCCGACACCGTCCTACTGATGGACAAGGGCCAGTTGATCGCCTGCGATGTTCCGGAAAAGGCGTTTACCTCCAGCCTGTTGTCTCAGGTTTTCAATCTGTCGGGTGAGCTAGCTATGCTGGATGGCCAGCCGACTCTGCGCCTCAACAGCCAGCCGCTGGTTTAAAGCCGCCCGTGTCGGACGAAATCGCTTCGCAAAACAACGACTTTTCGATACTTTTCAGGCGTAAGGCGCCACGTTTCGCAACGGTTCATCCGGCGTTCATGCTGCGCTGCGTAGCTTTCGACAGACTTATCAGGGGATTGACATGACCATCGCCAAATTCGCCACCCTGGCCGCCGCCGCCGTTATCGCGGCGTCGCTGTCCGGCTGTATCATGTATATCGGGCCGCACGACGGCGACTGGAAGCACCATCACCAGGACGACTCCAAGCCGGCGCCGGACGAAAAGGCCGCCGACACCGTGCCGTCCGCATCCGCGCAATAGATTTCAACCAGGGGAATATCCATGAAAAACCTGCTCGTCCGCCTCGCCCTCGCCGCCGTCCTGGCTGGCGCCCTCAGCGGCTGCATCATCATCGACAAAAGTTCGGACTTCGCCCAAGGCACGCGCTAGGATTTCATCCAGAAAGGGCGGCGGCATTGCAAGGCCGCCGCAAGGATCGTCCGATCCGCATTGTTCGCTTATCCGTCAAGGCCTTAGGCTTGGACGCTGAGTCTTGTATGCAGGAGTTGCACCATGAAAACCGTGATCAATGCCGTCATCACCGCCATATTGGCCGCGGCCCTGTCCGGCTGCATCGCCATTCCTTTATAAGGTCAGGCGTAAGCATAGGGCCCGCCACGTTTGAGCGCCGCCTGATAAGCCGGACGAGCGTGAATGGCGTCCAGCCAGGTGCGGATCGGCGGGCGATCGCTGGCGCCGGCGCGTGACGCCGCGGCTTCGACGGGGAAACTCATCATGATATCGGCGGCTGTGAATGCGTCGCCGGCGAACCAGGGCGACCGGGTCAGGGCCTGATCCCACAGGTCGAACATGGCGGCCAGCGGTCCGTTGACCAGCGTCTTCTCCAGCGTACCGGCGATCGAATTGCCGACCGGCTTGACGGGCCAGGGTGTGCGCTGGCGAATGCCTGTGGCGACAAGCTTGAGCAGCAGCGGCGTCATGAAGGTGCCTTCGGCGGCGTGCATCCAGTAGGTATAATCGAACCGGGCCTCTGTGCCGGCCGGCGGGACAAGACGTCCGTCGCCATAGGCATTCAGCAGGTAGTCCATGATGGCGCCGGTTTCGGCGAAGGCGCGGCCGTTGTCGGTGATGACCGGGGATTTGCCGAGCGGATGGACGGCCTTCAGCGCTGGCGGAGCCAGCAACCGCTTGTCGCGCTTGTAGAAGGTGATGTCGTAGGGGACGCCGAGCTCTTCCAGCAGCCACAGGATGCGTTGCGAGCGCGAATTGTCGAGGTGGTGGACGGTGACCATGGTGGCTCCTGGCGGGCGCAAAAGTAACGGGGCGTGGGGTCCTTGGCCCCCACAAATCTTCCTTTATCTTCTTCTTTAGCCGCCCCGAAGGGACGGCTAAAGAAGAAGATTCAAGAAGGCTTGGGGCCACAGGCCCCAAACCCCATTCCTTCTACGTCGTCAGGTCCCCCTCGGTTTCGCTCTGGTCGTCGGATCAGCCTCACGCGGGTTTTCCGGCCAGACATGGCGCGGATAGCGCCCCTTCATGTCCTTGCGCACCTCCGGCCACGAACCGTCCCAGAACGCCGGCAGGTCACGCGTGATCTGGATCGGGCGATGGGCCGGCGACAGCAGGGCCAGGGTCACCGGCATCCGGTGGGGGCCGACCGTGGGATGCGTACCAACACCATAGAGTTCCTGCACGCGGACATCAAGGCGAGGGCCGCCTTCGGCGCCATAGTCGATGCGAATGTTCGAACCGGTCGGCATGCGCAGCGTCTCTGGCGCCAGCTTGTCGAGCCCACGTTGCTGCTCCGGTGACAGGCGCGCGCGCAAAGCCTCGGCGATGGTATGCGCCGGCAAGGACAGCATGGACTTGCCGGCGGCATAGGGTCCCAGCCAATCCGCCAATGTCGCCAGCAGCCCCTCATCCGACACATCCGGCCAGGTCTCGTCCTCCCCACGCAGGAAGGCGACGCGGGTGCGCAAGGCTTCGAAACTGTCCGATATATTGAGTGCTTTCAAGCTCTTGACCTGTATATCCTCGGCCTCCGCATGAAGCAGAAGGTCCGGCGGCACCTTGTCGAGCGGTTTCGACGTCAGGACCAGGGCGCCAAGACGAGTCTGTTCGAAGGCGCGAAAGCGGCCGTTATTGCGCTCCAGCACCGTCGCCTTGTCCAGACGATCGGCAAACAGACCCGTCACCTCATTTTCGCTCAGCGGCGCCGCCAGCAGGATGCGGTCGCGATTGCCGCCGCCGCCCAGATCACCAACCGCCAGAAAGGTTTCGCGCGCCAGGCGGTCATGCTCATCGACATAGACGCCGCGTCCGTTGGCCATGACAAATTCACCGGGCTTCCCACGCGCCTTGGCCACGCGCTCCGGGAAGCATTCGGCCAGCAGATGCGCTGAGGATCTGGCCGTAACTTTCTGATTTTGCAGCACCAGAGCCTGGGCCTGCCGGGCCCATCCTGCCGCCAGTTGCCGGGCCTGCGCCGCCTTGGGCGTCCTGTCGCGCGCCAGGGCGTCGAGGCGGGTGTCGAGATCGGTCGCCTTGCCGCCCAGGCCGCTTTCCGACAGCAGGGCCGCCAGTTGCGCCCCCTGCCCGGCCATGCCGGCTTCGGCTGCGGCCAGCAGCATATGCGCCAGCCGCGGCGCCATGGCCAATTGCGTCATCCTGCGGCCGTGCTGGGTGATGTCGCCGCCGCCATCAAGCGCACCCAGCGCCTGAAGCAGCCGGACCGCTTCATCCATGGCCGCCTTGGGCGGATGGTCGAGCAATGCCAGGCCGTCTGTCGATTTCGCGCCCCACAGGCGCAAGGACAGGGCCAGTTGCGACAGGTCGGTCTCAAGGATTTCCGGCCGGGCGAACGGAATGAGCGAACGGTCCTGTTCCTCGTCCCACAGGCGGTAGGCGTCACCGGCCTGGGTACGGCCTGCCCGGCCACGGCGCTGATCGGCCGAGGCTTTCGAGACGCGCTCGGTGACAAAGCGGGTGACGCCGCGCGCCGGATCGTAGCGGCCCAGGCGGGACAGACCGCAATCGACGACCATGGCTACCTTGTCGAGGGTTAGGGAAGTCTCGGCGATGGCAGTGGCCAGCACGATCTTCGGGCGGCCGGGGCGGTTTTTGCCCAAGACCTGGGCCTGGTCCTTGAAATCCATGGCGCCGTAAAGCTTGTGCAACTCGATGTGCGGCGCCAGACCGGCCTCTTCGACGAAACGCGCCACGCGGTGGATTTCGCCCTGGCCCGGCAGGAAAACCAGCAGGGTTTCCGCCTCTTGCGGTGACAACTTCGCGCTGAGACGCAGGACATGGCGGGCGATGTCCTGCTCCATCGTCCTGGCCTGGTCGCAGCCGAGATAATGGGTGGTGATCGGAAAGGTGCGACCCAGGCTGGTGAAGCCTTTCGCATCGGGCAGCAGGTCCAGCACGCGTTCGCCGTCCAGCGTCGCCGACATGACCAGGAGACGCAGGTCTTCGCGCAGGACCGATTGGCTGTCGCGGGCGAAGGCCAGGCCGAGGTCGGCGTCCAGGCTGCGCTCATGGAATTCATCGAAGATGACGCAACCGACGCCGTCGAGCGCCGGATCGTCAAGGATGCGGCGCGCGAAGATGCCTTCCGTGACGACCTCGATGCGGGTCTTCGGGCCGGTCCGCGACTCGCCGCGCACGCGGAAACCGACGGTTTCGCCGACCAATTCGCCCAGGGTCTCGGCCATGCGGGCAGCGGCAGCGCGGGCAGCCAGGCGGCGCGGTTCCAGCAGGATGATCGACTGGCCGTCCAGCCACGGCTGGTCCAGCAGGGTCAGCGGCACGCCGGTCGTCTTGCCGGCGCCGGGCGGCGCGATGATCAGCGCGGTACTGTTGCCGGCCAGCCAGGCTTTCAGGGGGTCATAGATTTCCGCGACGGGCAGCATCGCCCTCACCTATCAGACCCGAGCCGAATAAAAAAGGCGCTCCGAAGAGCGCCTTTTCCGCTTAATTCGTACTGCCCGGAGGGGGCGGCAGGTCGGCGTCGTTCTCGTGGTCCTCGACGATGCCCTTGCGGACGTTCGAGTTCCAGAAACCGAAGGCGAAGTAAAACACCAGGCCGATGGCTGCCCAACCCAAAAAGACCATCTGGGACACAATGCCCAAGCTGACAAACAACAGCGCACAGCCGGCAATCGAAAGCGGCGCCACGATCCAGACCATCGGCGTCTTGAACGGACGGGCGCGGTTCTTGTCGGTGAAGCGCAGGATCATCACGCCCAGCGACACGGCGGCGAAGGCAAACAGCGTACCTGCGTTGGAATAATCGGCGAGCGAACCCACCGGCAGGAATGCCGCGGCGACCGCCACGACGATGCCGGTGATGATGGTGATCACCCACGGCGTCTTGAACGACTTGTGGACGGCGCTCATGCTCCTGGGCAACAGACCGTCACGCGCCATGACGAAAAAGACGCGCGTCTGGCCGTACATCATCAGCAGCACGACCGAAGGCAGGGCGATGGTGGCCGCAATGCCGAGCAGGTCACCGAAGATCGGATTGGCCACGACTTCACGCAGGACGTGGGCCAGGGCTTCCTTCGAGCAGACGAGCGGGGCATGCGCACCCATGCAGGCGGCGCTGCCGTAAAGTTCCGGCGAGCCGTCGGCGAAATACTTGCCGGTCGCCGGATCGATCAGCGGCTGGGCGCCGAACGAACCGATGACGCCGCCGGCAACCAGCAGGTAAAATACCGTACAGATGGCCAGGGAAGCGATCAGACCGATCGGGACGTTACGCTGCGGGTTCTTGGTTTCTTCGGCGGCGGTCGACACGGCGTCAAAACCGACATAGGCGAAGAAGATCGAGGCGGCGGCGCCGAGCACGCCCGTACCACTCGATGGCGTGCCCCAACCGCGCGGCGTGAAGGGGTGGAAGTTGCTCATGTGGCCGGTAATCAGCGGCAAGGTCAGGACGATGAACAGGGTGAGCGCGGCGATCTTGATGGCCACCAGGACGGCATTGACCGTGGCGCTTTCCTTGGTGCCGATAACCAGCAAGGCAGTGACCAGGATGGTGATCAGCACGGCCGGCAGGTTGATGATACCCCCGACTTCGCCGCCTGTAATAAAGCCGATCGAGATGGGGGGCCCAACGGTTAGCGAGTGTGGCAGGTGTATGCCGACAGCATCGAGAAAACCGACGATGTGGCCGGACCAGCCGACCGCCACGGCGGAGGCACCGAGCGCATATTCGAGGATCAGGGCCCAGCCGACCAGCCAGGCGACCAGTTCGCCCATGACGGCATAGGAATAGGTGTAGGCCGAGCCCGCCACCGGCACCATCGACGACAGTTCGGAGTAGCACAGAGCCGCCACGGCGCAGACCGCGCCGGCGATGATGAAGGAGATCATCATGCCCGGGCCGGCCTTCTGGGCGGCGGCGGCGGTCAGGACGAAGATACCCGTGCCGATGACCGCGCCGATACCCAGAAGGGTCAGCTGGATCGGCCCCAGGGATCGGTGCAGCGACTTCTTTTCCGCCGTCGCCAGAATGGCGTCGAGCGGCTTGATGCGCCAAAGACTCATTTTTTCACCCGTGTTTCAATTATGGTCATGGCCTGTCCGTGGCGGCGCATGTTTGAATTCGAGACTATAACGCAAAGGTTGGAACCGCAACCATCTTTGCGCGGACGGCCGGAACCTCGCCAAAGGCGGGAAATGCAAGGCTTTCCGGGCCAGCCTGCGCACCGGACCGGCGAACGGCGGCCTTGATTGCCGGGCCGTGGCGCGCCATATGGAAGCTGCCTCCGCTATCAGGAACCCCACCATGCCCGACCCCGCCATCGGCATTTTCGTCGCTCCCGTCACCCCGTTGCAGCAGAACTGCACGGTCGTGTGGTGCACCCGGACGAACCGGGCCGCGATCATCGATCCCGGCGGCGACGTCGAGCCGATCCTTGAGGAAATCGCCCGGCGCGGTCTGACGCTGGAAAAGATCTGGGTGACGCACGGCCACGCCGACCATGCCGGCGGAACCCACCGCGTCAAGGCGCTGACCGGCGTGCCGGTCGAAGGGCCGCACCGCGACGACCAGTTCTGGATCGACCGCATCCCCGAGGCAGCGAAGATGTACGGGCTGGAGGACGCCGATGTCTTTACGCCGGACCGGTGGCTGGAGGACGGCGACACGGTCACCCTTGGGGACACGGTGTGGCAGGTGATCCACTGCCCCGGCCACACGCCTGGGCACGTCGTCTTCCATCATCCGGAAAGCCGGTTCGCCCAGGTCGGCGATGTCCTGTTCGCCGGCTCGATCGGCCGCACCGACTTCCCGCGCGGCAACCATGCCGACCTGATCAACGCCATTACGCAGAAGCTGTGGCCCCTGGGCGACGTGCAGTTCGTGCCCGGACACGGCCCGATGTCAAGCTTCCACCGCGAGCGCCAAGGCAACCCGTTCGTCGGCGACCGCGTGGTTGGCCGCGCCGGACCGAACGTGCAGGGGCCGGGTTAGCCTCTAAGCAGCGGCGCCAGGCGCTGGGCGATGGCGATATCGCCCTGGACCTTCAGCTTGCCGGTCATGAAAGCCATCATCGGGTCCAGCGTCCCGTTCTTCAGGCCCATCAGGTCGTCGACGCTGATCTGCACCGTGGTGTCGGCCGGGCCGTCGTCGTTGGTCACGGTGTTCGGCACGCTGGCGCCGTCGATCAGAATCTTGCCGGCGTCGCCGAAGTCGATCTTGACCACCTTGCCGAGGCCGGAGTTCTCGCCGACCTTGGCGGCGATTTCCTGGGTGATGCTGGCGAGGTCAGTCATGTTCGGCTCCCGATCTGTGCTATGGGGCGTGTCTTAGCGGATTCTCCGAACCGCAGGCAAGACAGACGTAAGGTAAGCCGGTGAAATTTGACGTGGTGGTTGTGGGCGCGGGCGCCGCCGGCCTGATGTGCGCCATCGAGGCGGCGCGGCGCGGACGCAAGGTCGCCGTTTTGGATCACGCCGCCAGGGCCGCCGAGAAGATCCGCATCTCCGGCGGCGGCAAGTGCAATTTCACCCACCTGCACGCCACGCCGAAGTGCTACCTGTCCGAAAACCCGGGTTTCTGCATTTCGGCGCTGAAGCGCTTTACGCCGTGGGATTTTCTTGACCGCGTCGTCGCGCGCGGCATCCCGTATTATGAAAAGACCGAAGGCCAGCTGTTCTGCGAGAACGGCGCCCAGGACATCATCGGCATGCTGCTCGACGACCTGCGCGACGCTGGCGGTGAACTGTGGCTGAACACGCGCATCGACGCCGTAACGCGCGAGGACGATGGTTTCCGCGTCGCGACCTCGGGCGGCAACATCGTTTGCGACAAGCTGGTCATGGCCAGCGGAGGCCTGTCGATCCCGAAAATGGGCGCCACCGGACTGGCGTATGAGGTCGCGCGGCAGTTCGGTCACGATATTGTCGCCACCCGGGCCGGACTGGTGCCCTTTGCCCTGGGCGACGACAAGCTGGCGCAGCTGGCGGGCCTGGCCGGCGTTTCGCTGACGGCGCGGGTCAGCGCCGGGAAAACGCATTTCACCGACGGCTTCCTGTTCACTCACCGCGGCCTGTCCGGCCCGGCGGTGCTGCAGGCGTCAAGCTACTGGACGGTCGGCATGCCCATCACGGTCGACCTGCTGCCCGGCACCGACGCCTTCGCCGTGCTGACAGCGCGCAAACTCGAACGCCCCAAGGCGCAGCTGGCGACGATCCTGGGTGAACTCCTGCCCGGCCGGCTGGTCGAAAGATGGATCGCCCTGTTCGACCTGCCGGGCGCGAGCCGGATGGCCGACCTGTCCAACGCGGCCCTGACCCATGCCGCCAATGCGCTGAATCACTGGACCTTCACGCCGATGGGCACCGAAGGCTATCGCACCGCCGAGGTGACGCTTGGCGGCATCGATACGCGCGGCCTGTCCTCGCAGACCCTGGAAAGCCGGCTATGCCCCGGCCTCCATTTCATCGGCGAGGCGGTCGACGTCACCGGCTGGCTGGGCGGCTACAATTTTCAGTGGGCGTGGTCGTCAGGCTGGGCGGCGGGCCAAGTGGTATAACTTACTCCGGCAGCATCTCGCCCGAACCGCCGAGTTCCGCCGGGAAATCCTTCATCTTGGGCAGGCCGTCCTTCATGCGCAGCACGGTTTCGGCATAGTTGACGTGCAGCATCGGCTGGAAATCGACACCAGGGATTGTGGCGGCATAGACGTCCGTCAGGCCGAAGGTCGGGTGCTGCGACATCAGGTGGCCGCCGCACGCCGTGCAGAACTGGCGGTGGCTGGTGGCGCTGCCCTCATAGGTGCCGAGCTTGTCCTTACCCTTCGTGACGCGGACATTTTCAGGCTTCCACAAGGTGAAGGCATTGACCGGGCCCGCCGACCACGACCGGCAGGAGCGACAGTGGCAATAGCCCATGGCTTCCGGCGCGCCGGTGACTTCGATCGCTACGGCGCCGCAGAAACAGGCGCCCTCATGCGTTTCACTCATACTCCGTCTCCTTTTGTAATGGTGGCAGGCACAATCGTATCGAGCGCCGCGTCGAAGGCGGCCAGAACCGTGGTGATGTCGGTCAGCGCCCAGCCGACGAAGCTGCCGCCTTCGAGGGTGCTGAGCAGCAGCAGGGCGGTGGCGCGGACATTGAGGCCGGGACGCAGGGACCCGTCGGCCATGCCGTCCTCGATCAGGCGATGCAACCAGTCGAGGTGCAGCTGGAAAAAGCCGTTGATACGCGGCTGCATGGCCGCCGGCAGGGCGGCACGTTCGGCCGACAGGGCGCCGCACAGCGGCAGCATACCCTTCTCGAAACCGTCGAGGAAAAATCGGGCATAGACGCGCAGCCTGGCCGGCGCGGCGGTTTCGCTTTGGCGTACGCCTTCCAGCGCGGCGACGAAGCGTTCGAGATATTCGCTCAGCAGGACCGCGACCAGGTCCTCCTTGGTCGCGAAGTGGTGATGGACGCTGGCCTTGCGGATGCCGGCATGGCCGGCCAGGTCGGCGAAGGAAAAGGCGGCATAGCCCCGCGTGCGGATCAGGGTCTCGGCGTGCTGGAGAATCGCGGCGCGGGTATCCATGCCGTCAGCCTACCTACTGATAGGTAGCCTAGTCAAGATTTATCCGCTGTGGCCGGCACTAACCGCCATGGCGATGACAACCGAGGCTATGGCGCCGGAAGACGCCACGGCGACAGCCAACATAACCCTGCCGCGCGCTGCGGCTTTCCCGTCGACGACCGTTTTCACCCAGCGGCTGCCTTTCCAGGGATTGCCATAGGGATTGCCGTAGGGAGATTTCATCGGTCCTCCAGAAAGAACAGGTCTTCCACCCTCACCTCCAACACGTGAGCCAGCCGCAGCGCCAGGATGGTTGACGGCACGAAGACGCCGTTTTCGATGGTGTTGATCGTCTTGCGTGACACCAGGACCATGACGGCTAAGTCGGCCTGGGTCAGGTTGCGGGCGGCGCGAAAATCCTTGAGACGGTTCTGCAGCATCTTGGCGTCAGTTCCGGTACAGCCAGGCATAGGTCAGGTTGGGAACAGCGACGGCTAGGGCGATCAGGGCCGGCAGGACCAGCCGCGTCTCGAGCGGCACGAAGCCGGCCAGACCATAAAGAATGGCAAGCGCCGCCACCAGCACCCAATAGCCCGTCTGGAAGGCGCGCCCCCGCAAGGCCACCGTCCGTTCATCGTCGAGCAATCCGGCCATGGCGCGATTGCGCTTGAGGCGGCGGACGTCCCACAGGATGCCGATCATGCTGAGCCCCCAGACGACGGCACAGGCGACCGCGGCGATATTGGCCCATACCGGCAAGGGAATGTTAGCGCCCGACACCCGGATACCGAAAACGGCCACCCAGGCGACATAGGTGATAGTATTGATCACCAGCATGAAACGACGCCAGGCGGCGGCGCCTTCGGCTTGTTGCATCAGGGCTTCATTGTCGGACATGGCGCATCTCCAAAGTAACCTATGAGTTACATGTAACCTATGGGTGACACACTGTCAAGCGGCTGAAATTAATACTGCCGACGCGGCCGTGCCCGATGGCTGGACACTGTTCTGTCGCACATCCTGCACAGCGACCTATGAGGCGCTGAAAATCTGCGTCGATCTGCGAAATCTGCGGCCAGGCCTTTCTTCCTGCACTGGTGCCATGGGCAAGGATGAGCTATGCACCGCGCCCCGAAACATGGAGGCGGATATGAACAGCGAGGAGGTCGGACGCTACTGGAACCAGAACGCCGAGGTGTGGACGCGGCACGCCCGCGCCGGCTATGACGTCTATCGCGACGCGCTGAACACGCCGGCCTTCTTCGCCATGCTGCCGGAGGTGGCGGGCCTGAGCGGCCTTGATATCGGCTGCGGCGAAGGCCACAACACGCGCCTGCTGGCCCGGGCGGGCGCGAAGGTCACCGCCATCGACATCGCCGAGGTATTCATCGGCCACGCTCGGGCGGCCGAGGCCACGGATCCCCTGGGCATCGACTATCGCATCGCCGACGGCACCGCCCTGCCCTTCGACGACAGCACCTTCGACTTCGCCACCGCCTTCATGTCGCTGATGGACATGCCGGAACAGGACAAGGGCCTGGCCGAGGCGGCGCGCGTGATCCGGCCGGGCGGCTTCGTGCAGTTCTCGATCCTGCATCCGTGTTTCGTGCCGCCGACGCGCAAGACCCTGCGGCGGATGGACGGCACGACCCGAGCCATCGAGATCGCCGACTATTTCAAGCGTCTCGACGGCGACATCGACGTGTGGAAGTTCGGCGGCGCGCCGGTCGATGAGCGCCTCAAGGTCGAGCCGTTCCGCATCCCGCGCTATCACCGCACGCTGAGCGATTGGGTGGCAATGATCGTCGCCGCCGGTCTGAGCATCGAGGCATTTGGCGAGCCCATGGCCTCGGAAGAGCTGGCGAAGGCGGTGCCGGCGGTCGAGGACACGCGAATGGCGCCGATCTTCCTGCATGTGCGGGCGCGCAGGCCAGCGAGGTGACGAAAGGGCCTACCAGTGGCCCCCGCCGCCCATATGGCCTCCGCCATGATATCCACCATGACCATGGCCACCGCCCGAGTGCATGCCTGCGTGACCGTAGCCACCGCCGGAAGACATGCCTCCCCAGCCGTGACCGCCGCCATGGCCATGGTCGCCCATGTGCAGGCTGACGTGGCGGTCCATGTGCATGTCGTGGTGATCGAAATGGCGGCCTGAAGACAGGCGCCCGCCAAAGGCGCCGAACACGGCGCGGCCATAACCACCATCATAGTTGCCGGTATTGTCGTAGCCTCCGCCGCCATAGCCGTAACCGCTGTCATCGTCACCGACGCCGCCGTCGTAGATGCCGTCGTCGATCCTGCCGGTCAGGTCGCCGCCGCAGGCGCAACCGCCATCGTCGCGGACAATGCGCACGAAGCGGCTGTAGGTCGCCGCCTCCCCGACATAGAGCGCATGGTTGCCGCCATAGACCGGCGGGTCCGATTCATCGACATAGACTGTACCGGGCGGCGGACCGGCATAGGCCGGTTCATGCCAGGCCGTGCGCGTGACGGTGCGGCGAGTGTGGACCGTCACGGCGCGCGACGCCTTGTGCGTAATGGCCTTGCAGTCGCAGACGACCTTCTTCACCACCACCTTGACGACATGGGTCCGGCAATGGGTCTTCGCCAGGACGGGCGCCGGAACGGCGGCCAGCAAGGCCAGGACGGCGGTCAGCGGCAGGACGGATTTCAGGGTGACTTTCAAGGCGGACATGGCGTGCGCTCCGTGCGGCGGGAAGCCTCAGGCGCGCATGTTAACCATTAACGGAGGCCTGCGGCGACGCAAGACACGCGGCTGGGGTATGGCGGCGCGCAAAGGAAAACCCCCGGGGCCGGAGCCCCGGGGGTTTACCGAATGAGAAGCCCCTCCCCACGCAAGCGCGGGGAGATATGGCTTTATTCTCCCGCGACCGGGCCTTCGAGCAGGACTTCGGCCGGCAGCGGCTCCATCGTTTCCTCGCGGGCGTGCGACAGTTGCTCGTCGCGCTTGGTGGCGATGCGTTGCAGGCTGCGCAGGTAGGCGCCCGTACCGGCCGGGATCAGGCGACCGACGATGACGTTTTCCTTCAGGCCGTCGAGGGTGTCGATCTTGCCCTGGACGGAGGCTTCGGTCAGGACGCGCGTCGTTTCCTGGAACGAGGCGGCCGAGATGAAGCTGCGCGTCTGCAGGGACGCCTTGGTGATGCCCAGCAGCACAGCCTGGGTGATGGCCGGACGGCCGCCACGCTTTTCAGCCTTGACGCTTTCGGCGTCGACCTCGGCCTTGTCGAGCTGGTCGCCCTTGATCAGGCCGGTGTCGCCGGCATCAAGGATTTCGACCTTCTGCAGCATCTGGCGCACGATCACTTCGATGTGCTTGTCGTTGATCGGCACGCCCTGCAGGCGATAGACCTCCTGGATCTCGTTGACGAGATACTCGGCCAGCGCCTCGACGCCCTGGATGCGCAGGATGTCGTGCGGATCCGGGTTGCCGTCGATGATGTAGTCGCCCTTCTGGATGATGTCGCCGTCGTGGACGGAGATATGCTTGCCCTTCGGGATCAGGAACTCGACCGGCTCCGAACCGTCCTCCGGCGTGATCTTGATGCGGCGCTTGTTCTTGTAGTCGCGGCCGAATTCGACGCGGCCATCCATTTCGGCGATGACGGCGCAATCCTTCGGACGGCGGGCTTCGAA
>OUNJ010000971.1_pt2 | contig 19995 bp, 19 predicted proteins | sample 1755361 | NCBI WGS metagenome assembly OUNJ01 (sample SAMEA3914825, study PRJEB12502) | metagenome | biome: forest; material: soil | place: USA | collected 2012-03-12 | depth 0.1 m
ACCGTCATCTATTGCCTGCCGCCGATGATCCGCCTGACGGCGCTCGGGCTTGAGCGCGTCGATGCCGAGATGCGCGAAGCCGGCCAGGCCTTCGGTTTGACGCCGTGGCAGATGCTGTGGCGCGTCGAACTGCCCCAGGCGCGGCCGACGATCATGGCCGGTGTCAATCAGATGATCATGCTGGCCCTGTCGATGGTCGTCGTCGCCTCGATGATCGGCGCGCGCGGCCTGGGCGAGCAGGTGCTCAACGGCATTCAGACGCTCGACGCCGGGCAGGGGCTGGAAGCCGGTATCGGCATCGTCATCCTGGCCTTCGTGTTCGACCGCATCTCGCAAGCCTTCGGCGGAGCGCGCAAATGACCGCGATCGCCATCCGCCACCTGACCAAGGTCTTCGGCAAACATGCCGACGCGGCGCTGAAAATGGCGTCCGAGGGCGCCGGCAAGGCCGATATCCTTAGCGCCACCGGCGCCACCCTGGCCCTGCGTAACGTCAGCCTCGACATCCCGTCTGGCGGCCTGTTTGCCGTCATGGGCCTGTCGGGTTCGGGCAAGTCGACCCTGATCCGCCACCTCAACCGCCTGATCGAGCCGTCGTCGGGCGAGGTGCTGTTCGATGGCCAGAACATTCTCGACCTCGACGCCCGGGCCTTGCGCGAATTTCGCCGCCAAAGCGTCAGCATGGTGTTTCAAAGCTTCGCTCTGCTGCCGCATCTCAGCGTCATCGACAATGTCGCCTTCGGTTTGACGGCGCGCGGCGAGGCCAAAGCCGACGCCGAAGCTAAGGCGCAACAATGGATCAAGACCGTCGGGCTCGGCGGCTATGAACGCGCTCAACCCGACGCGCTATCGGGCGGCATGAAACAGCGCGTCGGCCTGGCGCGGGCGCTGGCCGTCGATACGCCGGTCCTGTTGATGGACGAGGCCTTCAGCGCCCTCGATCCCCTGATTCGCGCCGACATGCAGACGCTTCTGCGCGACCTGCAGCAGAAGCTCGGCAAGACCGTGGTCTTTGTCACCCATGACCTGGCGGAAGCGGCGCGCATCGCCGATCGGATGGCCATCCTGCGCGACGGCGAAGTCGTGCAAACCGGCACGCCGCGCGAGGTCTTCGACCATCCGGCCGACGACTATGTCGCGCGCTTTGTCGCTACGGCGGCCAGTCCGCTTAGTTGACCTGGATCGAATCGACGCGGTCGGGATAGAAGGCGAGGTGGTCCTGGATGGCAGCGACGGCATCATAGGGATGTTCGTAGCTCCACACCGCGTTGCGCCCGACGTCGCCCTTGGGGACGATGCTGAAATAGCGGCAATCGCCCTTGTATGGACAATAGGTGGCGTGGTCGGTCAGGCTGAGCTGCGTCATATCGGCGTCTTCGCGCGGAATATAATAGACCGCCGGGTAGCTCGCCTCCTTGAGCACCAGGGCGCGGTTTGTGTCGGCGATGATCTGGCCGCCGGCGGTGACGACGACGTGGTCGTGGCTCGGCGTCACGGTAATGGGATGGTCGGGGCCGGGAATTTTCACGATTTTGTCAGGCATGGGTGCGGTCTCCGCTGTCACTCGATCGATGAACCCTGCGTATATAGGAAGCGCATCGGCGCAGGAGAACGGCCATGACTGCATTTGATGTCCTCATTATCGGCGCCGGTCAGGCCGGACCGTCGCTGGCCGGGCGGTTCAACGACGCCGGCCTGACCGTGGCGATCGTCGAGCGCAAATTCTTCGGCGGCACCTGCGTCAATACCGGCTGTATGCCGACCAAGGCCTTGGTCGCCAGCGCCTATGCCGCGCATCTGGCGCGGCGGGGAGCCGACTTTGGCGTGCTGACCGGAGAGGTGCGCATCGACATGCCGAAAGTCGCCGCCCGCGCCCATCAGGTGACGATGAATGCCCGCAATGGCGTTGAAACCTGGCTGCGCGGCATGGACAAGGTGACGGTGATCGAAGGCCACGCGCGCTTTGAAGATGCGCATACGGTTCGCGTCGGCGATCAGGTCTTAACGGCGCCGAAGATCTTTCTGAATGTCGGCGGCCGCGCCGATGTACCGCCGATCCCGGGCCTGAATGATGGGCCTTATCTGACGAATAGCTCGATCGTTGCCCTCGACCGGGTACCTGAGCATCTGGTGGTGCTGGGCGGCAGCTATATCGGGCTGGAATTTGCCCAGATGTATCGCCGCTTCGGCGCTCAGGTGACGGTGATTGAAAAGGGCGAACGGCTGATCGCGCGTGAGGATGCCGAAGTGTCCGACGCCGTCCGCGCCATCCTCGAAGGCGAGGGGATTGCCGTGCATACCGGTGTGGGCATCGACAAGGTCGCCTATGGCGACGGCGTCACGGTCACGCTTTCCGATGGCGAAGTGCATGGCAGCGACCTCCTGATCGCCACCGGGCGCAAGCCGAATACGGACGATCTCGGGCTCGACGTCGCCGGGGTCAAGCTTGACGCGCGGGGTTACATCACCGTCGGTGACGACCTCCAAACCAGCGTGCCGGGCATCTGGGCCATGGGCGATTGCAATGGCCGCGGCGCCTTTACCCACACGGCGTTCAACGATTTCGAGATTATCGCCGCCAATCTGCTCGGCGGCCAAAACCGCAAGGTCAGCGAGCGAATCGTGGGCTATGCCTTGTATATCGATCCGCCGCTCGGGCGTGTCGGCATGACCGAGACCCAGGCGCGAGCGAGCGGCAGGCCCCTGTTGGTCGGCCACCGGCCGATGACGCGCGTCGGCCGCGCCGTCGAAAAGGGCGAGACTCAAGGTTTCATGAAGGTCGTCGCCGACGCTGAAACCCATCAGATCCTGGGCGCGGCCATCCTCGGCACCGGCGGCGATGAGGCTATTCACGGCGTGCTCGATATGATGAATGCCAAGGCGAAGGTCTCGACGCTGCAATGGGCCGTACCGATTCACCCGACAGTATCTGAGCTATGGCCGACGGTGCTCAAAGACATGAAGCCTATGACTGTATCGGGCGAGCAAAAGGCGCTATAGGGCGGCCATGCGTCGTTATCTGTTCGCCGGAGGAATGGTGGCCGCCATCGCGCTGTTTAGCGCCTTGGGGGTATGGCAGGTCGAGCGTCTGGCGTGGAAGACCGACCTGATCGCGCGCGTCAACGCCCGCGTTCACGCGCCGGCCGCGGCTGCGCCGGGACCGGGCATCGCGATCAGCCAGGCCAATGACGAATATCGCCACGTCACCGTGCACGGCCAGTTCCTCAATGGCGATGAAGCCCAGGTCTATACGCTGAGCGAACTTGGCGCCGGCTATTGGGTGATGACGCCATTGCGCCGTGACGACGGTTCGGTCGTCTATATCAATCGCGGCTTCGTGCCCGAGGACAGGCGCGATCCGGCAACCCGGCCGGCGCCTTCGGGTGAGGTGACGGTCACGGGGCTTCTACGATTGCCCGAAACCCATGGCTGGCTGTTTTCCCAGGCCAATGATCCGGCGCACGATGCCTGGTATCATCGCGACGTCGCCGCCATGGCCGCCTCACGTCATCTGGGCGCCATTGCACCCTATTTCGTCGATGCCGATACGACGCCCAATCCCGGCGGCTGGCCGCGCGGCGGACTGACCGTGGTCAAATTCCCCAATTCGCACCTGGTCTATGCCATTACCTGGTTTTCACTGGCAGCGATGCTGATTGGCTTACTTGTTTGGCTCAAGGCCGAGTGGGGTGCCGATGAGAGGAGCGGCGGCCAAACGTCAGAGGCATCCGAGCGCGGGATGTGATGTTATCTTGATACCATCATCGTTGAACCGGAAGCGCGTCTAAGCGCTTCCGGGAAATCTTCGATGTCAACGATGCGTGACAAATGAAAAACACGGACCGCTTGGATGGTCAGGCGCTTCCTCTACAATTTTGAAATTTGTAAAGCCGCACCGGCGAAACACCAATTCGATTTCGTCTTTTTCCATCCAGGAAGAATAGCTTTCGAGACCTCCCCAAAATCTACCGGACGAGGTCGTATCGCCGTAATCCACGTTGTAATAGGTAAGGTCCATGTCGAGGAACTTGAGCTTATTCGGAACGCGTTTAGTCAGGCCATTTTTTTCGGCACCCGCTGTCCAATAATGCATCCAAACGAAACACTTGTCTGTTCGCTCACAGATGAGCTTAATGACGGTAGCGGGGTCTGGCATATGATATAGAACGCCGGATGCGAATATCATATCGTATGTCTTGGACGAGCTTTCCAAGTACTTGACAAAATCGCCGAGGTAAAATTTTGATTTAAGATTTAAAAGTTCTTTTACTATGAGGCACTTCAGGAACGCTTCCGTGTTACCTTCAATTGCCGTGACGGCTGCTCCAAGAAGCTCCAGTTGATAGGTGTGCCCACCCTCAAGAGGGCCCAACTCGAGGATATCAAAACCATCAAGTCTTTCCATGACGTCGCCGAAGGCTTGCGCCGCCATATAAGGTCGATTGTCCATTGTGAAATGGGGAGCGTTGCCGGATTGCAGGTGATTTCCGACACTGGGGATGGTGCTCGCCCATCTATCCTTGAAAATGTCCACCGCATTTTGAGCGCTGGGCAACCGATCAACGAACTTCTCGAATTCCATAGTACCCCCTAACCGTTTTACCGCCGAATAATCGATTCCGTTCGGCTAATTATGTCGGCATTTGTCCATATGAGCGAGGCCTAGGTATCAGCTTGGGCCATGTAAGTAAATTCCCGTCCCAATGGAATCGGTCGGTCCTGTCGCTTTCAAAAACGGGTTTGGGATTGGGGCTTTTACGCAATATTCGCCGCCGCCGCCCGGTCGGCTGGCCCGGGCTAAAAACCCAGGTCGTGTTATTCGCCGGCGGCGGACGCGCGCCCATTTTCATCTGGGCCAAATCCAGCGCGCCGCGTCCACTCGTATTCGCTTACGTCAAAACAAAGAGCCGCCCCATGGGGCGGCTCCTGGCTTGCGACTGTAAGATGGGTCAAGCCTTATTGGGCCTGGTGGGGCAGGGCGTTGAGCCAGCGGGTCATGGTTTCATCGCGACGGCCGAGCACGGCGATGTGCAGCTTCTTGAACGGCTTGCCGACGACATTGAGGAAGATATCGAACATGCCGTGATGCGGCGCCGGGGTCAGGGCTTCGACGATGTCGGCCTTGTAGATGACGGCGTCGAGCATCAGGCCGGTATATTCCAGACGATCTTCATAGAGGCAGAGCTTGCAGCGCCACACCATCGGCGCGCCGAACAGGGCGAGGGCAATCGGCAGCATCGACAGCAGCACGCCGCCGAATTGAGCGCCGACGCCGTGCAGATTGGCATAGGCATTCATCACGCCCCAGACACCAAACGCGATCAGAACGATGGCCGCGGCCACGGTGAGCGTCTTGATGATCGGGCCGAAGCTGTAAACGAGCGGCTGGCCTTGGTTCGATTCCATACTGTCCTCATACAGATCAAATTGGCGCGTCAGATATTTTTACGCCTGCGTCAATTTGACCAAGGCTAACGGCAAATTACGATAATACAAGCGTTTTTTCGGTAAAATCGCTGACAAAAATGTCAAAATATCACGGATTTGTGAGTTTTGAGCCGGCGGTTGAAAGTCTGATAACGTCGTTTTTCACGCAAGCGCGAAAAAATAAATCCCGCAGTGCGACAATTTGCCCCTTGATGCCTGGCGGGATTTCCTGTTTTGAAGGCTGATAACAACCGCCCGCGCGGGTGGCGAAAAGCCAGCTAACTTCCGTTGTGTGTTTGGGTTTTATTAACGTGACTGACTTGATCCGCTCCGTGGCGCAGCGTATGCGCCGTGCGTTTTCCGCTAGCCCGAATATGTTGCGTCGCAGCATTTCCGCCGTCGCCCTGGGCGCCGGCGCGATGATGTTGTCCGGATGTCACATGGCCGTTATGGACCCGCAAGGTCCGGTCGGGCAGCAGGAAAAAGACCTCATCATCCTCGCCGTGTTGCTGATGCTGATCCCTGTGGTGCCGGTGATCGTCATGACTTTGTGGTTTGCCTGGCGTTACCGCGCCTCGAACACCAAGGCGACCTACGCGCCCGATTTCGAGCATTCCAACCGCATCGAGGCGGTGGTGTGGGCGATCCCGACCCTGATCATCCTGGCGCTGGGTGCCGTGACCTGGGTGTCGACGCATCAGCTCGATCCGCGCCGCCCGCTGGCCGCCGTTTCGCCCAACGTCAAGCCGGTTGAGGTCGAAGTCGTCTCACTCGATTGGAAGTGGCTGTTCATCTATCCCGACTATGGCGTCGCCTCGGTCAACGAACTGGCCCTGCCGGTCGGCACACCGGTGCATTTCAAGCTGACCTCGGCCACCGTGATGGACTCGTTCTTCATCCCGCAACTGGGCAGCCAGATCTACACCATGACCGGCATGCAAACCCAATTGTCGCTGCGCGCCGACAAGGCCGGCACCTATGACGGCATGTCCGCCAACTATAGCGGTGAAGGTTTTGCCGGCATGAAGTTCCAGGCCCTGGCCACGGATCAGGCCGGTTTCGACGCCTGGATTGCCAAGGCCAAGGCCTCGAGCACCCCGCTCGACGGCGCCGCCTATCAGGCCCTGGCCCAGCGCGGCATGGCCGACAAGCCGGTCTATTACGCCTCGGTCGATCCACAACTGTTCCACAACGTGCTCAACGGCTGCGCCGACGGCAAGCTGTGCACCGACACCGCCATGAAGATGGCGCAGATGCAGCAGGCCATCCCCGGCGCCAAGACCTGCCAGGCGAAGACGCCCCAGGAGGCGGACGCCGCCGCCAAGCCCGCCGCGCGCAAGAGCTGAGTTCCCATGTCCAATACCGATTCCCCCCTGATCAACTTCGTCTTCGGCAAGCTGCGCCTCGATTCGGTGCCATGGCATGAGCCGATCATCATGGTCGCCGGCGCCGGCATGGTCGGCGCCGCCATTCTCGTGCTCGGCCTGACCACCTACTTCAAGCAATGGAAGTATGTGTGGACCGAGTGGTTGACCTCGGTCGACCATAAGAAGATCGGGGTGATGTATATCATCCTGGCCCTGGTCATGCTGCTGCGCGGTTTTGCCGACGCGCTGATGATGCGCACGCAACAGGCCCTGGCCTCGTCCGGCGGCCACGGCTACCTGCCACCGGAACACTTCGACCAGATATTCACCGCTCACGGCGTCATCATGATCTTCTTCATGGCGATGCCGTTCGTCGTCGGCCTGATGAACGTTGTCATGCCGCTGCAGATCGGCGCCCGCGACGTCGCCTTCCCCTATCTCAACAGCATGAGCTTCTGGCTGACCGCGGCCGGCGCCATCCTGGTCAACGTTTCGCTGGTCATCGGCGAATTCGCCCATACGGGCTGGCTGGCCTATCCGCCGCTGTCGGAGCTGGCCTATTCGCCGGGCGTCGGCGTCGACTATTATATATGGGCGCTGCAGATTTCAGGCCTTGGGACCTTGCTGTCCGGGGTCAATCTGATCACCACCATCTTCAAGATGCGCGCCCCGGGCATGACCCTGATGCGCATGCCGGTCTTCTGCTGGACCACGCTGTGCGCCAACATGCTGATCGTCGCGGCCTTCCCGATCCTGACCGTGACGCTGGCCATGCTCGGTCTCGATCGCTATCTCGGCATGCACTTCTTTACTAACGATGCCGGCGGCAACCCGATGATGTACGTCAACCTCATCTGGGCCTGGGGCCACCCGGAAGTCTATATTCTCATCCTGCCGGCCTTCGGCGTCTTCTCCGAAGTCGTCGCCACCTTCTCACGCAAGCGTTTGTTCGGCTATGACGCCATGGTCTACGCCACCATGTGCATCGGCGTGCTGTCCTTCCTGGTGTGGCTGCACCACTTCTTCACCATGGGCGCCGGCGCCGACGTCAATGCCTTCTTCGGCATCACCACCATGATCATCTCGATCCCGACCGGGGTGAAGATCTTCAACTGGCTGTTCACCATGTACCGCGGCCGCGTGCGCATGGAGCTGCCGATGTTGTGGACCACCGGCTTCATCATAACCTTCGTCATCGGCGGCATGACCGGCGTGCTGATGGCCGTGCCGGGGGCCGACTTCGTCCTGCACAATTCAGTCTTTTTGATCGCCCACTTCCACAACGTCATCATCGGCGGCGTCCTGTTCGGCTGCATCGCGGGGCTGAACTACTGGTTCCCCAAGGCCTTCGGTTTCAAGCTGCACGAAGGCATTGGCAAGGTGTCGTTCTGGTGCTGGATTGTCGGCTTCTACATCGCCTTCATGCCGCTCTATGCGCTGGGCCTGATGGGCATGACGCGCCGCCTCGACTTCGTCAACAATCCGGTGTGGCACGTCTATCTGATCGTCGCCATGTGCGGCGCCGTGCTGATCTTCTGCGGCATCATCGCCCAACTGGTGCAGATCGTCTATTCGGTGTGGAAGCGCGACGAACTGCGCGACGTCACCGGCGACCCGTGGGACGGCCGCACCCTGGAATGGGCGACCTCGTCGCCGCCGCCGTTTTATAACTTCGCCGTCGTGCCGCAGATCGGCAATCACGACGCTTTCTGGGACGCCAAGGAACGCGGCGAAGCTCATGTCGTGCCGGCCCACTACGCGCCGATCCACATGCCGCACAACACCCCGACTGGTTTCCTGATCGGCATCCTCAGCGTCGGCTTGGGCTTTGGCCTGGTGTGGCACATCTGGTGGATGGCCGGCGGCGCCCTGCTGCTGATGATCGCTGCGGGCATCGTCCACACCTTCAACGAAAACCGCGACTACTACGTGCCGGCCGAAGAGGTGACCCAGATCGAACAGGCCCATCAGGCCAAGCTGAAGGCGGTGGCCTAAGATGAGCAAGACAGCAAATCCCATTGCCGGGCTTAAGGACGAACTGGCCTCCGCCTACGACCACGATGCCCACGCCCATCACCACGCGGGCGACCACCACGACGAAGGTCCGAAAGTCACGCTGGGCTTCTGGATCTACCTGATGAGCGACTGCATCCTGTTCGCCTCGGTCTTCGCCGGCTATGCCGTGCTGAAGAACGCGACGGCGGGCGGTCCCTCGGGCCATGACATCTTCGACCTGCCTTACGTCGCGGTCGAAACGGCGCTGCTGCTGATTTCGTCGCTGACCTATGGTCTGGCGATGATCAATATGGAAGCCAACAAACTGAAGGGCGTCTTTCTTTGGCTGATCCTGACCGGCCTGTGCGGTCTGGGCTTCCTCGGCATGGAAATCCATGAGTTCACCAAGCTGATCGCCGAGGGTAACGGCCCCAATCGCTCGGCCTTCCTGAGCAGCTTCTTCACGCTCGTCGGTACCCACGGTCTGCACGTCACCTCGGGCATGATCTGGCTGATCACCATGTTGGTCCATCTCGGCAAGCGCGGCCTGACCCCGGCCAATCGCATCCGGCTGATGGAACTCAGCCTGTTCTGGCACTTCCTCGACATCATCTGGATCGGGGTTTTCACCATTGTCTACCTGATGGGAGCGGCATGATGAGCAAGAAGCCGGAATCCACCGATTTCAAGGGCGCCCAACCCAAGGCCGCCGCAACCACGGCGCATAAACCCGCCCACGGGGTCAGCCATCCGGTCGATGTCGATCAGACGCCGGCCGAAGGCGCGCACCACGACCACCACGATGGCGCCGGTCATGGCACGACGCAATCCTACATCATCGGCTTTGGGCTCTCGGTCCTGCTGACCGCGGTGCCGTTCGCCCTGGTGATGATGCATCTGCTGCCAGTCGCCACCCTGATCCCGGTGATCATTGGCGTCGGCGTGGTGCAGATCGTCGTCCACCTGTTCTTCTTCCTGCACATGAACACCTCGTCGGGCCAGGTGTGGAACAATGCCGCCTTCGTCTTCACGCTGATTATTGTCGGCGTCCTGATCGTCGGCTCGCTGTGGGTGATGTACCATCTCAACAGCAATATGATGCCCGGCATGATGCCGGTCGACTGATCTTCGGGTCGATAGCGATGCGCTGAAATGACCGGCCCGGCCGCCCCAAATGAAGGGGATGCCCGGCCGGTTTTTCGTGCTATCGTGATCACGGACACGGTAACCCGCGGAGGCGCCGGTGGACGTCGCGCGCCAGCAGGGCGAGCTTATCGATCTGATCTATGATGCCGGCTTCGATGACGATGCCTTGAAAGGCCTGCCCGCGGCCCTGGCCGGCCTGATCGGCGGGCGCTCGGCGACGCTGCAACTGCTCGACCGCGATTTCGATTATCTGGCCTATGCCGAACACTATTTCACGCCGCAGATGTGGGAGAGCTACATCCCGCATTTCCGCGACAAGGACGTGTGGCTGACGCGGGCGATGAATCAACCGGCGAACCAGGTGCTGATCTTCGACGACTACGTGCCCTATGCCGAATACGTCAAAACGGCTTTCTTCAACGACTTCATCCGCGAAAACGGCGACGATACGGTGCACGGCGCCGGCGGCCGGTTGACGGCGCCGGGCGGCGGCATGGTGGCGCTGGGCATCCATCGCGCCCGCAAGGGGGGAGCCTTCACCGCCGACGAAGCGCGGCGTTTGCAGCCGGTTCTGCCGCACCTGGTTCGCCTGCATGCTTTGCGGGGTCGGTTGAAAGACGCCCAGGCGCGTGCCGACATGGCGGGGGCCGCGCTCGATTGCTTTGCCTATCCGGTGATGGTGGTGCGCCCGGACATGACGATCGCGCTCGGCAACAGCGCCGCCGAGCGCCTGTTGCGCCAGCGCGCCGGCATTAGCGGGCTGAAGGGGCGGCTGACCTGCCAGGATACCGACGCCGATCGTTTGCTGAAACAGGCGGTGCGCGGGGCGACCGCCCTGCCGGCGGCGGCTGAGGCGGTGACCATCCGCCGCCCGGAGGCCCAGGCCGTACGCGCCCTGGTCTCACCCATGCCGGACCGGCGCACGGCGTTGATCGTCTTCGAAACCGGCGATGCGGCGACCGGCACGCTGGAGCATATCGCCGCCCTCTATCATCTCAGCCGCCGCGAGATCGATCTGGTGCGCGCCCTGATGCGCGGAGACAGCCTCGAGGACTTCGCCGCCGCCAACGACGTGCGGATTTCCACGGCCCGCTCGCAGCTGTCATCGGTCCTGCGCAAAACCGAAACCGAACGCCAGGCGCAGTTGATCGCCGTGTTGTCGCGCCTGCCGGCCGTGCGTTCGTCCTGAAGTCGGGCATCCTGAAATCGAGCCTCCTAAAATAATCCACAGCCTCCGTCATATGAAGGATGCGCGCAGTCAACGCCGGGCGTATCACAAGAGGGCGTCCGATCGATTGGCGGGCGCTGCATGCCGCATCAGATTTCGAGGGGGCGGGCCCTTTTAAGGATTCGCGTGGGATATTGCACGATCGGGCGGCGCCTTCTTTGAAGCGCCGCCCTATTTCGTGGCGGTAGGATATTGACCGCATCGTACCCGAGGTTATCATCGCAAAGTACAGTTCTCCCGGCGCGCCGCGCCATGAAGCGAAGCGATGTCCGGGTCTGACCCCAATCCTCTGATAGACCTGATCCACGATGCCGCTGTCGATGACGCAGCGTTCGCGCGCTTGCCGGAGCACCTGGCGCAGTGGAGCGGCGGCCGTTCGGCAACCTTGCAATTGATGGATCCGGCTTTGCGCCACCTCGATTTCGCCGGCAGCTATTTTAGCGCCGCCATGTATGCCGACTATCTCGATGGCTTTTATGTCGAAGACGTGTGGATGCAGGCCGGGCGCACGATCGCCGACAACCACATCCTGGCGCTCGACGACGCTGTGCCGTACGGCGAATTCTGCATGACGCCGTTGTATAACGATTTCCTCAGGGCCAATGGCGACGACACCGCCCATTGCCTCGGCGGACGCCTGAGCGGGGCGGGTGGGGTGATGTTCATCGGCATCCATCGCGCCCATGCGACCGGCGTCTTCGATGCGACGGAGGCCGCTCGGCTGCAGGCGCTCGTTCCGGCGCTGAACCGGCTGCACGACACCCGTCGCCGCTTTCGCACCACCGAGGACCGGGCCTGGCTGGCGGCGGGCGCCATCGACCGTTTCAATGGCGCCCTGATGATCGTGCGCGGCGACGGTACGGTGATGATGGCCAATCGCGCCGCCGAAGCGCTGTTGACGGCAAAGGACGGACTGACGGTGCGCGAGCGCAAGCTTGAGGCGTTCGATGCCGCCTCCGACCGGGCTTTGGCGGACGCTTTGCAAGCGGCGACGGCATCGCACAACCGCCAGGGCGCGGCCCTGCCGGTGGCGCGGGAGGGTCGGCCGCCCTTGCGCGCTATCGTCACCGTCATGGCCGGTGGGCACACCGCCATGGTCGCCCTGGAAGCGCCCCTGCCGCCGACGGTGATTGCCCGCGCGGCGGCCATGTACCGTCTGACAGCCGCCGAAGCCGCCCTGCTCGACAGCCTGGCGGGCGGCGAGACGCTGGAGCAGCACGCTGAGCACAAGGGGGTGCGGCTGACCACGGTGCGCAGTCAACTGGCCTCGATCTTCGACAAGACCGAGACGCGCAGCCAATCGCAGGTATTGCTGCTGCTGGGACGCCTGCCGCCGCTGCGATTAGATTAGACCGGAGCGGCAGACCGAAGCGGCGGGGCCGCTCCGGTCATCCGGCATCAGTTGCCCATCCAGAAACTCCACAGCGTCGTCGACGCGCTTTGCGCCGTGGTGTGGAAGATCGAATGGCCGAGGTCGCGGCCGTCGATCATGGTCGAGGCGCGGTCGTAGTGGACCTGAGGCGCGCCGGTCAGATACTGGCTGGCATAGGTGCCGTCGTCGCCGTCGTCGGCCGCCACTTCCTGGAACCAGGCGGTATTGATGTCGCCACCGTGGGCGGCGTCCTGGCCGAAGTCGTAGTTCAGGTCGTCATCCGGATAGAACATGATGGTGCGGAAGCCGATGACATTGTGCAAGCCCTGGAACACGCCCCACCAGGCGTCGAAGGCCGTATAGCCGCTGCCCGTGCCGCCCTGCTTGTGCAGGCGGTCGTAATAGGACGGGATGACCTCGCACGACATGATGACCCAGGTCGCCAGCACGCCGCCGGCGGCGTGGCCGAAGCCTGGGTTGCCGCCGGTGCCGATGTTCGGCACGTTCCAGCCCTCGGCATTGTTGCGCAGGGTGGTGTTGTAGAGCCAGTTGCCGTGCGGCACGGTGTAGGCGACGTTGACGGCGTTCATGTAGTAGCGCGAATTCGGGCCGACGACTTCCCAGTTGTGAGCCTCGTACCACTGGGTGCGGTTGACCGCCGAGGTCGAGTCCTGCAGCCCGTTGAGGAAGGCGTAGGACATGTCGACATAGCCGCTATCGTTCGGCCAGTCCTGATTGGCGTATTCGCCGAGCGTGAAATCGTCGGCGGTGCCGGCGCCCCCGATCTTCGCCCGCAGCCTGGCGTCTTCGGCCGGCGTCAGTTCGGCCTGCGGCTGAAGCTTCTCGGTCGCGCCCTTTGGGCCTTCGCCCGCCGGAGGGCCGGCGAGGTCGGGGATTGTCTCGCGCGGCTTGACCACCGGGACGAAGCCGGCAATGCGGATCGGCGAGGTCTTTTCGTCGCGCGGCTTGATCACCGCCTCGAAGCGATAGACCGGCTGCAGGAAGTCGGCATTGCGGTCGTAATAGGCCAGCTCGATCTTGTCGACGACGGCGCTTGAGCCCTCCGGCACCTTGCCTTTCAACTGGCGCAGGATGTCGGCGTGGACCTGGTCGGCCGTGACCTCGGTTTTGACGCTCTCGCCGGCATCGGCGGTGCGCCAGCGCCGCAAGGCTCCGGCCAGCGTACCGTCAGCGGCGACGGTGATCACGGCATGCGAGCCGCGGCCATAGATCGGCAGGCCCGCCGCATAGCGAACGGCCGGTACCATCACCATCACGGTCTTGGGTTCGACGCGCGCTATGCTGCCACCGGGCGCCTGGCGCGCCTTGGTGGCGACGGTCAGGGCCGGTTTGCCCGCGGTCAACTTGGCGGGCGGAGCGCCGGCGCCGCCCATGACGGGGATGGCGGCGCCAAGCTTGAGCTCGGTCGTGTCGTGCGGGATGAAGGCCTCGTCGGCAAAGGCCTTGCGCGCCACGCCGAGCGCGATATCGGCATTGACCGCGCGCACCGGCAGGGCGACGAGATCGGCGGTCGACGGCGTCAGATAGGTATCGCCTGTGTCGCTGATATAGGCGCGCACCAGTTGCGGATCGTCCTTGACGCGGGCGTCGTGCGCCACCAAGGCCTTGTTCTCCTGGGCCAGAGGCGAAAGCTTAGCGGTGCGCAGGGCCTCGTTGACCAGGGCGACCGGCGGCTTGGATGGGGCCAGTTTGAAGACTTTCATTTCCGCCGGCGCCTGCGGAATCTCGGCCTTGAAATCGATCGACTGGGCCAGGGTGGGCGTGGCTATAGCGGCCAGAGTCAAGGCCAGGACGGAAACGGCCGCAGGGCGCGGCGGGTGAAGGGTAATGAGGGTTCGCATAAGGGTTTCTCCCCGGAATGTGCGGAACGGGCAGGCAGCCGCCAACCGGCACGCGTACGGGCGTGCGGGTACGGGCGCGCTGACAGGAGCACGTTGATTGCCAATAAGACTATGAAGCGACTGTAGGTTCTTTTGGAAAACGAAGCAGATCAGGCCAATAATCACGAACGCAAGACAAGGCTATGCGCGTCCGGTGAGCGGTTCACAAAAGCGACATGATTACGGGGCGTATGTATCTAAGCGAGGCAGGACTGGGAAAAAACGCAACAATCTTGCAGCCTCGATCGAAGAGTACATGAAGACTTGCTGTCGCGCAAACCTTCCTTTGGGTTACCTCGATTTTAAGTATAGATAATCGCCGGACTGGGCGCTTAGGTCCGGTTCGCGGTCCAGTAGTCGATGCAGGCCGTAGCCAGCGCCACGGCGGGGTCGATGCTGACCGCCAGATGCCGGGAGCGCTTGTGTTCCAGCGCCACGGGGACTTCGGTGCAGGCCAGGATGACGCCTTCGGCGCCGCGATCGCGCAGACGTTGCACGGCGGCTTCGAGCACCTCTGCGGCGCCGTCGAGGTCATTACTTTTCACGGCCGACCAGCCGGGCACGAACAGGATGTCGATTTCGTCTTCGGTGGGCAGGACCGGCCGTATCCCGCGCGCCGCGAGCCGCGACTGGTAAAGTCCCGATTGCAGCGTGCCGCGCGTGGCGATCAGGCCGGCCGATGACAACCCTTCAGGCAGCGCCACGACGGTGGCTTCGGCGATGTGGATCAGCGGCGCCGCGCTCGCCGCCTGCAGGTCGTCGAACCAGGCGTGCGCCGTATTGCACGGGATGACGATGCGCGTGGCGCCGGCGGCATTGAGGCGTTCGATGCCGGCGACCATGGCGGGCAGAGGCGAGGGGCCTGTGCCGGCCAGGGCGTCGGGGCGGCTCGGGATCTGCGGTACGTTCCACACGACCGTGGGCACGTGGTCCTGATCGCGCGTCGCCGGCGTCAAAGTCACCAGCTTGTGCAGAAAGTCGACGGTGGCCAGCGGCCCCATGCCGCCCAGTACGCCGATCAGGGGCGCAGGCGCCGTCATCTGGCGAAAGCCGCCTGCGGTGCCAGCACCGAGCGATAGGCGAATAGTCCAACGGCGCCGCCGGTATGGATAAAGACCACGGTCTGGCCCTTGGTGAAATGCCCTTTGCGGATCAGGTCGACCAGGCCGGCAAAACCTTTGCCGCTATAGACCGGGTCGAGGAAAATGCCCTCGTAGCGCGCCAGCAATTGCGTCGCCTCGATCATGCTGTCGGTCGGGATGCCGTAGCCGGCGCCGACATAGTCGCTATTGGCGATCACGGCCGTGTCCGGGAAGTCGCCTCTGGCGCCAAGCTTGTCCCAGGTCAGCCGCGCCAGTTTGCGCACATTGTCTTCCTGACGGTCCTTGGGGGCGCGGACGCTGATGCCCAGCACCGGGATATGGCTGTTGGCGGCCTCGAAGCCGACGACAAGGCCGGCCTGGGTCCCGGTCGAGCCGGTGGCGACGACGACGTGGTCGATGCCCAATTGCCGTTCATTGGCCTGGGCCATGATTTCCTGTGCCGAGACGACATAGCCCAAGGCGCCGGTGGCGTTCGACCCGCCGCCCGGGATGAGGTAGGGCGTCTCACCCGCGGCGCGCAATCGCTCACCGACGGGGACCATTTCGGCGTTCATGTCCAACCCGGCCGGCCGCGTCTCGATGGTCGCACCCAGGATCTGGTCGAGCAGGACATTGCCATTGGTATAGTAGTCGTCGTGGGCGTCGCCGACGCGTTCTTCCAGCAGCACCGTCGTTTTCAGGCCATGGACATTGGCGGCGGCGATGGTCTGACGCACGTGGTTCGACTGGGTCGCGCCCTGGGTGACGATGTGCGTTGCCCCTTGCGCCACCGCTTCGCCGATCAGGAATTCGAGCTTGCGCGTCTTGTTGCCGCCAAAGGCCAGGCCCGTCAGGTCGTCGCGCTTGATCCAGATGTCCGGCCCGCCGAGATGCCGGCTGAGATTGGTCAGCGGATGCAGCGGCGTCGGTGCGCCCTGAGTGAGCTGAACGCGCGGAAAACGGGCGAGATTCATGTGATCCCTTTCGGAGTTAGAGGCAGTTTACGCGCGATGGCTCAGGATGTCAGCGACGTCGAACGCTTTATCACGCCGGCCGGGTCCAGTCCCGGCACTGGGCCGCGGCGTCGCCCTGCTTGGCGCAAACGCCATTCATCTTGGCGTCCAGCTTTGTCAGAACGGTGCTGCCGTGGTGGGCATCGCTCCACTTGCGCAGAAGCCCGCCCCAGGCCGTGACCTTAACCCGCGTGCGTTGATAGTAGTCGCCGGGATTTGCGCCGAGCGCGTCGATCACCGCTGAGGCGCTGGCCTCGACGGCGGCCTTGTCGCCGGGCGCCTGACGCAGCACCGTCTTCGAATATTCGATCGCCCACTGCACGCGGGTCGCTGGGCCCTGCGCCGTCTCATAGGCCTGGCGCGCCCAGCCTATCGCGGCCTTGCTGTCCTTTTCGTCCTCGGCGATGCCCGCGAGATCGAGCATATAATAATAGGGCGACGCGGAGCGCTTGAGTTCTGCTTGCAGCAACGATTTAGCGCCGGAATCGTCACCGGCCTGATGCAGGAGATCGGCGGCGTCGGAAATGACCGACTGGCGCACCATGGTGTCCTTGGCTGCCTGATCGGCCCAGGTGACGCGCGTACGTACCTTGGTGAGAACGGCGGGCGAAACTACCCCGCCGTTGGTCTTGGCGAGCAGGATGTCGGCATCGACCGTGCCCAGGCGATCGGGGATCGGCAGGCTGTCATTGGCGTAGACGCGGTCGAGCGCGGTGACCAGCGAGGTGGAAAGCTTTGTGCGTTGTGCGACATCGGGCAGGGCGGCGATCAGGGGCGCAGTCGAATAGCTGAGCTCCTGGCGATTGGCGGTGACCTCGTCGGCATTGGCCAGGATCGCCGGCACGACCTGCTCGACTTGCGATTGCTGCGCCGGGGTCAGGGCGTATTTGCCGTCCGGGCCCTTGTCGATGCCGACGGCCAGGGCCAGCAGGGCGAAGCGGCGCTTGATGGCGCCGTCGGGCGCCGCATTGGCCAGCCCGTCGAGCACACTTGCCAGATGGGCCTGATCGCCGAACCGCTTGGGGTCGTTACGCCAGTCGAACGCCGCCAGCAGTTGCCAGTCGTCGGACGACAGCGTCGCCGGGGCCTTTTGCGCCTTGTCGAGCAGGGTATCGATCGAGGTCGAGCGCCCGGCGGCGAGACGCAGCACATCGGCAATGCGTGGCGAGGCGCCCGACAGGCGCGCGATCTCCGAACCGTCGGCGCGCAGCACGATGACGGTCGGATAGCCGCTGATGCCGAAGCGCTCGCCCCAGTGCTGAGCGCCGGCGGTGTCGCCATCGAGGTGAACGGGCACGAACTGACGCGTTTCGGCGATAAAGGCCGGATCCTTGAACACGGTCGACTTAAGCCGGTTGCACGGCGGGCACCATTTGGCGCCCCAATACAGCATGACCGGCTTACCGGTCTCCCTGGCTTCGGCGAAGGCGTCGTCGACATCACCCTCGCGCCAGGCGATGGCCTCGCCCGTGGTGCTGGCCGTTGTGGAAGCGCTTTGCGTCGACGCCGTTCGATGGCAAGCCGTGACACTCGCGGCTATCCCCATGGCCACAACGATCGCTGTCCAACGCATCCAAAGTTCCTTCCGGCGAAACAGAATAAGGCGCAAGCGCCGATATAGCCGGCGCTGGGCCTGTGATGCAAACTATAGGCCTGGCTAGTGAGCATTGTCTACTAACTTAGTTGGGTATCGCGATGGCCGGCATGGTGCCGGTGTTATCTTTCGCACTTGCAAAACGAACTGAAACGTTTAACCTGGCGTTTTCAAAGGCTTCGAGTGCTGAAAAAATGGCCGATATGACGGACAATCCAGCCCTTTTTGCGATGGCCGAGATGCTGGGCCTGGACCTGCCCGAAGCCTGTCTGCCGGGCATCGCCCAAAACCTTGAGCTATTGCGCAGCCATGTCGCCGTGCTGGATGCCGCGCCGTCGCCGGAGGCCCCCGAATGAGCGGATTGGCGGCCCTGGCGGATGCGGTGCGCACGGGCAGGACGACGGCGCGGGCGCGTATCGAGACGATCCTCGATGTCATCCACCGTCGCGACCGCTATGGCGCCTTTACCCGCGTTTTGGCCGAGCGCGCGCGGGCCGATGCCGAGGCGGTGGACGCCAGGGTTGCTTCCGGTCGGGATCCCGGCCTGCTGGCCGGTGTGCCCTTCGCCGTCAAGGACCTGTTCGACGTTGAAGGCCTGCCAACGACGGCCGGCGCCAAGATGCGCCTCGATGCCGCGCCGGCTATCCACGACGCCGCTGCCGTGGTGCGATTGAAAGCCGCCGGTGCCGTGCTGGTCGGCACCTGCACCATGGATGAATACGCCTATGGCTTCGCGACGGTGAACGCGCATTTCGGCACCACCCAAAACCCGTACGATGTGACGCGCCTGGCGGGCGGTTCGTCGGGCGGGTCGGCCGCGGCGGTCGCGGCCGACCTGGTGCCGCTGGCGCTCGGTTCCGACACCAATGGCTCGATCCGCGTGCCGGCATCTCTGTGCGGGGTTTGGGGGCTGCGACCGGCCGAAAACGCCATCTCGCTCGACGGCGTTTTCCCGTTCGTCGAGGCGCTCGACACAATCGGTCCGTTCACCCGCAGCCTCGCCGATCTCAAACTGGCCTATGAGGTGTTGTCGGGGGCGCGATTGGCGGCCGGCGGCGCGCCGCGTGTCGTCCGTCTCGGCGGATTTTTCGCGCGTAATGCCAGCCCGGAAGCGGGGAGTGCGGTTGACACGGTCGCGGCGCATCTCCGCGCGCCGACGCTCGATCTGCCCGAAGCCGAAGCGGCGCGCTCGGCGGCGTTTTTGATCACCGCTGCACAAGGCGGCGCCCTGCATCTAGACACCCTGCGCACCCAGGCGATGGATTACGATCCGGCGGTGCGCGACCGCCTGCTGGCCGGGGCGATGCTGCCGGCGGCGGCCTACGTCAAGGCGTGGGCGTTCCGCGCGCGCTGGCGTCGGGCTCTGGCAAAGGCATTTGAAAGCTGTGATGTGATGATCGCGCCCTCGACGCCCATTGTCGCGCCGCCGATCGACGCCGCCACCGTGATGATTGACGGCAAGCCGGCCTCGGCCCGCGCCAATCTCGGCATCTATGCCCAACCGCTGAGTCTCGGCGGCATGATGGTGGTGTCGGCGCCGCTGCGTCGCGATGGCCTGCCGATCGGTGTACAGTTTGCCGCAGCGCCCGGCCGTGAAGGCCTGCTGTTCGACCTGCTGCAACGCCTTGAGAGCGAGGGCGTGCTCGGTGCTACGACCGTGGCGGAGGGCGTCGCCTGATGCTGAACACGCCATCATCGTATCGGGGCATGGTGACCGCGCCGCATCATCTGGCGACGCAGGCAGGCCTTGACGTGCTCAAAGACGGCGGTACCGCGCGTGAGGCGGCCGTGGCCGTCGCGGCGACGCTGGCCGTCGTCTATCCGCACATGAACAGCATCGGCGGCGACAGTTTCTGGCTGATCCGCGAGCC
>OUNJ010003335.1_pt1 | contig 19804 bp, 19 predicted proteins | sample 1755361 | NCBI WGS metagenome assembly OUNJ01 (sample SAMEA3914825, study PRJEB12502) | metagenome | biome: forest; material: soil | place: USA | collected 2012-03-12 | depth 0.1 m
CGGGCAAATAATGCCGGGAAATGACAGGGTTAAAGCGGGTTTAATTTCAACAAATTCAATATCATAGAAGGGTGTTGGGGTGGGGCGTCTCTGGCCCGTATTTTGCATGTAAGACGGTAGGCAAAATGCCGCCGGTCGACAAAAGGTCACCGGTTTATTCTAGAAGAAGGAAATAGACTGAATGTCTAGCGTCAATACCAATGTCGGGGCCATGATCGCCCTGCAAAACCTCAACGCCACCTCCACGGACCTGCAGGCCACCCAGAACCGTATCTCCACGGGTCTGAAGGTCTCCAGCGCAAAGGACGACGGTGCGGCTTACGCCATCGCCCAGTCCCAGCGCGCCACGGTCTCCTCGCTCGACGCCGTCAAGGACTCGCTGTCCCGCGGCTCGTCGGTGGTGGACGTTTCCATGTCGGCCGGTGAATCGGTTTCCGACATGCTGTCGCAGCTGAAGGAAAAGGCCCTGGCCGCTTCCGACACCTCGCTCGACACCACCAGCCGCAATGCTCTGAAGAACGACTTCGAGTCGATCCGCGACCAGATCACCAAGACCCTGTCGAACGCGACCTTCAACGGTATCAACCTCGTTGACGGCACCAACAGCTCGATTGCGGCCCTGGCGAATGCCGGCGGTACCTCGACCATCACGGTCGCGGGTCAGGACATGTCGCTGGGTGGCTCGATCGTCTCGCTGTCGACCAACGCCAGCTTCTCGACCGCCACTTCGGCCTCGAACCTGCTGACGACGATCGATACGTCGATCAACAACGTCTCGGCCGCTCTGGCCAAGCTCGGCACCTCGTCGAAGGCCCTGGAAAACCACATGACTTTCGTGGGCAAACTCCAGGACTCGCTGACGGCCGGCATCGGCAACCTCGTCGACGCCGACATGGCCAAGGAAAGCGCCAAGTTGCAGGCTCTGCAAACCAAGCAGCAGCTCGGCATCCAGGCCCTGTCCATCGCCAACCAGTCGACCTCGACGGTCCTGAGCCTGTTCCGTTAATCCGGACGGGGACGGGCCGTCCAAGGTCCGTCCCCAGCTCCGGCCCATAGCGGCTAGCCCCTTTGATGGAGGGCGTTCGGACTCCCCGCCGGGCGCAATATGGAGATGATCAATAATGTCGTAAACTTCCCGCAGGTTCCCGAGGTTGCCCAGATACGGCCCGTCCCCGACGCGCCCAAGGAAGTCCAAGCCTCGGACCCGTCCAATGCCACCAAGGATTCGCCCGACAGCGACCTGAACGGCGGCGGCAAGGACCAGGGACCGCCGCCTGAGTACGCGCTGCGGCTGACCATGGACAAGGATCCCCGCACCGGCGACTGGGTCTACAAGGCGATCGACCGGTACACCGGGAAGGTTGTCCGCCAGCTGCCGCGGCAGGAACTGCTGGATATGAAGCGTGCCGGCAATTATCAGGCCGGAACGGTCATCAAGACCGAGGTGTAAGCTGATGTAAGTCCCGGAATTTGGGGGCTTTTCCAGAATTATCCACCGTGCATCTCAGGATGCGCGGCAAAAGTCGTTTGCGCGTATTAACACTTTGCTTACCATGTTCGTTAACACTTTGCTGAGTCGGCAATCCGTGTGGAAGGAACTGGGGACATGTCCGTAAGCGTGCATACCAATACATCGGCGATGATTGCGTTGCAAAATCTCAATGCAACCAATACGCAGATGGAGGACGTCCAGCAAAAGATTTCTACCGGCCTGGCGGTTTCCACGGCCAAGGACAATGCCAGCGTCTATTCGATCGCCCAAGGGCAGAGGGCCGATCTTTCCGGCCTCAATGCCGTGCGCGACAGTCTCAACCGCGCCAATTCGGTGGCGGATGTCTCCATGGCGGCCGGTGAATCGGTGTCGGACCTGCTGAATCAGCTGCGCGAAAAGGTCGTCGGCGCGATGGATACCTCCATCGACACCACGTCGCGCAATGCGCTCAACGGCGATTTCAAGTCGATCCTCAGTCAGATCACCCACATCGTCGAGAACGCCACCTTCAACGGCTCGAACATCCTCGATGGCTCGATGTCGAAGGACATCCAATACATCGCCAATGCTGACGCCAATTCGACCATCACCCTGTCGGTGCGCACCATCGCGCTGGGCGGGCCGATCATCACCATCACGGCGGGCGCCCAGCTGACCACCGCCACCTCGGCCGGCAACATCCTGACCCAGCTCGACTCCTCGATCCTCAACCTCAACGCCAACCTCGGCGCCCTGGGTTCGCAGGCCAAGCAGATCGAAGGCCACATCTCCTTCATTTCCAAGCTTCAGGACTCGATCGAGGGCGGCATCGGCCACCTCGTCGACGCCGACATGGCCAAGGAAAGCTCGCGACTGCAAGCCCTGCAGGTCCAGCAGCAACTGGGCACGCAGTCGCTGTCGATCGCCAATCAGGCGCCGCAGCAAATTCTCAGCCTGTTCAAGTAAGGCTTGTGCCGGCAAAAAATGCGAAAAGGCGGTCCGTTGGGGCCGCCTTTTCCGTATGGCGGGCGGCAAAATTTGCCGGGCAAGGCCTTGAATTTTCTGTGTTTCCGCCGTCGTTAACGGTGAAAAGTTTACGCTTCTTAAGGATTGTCGCGCGATAATGCGGGCCGGTTCACCTGGAAACGTGACGTGGTCAACTCGTTCAGTTCGTCCATTCTGTCAGCCTATTACGGCCAGAGCAGCAGTTCGGGTGGCTTCGATCCGTCGTTGCTGACGGCGTACTACAATGCCAAGATGGGTATCTCGAGCGCGGCGGCGTCCGACGGCACGACGGGCTCGACCACAGGCACGGGAACCGATTCGACGGCGTCGCCCACCGGTTCGGCCGACGCACCGACCTCGCCGTGGGCCTACAACACGACCATGCCGCAGGAAAGCGATCTGGTCAGCTCGGTGATGCAGGGCCACAATTTCATCGATCCGAACGCGGTCACCTCCGACGTGCTCGGTTCGTCCGCCGACTACACCAAGCTGTTTACCCTCTATCAGGGTCTCAATGCGCTGGAGGGCATCGCCACCGCCGCCCAGGCCAAGAATGTCTCGCCCAATCAGCTGGCCGCCTATCAGCGCCGCTTCCTCGAAGGCATGTCGGAAGTCCAGGGCTATGTTTCGGACACCAAGTACGACCACGTCAGCCTGACCGAAGGCGCGCTGACCAACGAGCTCAAGAACACGGTCGGCACGGCGCGCACCAATTCGACCTATATCGCCCAGAATATCCAGACCGGGTCGGCGGCGACGGCGGTCAAGGCCTTCCAGGGCGACGTCAAGTTCACCATGACGGTCAAGCGCACCGGCACGGCGACACCGTACACCATCAATTTCGACCTGTCCGAAATGGGCGACCAGACGCGCAGCATGTCGAATGTGGTCAGCTACATGAATGCCAAGCTGAAAGCGGCCGGCCTCGACACCAAGTTCGCCGTCAACATGACGCCGGCCGTGCCCCAGACCGAGACCGTCAACGGCAAGACCGTGACCCTGTCGCAGGGCACGCCGTCATTCGGTCTCGAACTCAAGGGTGTGTCGTTCGAAAGCGTGGCCTTCAGCGCCGCCGACACCGCCGACGCCGTCTTCGTCGCCCAGAGCACCGGCGACCCGACCAAGACGCCGACGACCAGCTCGTCAAGCACCTCGGATACGTCGACGACGACGTCGACGACCTCTTCGACCTCGTCCACGACGGCAACGGCCACGACTGACGTGACCTCCCAGCTATTGAAATTCCAGGCCGACACCGGCGCCACCGGTGCGGCCCTGTCCGACACCCTGTCCAAGGTCGGCGATACCTACTATGTCGCCGGCGAGGCCGAGCAGACCAACCTGCCGACCAGCGTCGCCAACGTCGTCACGGGCACCAAGCAAAGCGAGAATACCGTTGCCAGCAACGCCCTGGCCACGGCGGCAGGTTCGGACGGTTCGGTCTACGTCCTGGCCAATGTCGACGACACCACCGACAGTCAGGCGATCAAGGGCACGCAGGACGTGGCTCTGATGAAGTACGATTCCGCAGGCAACCTGGTCTACACCCGGATGCTCGGCGCATCGGAAACGGCGTCGGGTTACGCGCTGGCGGTATCGGATACCGGCCAGGTCGCCATCGCCGGATCGGTGACCGGCGCGCTCGACATCAACAATCCCTCGACGACGACCAACAAGTACGGCCTGCCCGTGGCGACCGGTGTCGCCGCTTCGACCGCGCCGCTCAGCGGCCTGGATCCGACCCAGTCCGACAGCTTCGTCACCGTCCTCGACGCTTCGGGCAACGAGGAGTGGACGCAGCGCCGCGGCGCCCAGGGCGCCGACCAAGCGACCAGCGTCGCCTTCGGCGCTGACGGCTCGGTCTATGTCGGCGGCAAGACCATGACCACCATGCCGGGCGCGACGACGGGCGAGCAGGGCGGCTGGGACGGCTATGTCATGGGCTTCTCGGCCCAGGGGCAGCCGCAGTTCACCCAGCAGTTGGGCACCGCCCAGACCGATTCGACCGCCAAGGTCGCCGTCGACGGCAACACGCTTTACGTTGCCAGCCTGCAGAACAACCAGGCGACCTTGTCGAGCTATACGCTGGGCAGCCAGCAGGTGACGACGACCGATACCAAGGGCGTGTCGACCACGACCACCAAGACGGTCGCCACGCTGGACGCCACGCGCAGCCTGGGCGGCCTCGGCGGCGGCAATATCAGCGGCATGTCGGTCTATGACGGCAAGGTCTATCTTGGCGGCTCGTCCGGATCGAACACCCTGCTGGCCGGGGCGACGGTCACCAAGGCGGCCTCGGGAGGTTTTGACGCCTTCGCTTTGTCGGTCGATAGCGACCTGACGGACACGTCCCAGGACGAGATCGCCTATTACGGCGGCGCCGGCACGGAAAAGAACGCCCAGGTGCAGTTCGCCAACGGCAAGGCGTGGATTTCGGGCCAGACCACCGGCGCCATCGACGGCACGACCCAGATCGGCAAGCAGGACGGTTACCTGGCGCGGCTGAACATCGATACCGGCCAGGTCGAATATCAGACGCGCTATACCGGCACCGACGGCGTGGTGAACACCAGTTCGCTGGCCGTGTCGGCGGGTTCGTCCAGCGTGCTCGACAAGCTGGGCCTGCCGCAGGGTTCGGTGCTATATACCGACAGCAACCTCATCACCGCCAATTCCGCCGTCCGCGCCGGCGACGAGTTCTACCTGGTCGATCCCGATACCGGCGTGAAGAAGACCATCACCGTCGATGCCTCCGACACCATGAAGACTCTGGCGACCAAGATCGTGCGCGCCTCGGGCTACAAGCTGACGGTCGACGTCACCAAGGTGCTGGGCAAGCAGCTCGACCAGCTCGACATCAAGCCGTCGGGCACGTCGAGCCAGATGGAGTTCCTGGCCGGACCGGCGGGCAAGGATGCGCTGGCGGGGCTGGGCCTGCCGTCGGGCCTGGTTTCCAACCAGGCGGGCCAGACCATGGACGCCAGCTCTTCCAACTACACCACCTCGCAGAAACCGATGGGGCTGAGCTTCGATCCGTCGCTCAACCTCAACTCGACGGCCAATATCAATGACGCGGTGACCGCGCTGCAGGCGACGATCAAGAAGGTGCAGGCCGTCTATACCTATCTCAAATATGGTGATCCGCAGAGCAGTTCCTCGACCAGCAAGGGCAATACGTCGGGCACGGCCCCGGCCTATCTCACGGCCCAGATCGCCAACTACCAGGCCGGCCTCAGCCGCCTGCTCGGTACCGGCTGACCGGCGGCTGGCCAAACCCGAGCCTCGTGCCTTGACAGGCGCCCCATAAAAGGGCCTTTAGACGGTAAACGGCGTGTCCGCGCAGGGGCCGCCGCGCGGCCAGGCGAACGACAGGGGAAGGCACATGGCGAAGAAGGTTCAGGCGGGCTGGATATGGCTGGCGGCGGGCGCCGTGATCGCCGTCGCGGTCGCCGTCGGGCTGGGTGTCGCCCTGTCGTCGGGCCACAAGAACGACCCCAAGATGAACGATCAGCCGACCGGCATGACCTTCAATGTCAGCGATTCTCCGGTGGCGGCCCTGGACCCCAAGAAGACCCTGCGCTGCTACGTCAACGGCGCCGATGTCGGCGACATGACCCTGGCCGAATGCGCCCAGAAGAACGGCATGGCGGCGCAGAAGATGGACGTCGGCCTCGACGACAACGGCAATGTGGTGGCGGCGCCGACCGGCTCCCTGACGCCCACGCCGCCGGCGCCCGCCTCGGCCGGTGCCGCGCCCGGCAAGGACAACAACCAGGCCCAGGTGCCCGAGCAGACGGCCGAGCAGGTGCCTGATACCGCGCCGGCCGCCGCCTCCAGCCCGACCGGCGTCTGCCTGCGCTACAACTCGAATTCGTGGAACAAGCTGCAGGACAATGTGACTCTGGGCCAGTGCGTGCAGATGCTGTACGACCAGCGCTGCGTTTCGCCGGGCAACGCGTCCTACGGCCGCTGGGCCGACAAGACCCTGCGCCTGGTGCCGCACCGCGTCGAGATTTCCGACGACAACACCAACTTCCGCCCTCTGGTCGATCAGGAGCAGGGCTGCTCAGTGCCGATGGTTCACTGACTTTTATAACGCAGGGCTTCGACCAGCAGGGCGAAGGCCGGCGAGACCTGGCGGCGGCTGGGATAATAGAGGTGATAGCCGGAAAACGGCGGGCACCAGTCGCCAAGCACGCGCACCAGCCGGCCGTCGTCCAGCCAGGGCCGGACATGGTCCTCCGGCAGGTAAGCCAGGCCGATGCCGTCCAGCGCCGCGCGCATGATCAGCGGCGTCGAATTGAAGACAAGCTGGCCGTCGACGCGCACGCGGATTTCACGCCCGCCTTTCTCGAACTCCCAGGCATATAGACCGCCCAGTGTCGGCAGGCGCAGGTTGATGCAATTGTGCTCGGTCAGTTCCTGCGGCGTGCGCGGTTTGCGGCGGCCGGCGAAATAGGACGGCGCCGCCACTGCGGCCATACGCAGGTCCGGGCCGATGCGCACGGCGATCATGTCTTTGGCCACCTGTTCGCCCAGCCGCACGCCGGCGTCATAGCGTTCGGCGACAATATCCCTGAGGCCGTAGTCGACCGTGATCTCGACGCGGATGTCCGGGTAATCGGGCAGCAATCGGGCCAGCGCGGGCCATAGGATGGCCGAGGCCGCCGTCTCGCCCGCCGTGATGCGGATCGTGCCGGCGGGACGGTCGCGCAATGCGCTCAGGGACGCCAGTTCGATCTCGATCTCGTCGAGGCGCGGGCCGATGGTGGCCAGCAACCGCTCGCCGGCTTCGGTGACCGCGACGCTGCGCGTCGTCCGCATCAGGAGGCGCAGGCCCAGGCGCGTTTCCAGCGCCCGCAGGGTGTGGCTGAGCGCCGACGGCGATACGCCCAGTTTGGCCGCTGCCCGGGTAAAGCTGCCTTCGCGCGCCACGGCGACGAAAGCGGTGAGGTCGTTGAGCGTGTCGCGCGCCATTACTGAAATTTTCTCACAGGTTCATGCCGATTATAACGTCTAATCGTGGCGTCGGCGAGGGGCTATATCGGCGGCATCAACCCAAGGAGAATGCACATGCAGATCATTCGGCGCGCCGGCAGCCAGCTGTCGCAGACGGGACCAGAGGCATGGTTCACCGGACGGGTACGCCTCGATCCGCTGTTCCCGGCCCAGGAGGGCTCGAATGTGACCGGCACCCTGGTGACCTTTGAGCCCGGCGCCCGTACGGCCTGGCATACCCATCCGATGGGACAGAACCTGGTCATCGTGTCGGGCGCCGGTTGGACGCAGTGCGAAGGCGGGCCGAAGCAGGCCATTCGCGCTGGCGATGTCGTCTCATGCCCCTGCGGCAAACGTCACTGGCACGGCGCCACGGCCACCACCGCCATGAGCCACATCGCCATTACCGAAGCCCGGGACGGTTCCGCCGTCGAATGGATGGAAAAGGTTTCGGACGAGGATTATCTGGCCGACGTTACGGCCGACTGAAAGGACACAACATGCAAAAGCGTCAACTGGGCACTCGGGGCCTCGAAGTCTCGGCCATCGGCCTCGGCTGCATGGGCATCAGTTTCTCGTACGGCACGCCGTTGCCGGTGGCCGACGGCGTGCGCCTGATCCGCGCGGCGGTCGATCGCGGCGTCACTTTCTTCGACACGGCCGAAGTCTATGGCCCCTTCAGCAACGAAGAGGTGGTGGGCGAGGCCTTGCAGCCGGTCCGCGACCAGGTGGTCATCGCCACCAAGTTCGGCATCGATATCGCCGGACGCGGCACTTCCGGCATGGACAGCCGGCCCAGGCATATCCGCGAGGTCGTCGAGGCGTCGCTGAAACGCCTGCGCACCGATCATATTGACCTGTTGTACCAGCATCGCGTCGATCCCGACGTGCCGATGGAAGACGTCGCCGGCACGGTCAGGGATCTGATCGGCGAAGGCAAGGTCCGGTATTTCGGCCTCAGCGAAGCCGGCATCGCCAATATCCGTCGCGCCCATGCGGTGCAGCCGGTCTCCGCGCTGCAGAGCGAATATTCGCTGTGGTGGCGTGAACCGGAAGAAGCCATCATTCCCGTGCTTGAGGAACTTGGCATCGGCTTCGTGCCGTTCAGCCCACTGGGCAAGGGTTTTCTGACCGGCGCCATCGACGCCAATACCACGTTCGGCGACAAGGATTTCCGCAACAGCGTGCCGCGCCTGGCGCCGGATGCGCGCGCGGCCAACCAGCCGATCGTTGACGCCATCGCCAGGGTCGCCGCCGGCAAGGGCGTCACGCCTGCCCAGATCGCCCTGGCCTGGGTGCTGGCGCGGAAGCCGTGGATGGCGCCGATTCCCGGCACCACCAAGCTGCACCGGCTGGAGGAAAATATCGCCGCGGTCGATATCGCCCTAACGGAAGAAGATATGCGTCATCTCGAAACCAGCGTGAGCGCCATCGCTATCCAGGGCGATCGTTACGCGCCGGAACATCAGGCGCGGATTGACAGGTAAAGGACAAAAAATCATGACACAAGGTATTCAGGACAAGGTCGTCGTCATCACCGGCGCGTCGAGCGGTCTGGGCGAGGCAACAGCCCGGCTTCTGTCGGCCCAGGGCGCGAAAGTCGTGCTCGGCGCGCGGCGGATCGACCGGCTTCAGGCTCTGGCGAAAGAACTGGGCTTGCCGGAGGACGCGGTGGTGCGGACCGACGTGACCGATGCCAGCCAGGTCAAGTCCCTGGTCGATACGGCCGTCCAGCTGCATGACCGCATCGATGTCATCCTGAACAATGCCGGTCTGATGCCGCAGTCTCTGTTTGAAAAGCTGAAGGTCGACGACTGGGACCGCATGGTCGACGTCAATATCAAGGGCGTGCTTTACGGTATCGCCGCCGCCTTGCCCTACATGACAGCGCAGAAGAGCGGCCATGTCATCAATGTCTCCTCGGTCGCCGGCCACAAGGTCGGCCCGGGCAGCGGGGTCTATGCCGCGACCAAGCACGCGGTCCGTGCGCTTTCGGAGGGGCTGCGCCAGGAAATGACGGCGCACAATGTCCGTGTGACGATCATCTCGCCGGGGGCGGTGCTGACCGAACTTGCCGACAGCATCACCGACGCGGATGTCGCACGGCGCGTGCACACCCTTTACGAGCAGGTTGGCATTCCGGCGGATTCGTTCGCCCGTTGCGTCGCCTTCGCCATGAGCCAGCCCCCCGAGGTCGATATCAACGAAATTCTCTTCCGTCCGACGAAGCAGGAGTACTGAAGGCCGGACGCCGGCCAAATTTGCTTGGCGCGGCGTGTCGTTCCGTGGTTAAATCGCCCGAACGATAAGAGGGAGACGCCGCATGCGCCTGACCGTCCTGACGCTGGCCGCTCTGGCCGGGGTGCTGGCCCTGACCGGTTGCGAGAAACACCTGAAGGCCCCCGGCGACACCGAGGTTTGCTATTTCATCGGCCATCCCACCGGCTCGGACGGCAAGTCGACGGTCAAGTTCAACGTCCTGGCGCGTCATGTCCCCGATCCGGAACACTGCGCTGGCGAGCTGTACAAGGCGCGGATGAGCATGGCGGCCACCAATACCGCCGGTGATATGACCGAAGGGGTCTGGCAGGGCGCCTTCCTGTTCGTCGGTAATTCCACCGTCGACGAGGCGCTCAGCTATGAAGGAGCGCGTTTTCCGTTCCTGGTGCGCGTAGGCGATCAGTTCGTGCCTGCCAACCAGGTGCAACAGGCCGACGACACGCCGGACACCAAACCGCAGACCGTCGAAGTGCCCAAGGACCTGCCGAAGAAGAACGACCAGGGCATTGTCGTGACGCCAGCTCCCGACGACGCCCAAAAGGCCGCGCCTCCCGCCGTAAAGAAGCCCTGACGCCGGCGTGCTGATCTTTTCCGACGATCCGGCGACGCACACGCGCATCGCGGCCGAGTTTTCCGTTGAGCAAAGACCTGGCAACCCGCATCGCCTGCTCATTATCCTGTCACCCAATAACCGCCATCCCTTGCGGCGGACCGATTTCGGCTGCGACGTCCTGTCCGTCGCCGAAGTCCGGGCCGGTGGCTACTTCATTCGCCATGCCGGCCAACTGGCGGAGGCGCTGGCCGGTTTCGTCCGCGCCCACGACTATGCCGAGGTCGCGGTTTTCGGCATGTCGAAGGGAGCGGCCGGGGCCCTCAATATCGGCCGCCTGATGGCGCCGCTGGGCGACCGCGTGATCCATGTGCTGGCCTTCTCACCACAGACGCAGCTTTATCCGCCCAATCCCGACCTGGCTTTTCCAACCTACAGGGCCTTGCTGAAGGAAGCCGAAGACGATCGTGAACTGCGCCAGGCGCTGGAAGCCCATGGCGATATTCCCCCGCTTGATCATCCTCGCCTGCGCGCCTGCATCATCTACGGTGAGCGCAACCCAACCGATGCGGCCGAGGCCTTGCGGGTGGCCGGACCGTCGGCCCGTTTCCTGGCCCTGCCGATGGCGGATCATCGTTCGGTCATACCGTTCCTGTGCGATCCCGGCGATCCCGACGCGGTGCATGCCGTCCTCTATCAGCTCATGGAAAAAAGCCGTGACGAGGTCGACGTCGCGAAGTTGCTGCGGCCCGAGGTGATGGAACGACTGGAACTCGACATGGCGGCCTTTCCGCCCGACCGCCGGCCGCCGTCACTGCCTGAATTTATCGACCGGTTCGTAAGGACATCTAGAACGCCCGGGCCGTGACGATCGGGCCGCCTGTGCCGCTCTGGACCAGTATGGCGCCGCTCAACCCGGCTGGACCGGACGGCAGGTCGTAGCTTCGCGCCTGGCCCGACCAAGGTCCCAGGGAAACCAGTTGCCTGACGATGTGGCGATGGGGCAGGGTGCGGCCGGCATTTTCGCCCGCCCGGATCGGCACATCCAGAACGCCAGGCTCGTAGCGCACCAGCCATACTGTCGCCGCCGGCGCATGAGGAAGTGCGCCGATAGCAACCTTGCCGTCCTTCACCGCGATGTCTGGCTCCGGACCGGTGCGGGCAAAGGTCTTCAGCGCCTGGTCGACCTCAGCCTGGCGCATGCCGGTGATCGCGCCACGTCCGTTGATGACCATCTGCGGCGTTTGCACGCCATTGCGCCCCAAGCCGTGAGCGTAATCGTACTGGCGCTGGGTGAATTGGGGCGTGGCGAAACTGTCCTTCCAGCCGAGATAATCCCAATAGGTCACTGAAAAACTTAGCGTGATCAGGTCCTTGCGATCGGCCATGCCGTTGAGGATGGCGTTGGCCGGCGGGCAGGACGAACAGCCCTGGCTCTGGAACAGCTCGATGACTTGTGGATGCACGGGTTCGCTCCTCGCGCAGGAAGCCAGTACGAACGCCGCCAGAACAGCGAATACCCCACGCATGGTGTCATCCTTTACATCCGCTGCACCAGCTACGCACGCCCACCTGCGGTTGGCAAGAAAAACCTTGAACAAAACAGGAACATGATCTATGCCCGTTCGGTGTGAAAAAGTGTTAACACATGACGGCAGGACGCTGCAAAAGCTTGGCTTGGCCGCCATAAGTCTTTAAGAGTTTCCCTCAACGAATCGTGGCCGCCCGGTGCCGAAAGCCCGGAATGCGTGCGGACCAAGCATAAGGAAAATAAGATGGCTGGCAGTGTCAACAAGGTGATCCTGATCGGTAACCTCGGCAAGGACCCGGAAATCCGTACGCTCAATTCGGGCGAACGCGTCGCCAACCTTACCATCGCCACGTCGGAACAGTGGCGTGACAAGGCGTCCGGCGAGCGCAAGGAACGCACCGAGTGGCACCGCGTCGTCATCTTCAACGACAACCTGGCCAAGATCGCCGAACAATATCTGCGCAAGGGTTCGTCGGTCTATCTCGAAGGCAGCCTGCAGACACGGAAATGGACGGACCAGAGTGGCCAGGAAAAATACACCACCGAAGTGGTCCTGCAACGCTTCAACGGCAACCTGACCCTGCTGGGCGGACGCGGCGAAGGCGGCGGCGCGGGCCAGGGCGGTGGCGGCTACAGCGATTACGAGGATTCGTACGGCGGTGGCGGCAGCCCGGAACCGGCGCGTGCGCCTGCCCGCACGCCCCAGCCGGCGCAGGCCTTCGACCTCGATGACGAGATTCCGTTCTAGCCTCATGCCCGGAAGGCCAGGCTTCGCCAGTACCGCGTAATTCCAGCAAGATCGTGACCGCATGACCGACGTGACCACCGGCGACGACATGGACCACGGAGCCAATGGCTCCGGCGGCAGCCTGACCCCCGGCATCGCCCATATCGCCATCGAGGATGAGCTCAAGCGCTCCTATCTCGATTACGCCATGAGCGTGATCGTGTCGCGCGCCTTGCCCGATGCGCGCGACGGGCTGAAACCCGTCCACCGGCGCATCCTCTACATGATGAACGAGTCGGGCTACACGCCCGAGCGGTCGTACGTCAAATGTGCCCGTCCGGTCGGCGACGTCATGGGCCGCTTACACCCGCACGGCGACGCGGCGATCTACATGTCGCTGGTTCGCATGGCGCAGCCATTCTCGATGGGCCTGTTGCTGATCGACGGCCAGGGCAATTTCGGTTCGGTCGACGGCGACATGCCGGCGGCCATGCGCTACACCGAATGCCGTCTGCACAAGGCGGCCATGCCGCTGCTGGCCGATATCGACAAGGACACGGTCGACTTCCAGCCGAACTATGATGGCAAGGAAGAAGAACCGACGGTGCTGCCGTCGCGCATTCCGAACCTGCTGGTCAACGGCGCCGGCGGCATCGCCGTCGGCATGGCGACCAACATTCCGCCGCATAACCTGGGTGAGGTCGTCGACGCCTGCCTGGCGCTGCTCGACAATCCTTCCATTTCTCTGGAAGAATTGCTCGATATCGTGCCGGGACCCGACTATCCGACCGGTGGCGAGATACTGGGCCGTTCCGGCGCGCGCCAGGCGCTGATGACCGGTCGCGGTTCGGTGGTGACGCGCGGCAAGGCGTCGATCGAGACGATACGCAAGGACCGCGATGCCATCATCATCACCGAAATTCCATACCAGGTGAACAAGGCGGCGATGATCGAGCACATCGCTGAGCTGGTGCGTGACAAGCGCATCGAGGGCATTGCCGACGTACGTGACGAAAGCGACCGCCAGGGTATGCGCGTCGTCGTCGAGCTGAAGCGCGACGCGGCCGGCGACGTGGTGCTGAACCAGCTTTACCGTTTCACCGCCCTGCAGACCTCCTTCGGCGTCAACATGCTGGCGCTGGATCGTGGCCGGCCGCAGCAGATGGGGCTGCGCCGCCTGCTCGACCTTTTTCTCGAATTTCGCGAGGAAGTCGTCGTCCGCCGCATCCGCTTCGAATTGAACAAGGCGCGCGACCGCGGCCATGTGCTGGTCGGCCTGTCGATCGCGGTGGCCAATATCGATGAGGTCATTCACATCATTCGTTCGTCGGCTGATCCGTCCGAGGCGCGCGAGCGCCTGTGCGGCCGCGTCTGGCCGTCGGCCGACATGGCGCCGATGATCGAACTGATCGCCGACCCGCGCTCGATCGTGCTCGAAGGCGGTCAGGTCCGTCTGACCGACGAACAGGCGCGCGCCATTCTGGCCCTGACCCTGTCGCGCCTGACCGGTCTGGGTCGCGACGAAATCGCCGACGAGATCAAGGCGCTGGCCGCATCCATTTCTGAATATCTGGAAATACTGGGTTCACGCGAACGCATACTGGCCATCGTGCGCCAGGAACTGGTCGATGTGCGCGCCGCCTTCGCCGTGCCGCGCCGCACCGCCATCCTGGAAGGCGAGGGCGATATCGAGGATGAGGACCTGATCCCGCGCGAGGACATGGTTGTCACCGTCACCCATTCCGGCTACGTCAAGCGCACGCCCCTGTCGGCCTATCGCGAGCAGCACCGCGGGGGCAAGGGTCGTTCGGGCATGGCGATGAAGGACGAGGACGCCACCATCGGCGTCTATTCGGCCTCGACCCACCAGCCGATGCTGTTCTTCTCGTCGAATGGCAAGGCGTACAAGCTCAAGGTGTGGCGCCTGCCGCTGGGCACGCCGCAGTCGAAAGGCAAGGCCTTCGTCAACCTGTTGCCCATCGAGCCTGGCGAAAATATCGGCAATATCCTGGCCCTGCCCGAGGACGAGGCGACCTGGGATACCCAGGACATCATCTTCGCGACCAGGTCTGGCGATATCCGTCGCAACAAGCTCAGCGATTTCGTCAACGTCAACCGCGCTGGCAAGATCGCCATGAAGCTGGAGGATGGCGACGCCATCGTCGGCGTGGCCATCTGCAACGAGGACAACGACGTGCTGCTGTCGACCGCCGCCGGCCGTTCGATCCGCTTTGCCGTCGATGAGGTCCGCGTCTTCAAGGGCCGGGATTCGACCGGCGTGCGTGGCATCCGCCTGCTGGGCGACGACAGCGTCATCTCGATGGCGATCCTGAAAAGCATGCACGCCACGCCGGATGAACGATCGGCCTACCTGCGTCGCGCCTCGAAAGAACGCAATGCCGGCGAGGAGGGCGATGAAACGCCCGTCACTGCTGCTGATGAGGACGGCGAGGAAGCCGCTGCCGACATCATCTTGTCGGACGAGCGTTATGCCGACATGGCCGCTGCCGAAGAGTTCATCCTGACCGTATCCGATATCGGCTTCGGCAAGCGGAGTTCGTCCTATGATTATCGCCGCACCGGCCGGGGTGGGCAGGGGATCACGGCCATGGACCTGTCGAAGCGCGGCGGCAGGCTGGCGGCATCCTTCCCCATCGAGGCCGGCGACGGCATCCTTCTGGTCACCCAGGGCGGCCAGCTGATCCGGACCAATGTGTCGAAGGTTCGCATTGCCGGCCGCAATACCCAGGGCGTCACCATATTCCGCACCGGCGACGGTGAACGCGTCGTCTCGGTAGAACGCCTGCCGGAATCGGGAGATGACACCGGAGCGGACGAAACCCCGGCGCTCAGCGATGAAACCTAGCTTCATGCCCAAAAGTGGTTGCCATTTTTGGGATCGACGTGAGGCGGCCTGAAAATTTCACATGGTTTACGCCGCTCCCGAAGCCTGATAAGCGTTAAAAAACAGGGGCGCGCATGAGAATTGGCCTTTATCCGGGAACCTTCGATCCCGTTACCAACGGTCATGCCGACATCATCGGCCGGGCTGTCAAGCTGGTCGACCGGCTGGTTATCGGGGTGGCCCGCAATATCGGCAAGGCGCCTATGTTTACCATCGACGAACGCGTCGAGATGATCCGCGAACAAGTGGCCGGCTTCGGTGATCGCGTCGAAGTCCAGCCGTTTTCCAGCCTTCTGATGCACTTCGCCCAGGATGTCGGCGCCGGCGTGATCATTCGCGGCTTGCGCGCGGTGGCGGATTTCGAGTACGAATTTCAGATGACCGCCATGAACCAGCAGCTGAACCGCGAGCTGGAGACGGTGTTCCTGATGGCCGATCCGCGCCATCAGGCCATCGCGTCGCGTTTGGTCAAAGAAATAGCCCAATTGGGCGGCAATATCGCGCCCTTCGTGGCGCCCAGCGTGGCCGAACGCCTGCTGGACAAGGTTAGGGAATGAACGGATGATGTCGTTGAAGAAACATGGTGCGCTGCTGGCCGGAGCGGTAGCGATCCTGGGGGCGGCGACGGTCAATGCGGCGGGCGCGCAGGACAAGCCGCTCGATCCCGGTTATCGCGCGCCTGATCCCAACAACACGCTGGTCATCGACACCACCAAGGGCCGCATCGTCGTCGAGATGTATCCGCAGATGGCGCAGAACCATGTCGATCGCATGCTGACCCTGACCCGCCAGCATTTCTATGACGGCCTGATTTTCCATCGCGTCATCGAAGACTTCATGGACCAGACCGGCGACCCGAAGGGCGACGGCTCGGGCGGCTCGACCTTGCCCAATATCAAGGCCGAGTTCACCATGCGTCACGATGCCAGCTTTCCGATGACGGTCGCCTCGCACCCGGCGGGAGCCCTGATTGGCTTTGTCGGCGCCATGCCGGTGGAAAGCCAGGTCAATGAACTGGCCGCCCTGACCAAGGACGGCAAGACCCAGGCTTGGGGTCTGTACTGCCAGGGCGTGCTGGGCATGGCGCGCGACAATGATCCGGACAGCGCCAACAGCCAATTTTTCCTGATGCGGGCTGCGAATGCGAGCCTGGAAAAGAACTACACCGCTTTCGGCGCGGTGGTCTCGGGCCTCGACGTCGTTCGCAAGATCAAGATCGGCTCGCCAGCCGTCAATCCCGACAAGATGACGTCTGTCCAGGTTCTGGCCGACATGCCGGAGGCAACCCGCCCGCATATCGAGGTCATGGATACGTCGTCGCCGCAATTCCAGGCGGTGATCGATGCTACGCGCAAGAAGATGGGGGCGGATTTCTCGGCCTGCGATGTCACCGTGCCGTCTAAGGATCTTGATGCCTCCGCCGTGGCATCCACCGACAGCACGTCGCTTTCGCCGTCGACTGTGACGCCCGCCTTTTCCGCCCCGCCTCCCGTCAGTGTCGACGCAGGCGCCAATCAATCGGGCAATACCGGTCAGTACTGACGAAAGCCCCGATCTGCAGGGTTTCCTTCGGAAAATTTACTTTTTCAGGGACTTGAGCTGATAGCGCCTTGCCGCCGATGCCGGTTATGACCGGTATCATGTGGCAAGGGACACGTTCATGATCGCTTCACGTACCGTCGTCGTCACCGGCGCGGAATCCGGTATCGGCGCAGCCTGCGCCCGGGCGTTCGCCGACGGCGGCGACCGCATATGCGTCCTTTATCACAGCGACCCCGGCCAGACCTCCGCCGCCATCGTCAAGGCAGGTGGTAAGGCGTACGATATTCAATGCGCTGTCGACGATCCGGCGTCGGTCGAGGCCGCCTTCGCCGCTGCCGAAGCCGCTTTCGGTCCCGCCGATGTCCTGGTCAATTCGGCCGGCATCAACATGTCGGGCCTGGCCGTCCGTGACATGCCCGTCGAGACGTGGAATCGCATGATCGCGACCGACCTGACCGGTGCCTTCCTGGTGTCGCGGCGTTTCCTGCACGCCTGTGCCGGCCTGGGGGCCATCGTCCATATCTCTTCCATCCATGCCGAAGCCGTACGCGCCGGCGGCGCCGATTATTGCGCCGCCAAGGGCGGCCTTACCAACCTGGTTAGAACTCTGGCCATCGAGGAAGCGCCGCGCGGTATTCGCGTCAATGCCGTGGCGCCCGGCATGATCCTGACACCGATGAACGGCCGCGCACTCAGCGATGCCGACTACCGCGCCGGGCTGGAGCGTAACATTCCCCTCGGCCGCGCCGGCACGGCTGAAGAGGTAGCAGGCCTTGCCCTGTGGCTGGCCTCGGACGCAGCCGCCTATGTCACCGGCGCCACCGTCGTCATCGACGGCGGCCTGTCGTTGCTGCAGGGGCTGGGCGCATGAGCGGTGACACGCGCGCGGACCCGGTGACCGGCGACCACAAGGACGTGGTCCATAGCAAGGCTGACAGCAGCCTCGATTTCAATGTCGAGGAAGTCCAGGACCTCGTCATCAAGGGGCCCGACGCCCTGACAGGCCGCGACTGGATGAGCCCTTATGTCTGGCAGGAGCCGGACGGCCGCCTCGGACTGATGCTGCGCGCGGTGCCGGCGCCGGACAAGCCGCGCACCGACACGGGCCAGATATGGGCCGGCTGGAGCCGCGACGGCGTCACTTTCGACATGTGTTCCGCGCCGTCGCTGATCGGCGGTCCGGAGCAGGACGACATCGGTGGCGTCGAGGACCCGACGGTGCTGCGCATGGATGACGGCAGTTACGTCGTCTATTATACCGGCGTCGCCTCGGACATGGCGCACGGCGAACTGTTCTACGCCACTGGCCCGTCGCCCGACCGGCTGACCAAGACCGCCGTCGCTCTGGCTTCGACCAAGTCGATGGGCAACACCAAGGAGGCGACGGTGGGGCGGACCGCCGACGGCCACTGGCGCATGTTCTACGAATACGCCGCAGAGGATGCCTCGCGCGTCGGCCTGGCGGTGGGTGACGGCGTCGGAGGGCCTTGGCATGAACAGCCGACGCCGTTCATGCCGCGTGAGGATGGCTGGGACAACTGGCACCTGTCGACCGGGCCCATGCTGATGGACGATCCCGATCAGCCGGTGATGTTCTACAACGGCGCGACACGCGACGCGCGTTGGCGTATCGGCTGGATAGCCTTCTCGCGCGATTGCCTGGCCGTGACCGACCGCTGTCTCCAGCCACTGCTGACGCCGCCGCCGGTCGCCGACCGTACCGACACCGATATCGCCTTTGCGGCGTCGGTGATCGCGCAGGATGGCGTCATCTGGCTCTACTATTCGCTGGAAGACCGCCGCCTGGCGCGCGCGCGCATCCGCCGTAGCTAAAGGAGAACGACGCCATGATCGGAGCCACCCATTGGGCCATACCTGAAGGCTACATTCCCCCGGACGACCCGTCGAAATCGCGCGAACTGGTCAGCCACGAAGCCTGCTGCATCCTCAATGCCGGCGAAGCCGATGCCGAAGTCGAGATCATGATTTATTTCAGCGACCGCGACCCCGCCGGACCGTATCGTTTCACCGTGGCGGCGCGGCGTACGCAACATCTGCGCTTCAATGACTTTTCCGATCCGGAAACCATCCCGCCCGGCGTCAACTATGCCAGCACCATTACCTCGAACGTACCGGTAGTGGTCCAGCACACGCGCCTCGACGACCGTTCGGGTAAGATCGCCCTGATGACCACCATGGCCTTTCCGGGATAGGCGTTTCAGCGGCGTCTTCTTGCGACCCCCTCAGCGCCGGCGGCGTCGGCGCGTCTTCTTCCGGCCCATAGACAGCAGCAGGCCTTCGCGCAGGCCACGGTCTGCGACACGCAACCGCTGGCACGGCCACAACCGCAGCACGGCTTCGAGAATCGCCGCGCCGGCCAACACCAGGTCGGCGCGATCGCGCCCGATGCACGGCTCGGCCTCGCGTCCGACCCGGCCCAGGTTCAGCAGGCGGTCGATGACACTGCGGCAATGGTCGTGGTGCATCCACAGGCCATCAACCCTGGAGCGGTCGTAGCGCTCAAGCCCCAGATGGATGCCGGCCAGCGAGGTAATAGCGCCCGACGTACCGACGATATAGGCCTCGCCGCAGTCGAAGTGCGGCCGCAATGGCTCCGGCGCGGTGAAGGCCTGGACGCGGCCCATGACCTCGGCGACCATGTCCTCGAACCAGGCGCGCGGATCGCCGTCCTCGGGTTCGGGGAAACGTTCGGCCAGGTTGACCACGCCGACCGGCAGCGAAATCCAGTAGCGCGGCCTGGGCATGTGCCGCGCCATGCGCAGCGCGCCGGCCTG
>OUNJ010000748.1_pt3 | contig 19792 bp, 17 predicted proteins | sample 1755361 | NCBI WGS metagenome assembly OUNJ01 (sample SAMEA3914825, study PRJEB12502) | metagenome | biome: forest; material: soil | place: USA | collected 2012-03-12 | depth 0.1 m
TCGATGCCGTCGTGGTCGGTGTTCGAAAAGCAGGACACCGCCTATAAGGAACAGGTCCTTCCGCGCAGTGTTCGGGCGCGTGTCGCCATCGAACAGGCCGGATCGTTGGGCTGGGACCGCTATGTCGGTTTCGATGGCACAACCGTCACCATGTCGACCTTTGGCGCCTCGGCGCCGATCGCCAAATTGCGGGCCAAGTTCGGCTTTACGGTCGACCATGTTTGCGGTACGGCCCGTAAAACACTGGCCAAGGTGAGAGGGACCGATATGACCAATCCGTTGCAAGCCCTGACCCATGCGGGTCAAAGCGCGTGGCTCGACTTTCTCGACCGCAAGTTCCTTAAGGGCGGCGGCTTCCAGGCCTTGATCGACAATGACAGCCTGGGGGGCGTTACCTCCAACCCGACCATCTTCGAAAAGGCCATGGGCCAGGGCGACGCTTATGATCCCGAATTCAAGGCCTTCCTGGCCAGGGGTGGCGACCCCAAAGCCATCGACATCTACGAGCACCTGGCGGTGCAGGACATTCAGACCGCCGCCGACATGCTGCGCCCGGTCTATGATCGTACCAAGACACTCGACGGCTATGTCAGCCTCGAAGTCTCGCCCTATCTGGCCCTCGATACGCAAGGCACGATCGATGAGGCGCGGCGGCTGTGGAAAGACGTCAACCGGCCGAACCTGATGGTCAAGGTGCCGGGCACCGAGGCCGGCGTACCGGCGATCCGTACCCTGATCGAGGACGGGCTGAACATCAATGTCACCCTGCTGTTCTCGATGGCCGCTTACCAGGCGGTGGCCGAGGCCTTTGTCGCCGGGCTCGAAGCCCGCGTCGCCAAGGGCCAGGATATCGCGCACATTGCCAGCGTCGCCTCCTTCTTCGTCAGCCGCATCGACGCGGTGATGGACAAGAAGATCGAGGCCATCGGCACCGACGAAGCCAAGGCGCTGTTGGGCAAGATCGCCATCGCCAATGCCAAGCTGGCCTATGCCTGGTACGAGGACCTGATCAAGTCTGACCGCTGGCAAAAGTTGGCCGCCAAGGGGGCGCAACCGCAGCGCCTGCTGTGGGCCTCGACCGGCACCAAGAACCCGGCCTATTCGGACGTGTTGTACATCGACAGCCTGATCGGGCCGGAGACGGTCAACACCATGCCGCAAAAAACCATGGACGCCTTCCGCGACCACGGTGTGGTGGCGCAGACCATCACCCAGGACGTTGACGGTGCCACAGCCGTTCTGGCCAAGGCGCAAGCGCTGGGGCTCGACCTCGATGGCGTCACCCGCGACCTCGTCACCGACGGTGTCAAGCTGTTCTCGCAATCGTTCGACGCCCTGCTCGGCGCCGTCGAAGACAAACGCAAGGCATATGCCGGAAAGGCCTCCGCATGAAACTGGGGATGATCGGATTGGGGCGCATGGGCGGCAATATTGCCCGCCGTCTGATGCGTGGGGGACATTCGGTCGTGGTGTTCGATCAGAACGCTGACGCGGTCAAGGACCTGGTCAATGACGGCGCCATTGCCGCGTCGAGCCTGTTCGAGATGCATTCGAAGCTCGACCGGCCGGCGATTTTCTGGGTCATGCTGCCCGCCGGTGCGCCGACCGAAGAGACCATCGATACTCTGGCGGCGATTGGGTCGAATGGTGACATCATCATCGACGGCGGCAATACCTTCTACAAGGACGATATTCGCCGCGCCAAGGCCCTGCGTCAGCGCGGCGTCCGCTACGTCGATGTCGGTACCTCGGGCGGCGTGTGGGGGCTGCAGCGCGGCTACTGCATGATGATCGGTGGCGACGAGGCCGTGGTGCGCTGGCTCGATCCGATCTTTGACACCATGGCGCCGGGCATCGGCACCATTCCCCGCACGGAGGGGCGAAATTCGACCGACGATCGCGCCGAACGCGGCTACATCTATACCGGGCCAGCCGGGTCGGGCCATTTCGTCAAGATGGTGCACAACGGCATCGAATACGGCCTGATGCAGGCCTTTGCCGAGGGCTTCGATATCCTCAAGGGCAAGGCCTCGGACAAGCTGCCGGCGGATGAGCGCTTCGACCTCAACCTGCCGGACATCGCCGAGGTCTGGCGTCGCGGCAGCGTGGTGTCGTCGTGGCTGCTCGACCTGTCGGCCCAGGCCCTGGCCAAGGACGAGGGGCTCGACCATTTTTCTGGCAAGGTCGCCGACTCGGGCGAAGGCCATTGGACGATCGAAGCGGCGATGGAAGAGGCGGTGCCGGCCAATGTGCTGTCGGCCGCGCTCTATGCCCGTTACCGCTCGCGTGTCGACTCGACCTTCGGCGACAAGCTGTTGTCGGCCATGCGCTTCGGCTTCGGCGGTCACGTTGAGACGTCGAAATGAGAGAGGCGATGACTGGTCCGGTCCGGCTGGTCATTTCCGACGTCGATGGCACGCTTGTGCGTCACGACAAGTCGCTGACCGAGGCAACGGTTGCCGCTTTCGCGCGTTTGCGCGCGGCCGGTATTCCCGCCACGCTGATCAGTGCGCGTCCACCGGCCGGGCTCGACTGGCTGGCGGATCGCTTGGACATCGACCTGGCCATGGGCGCCTTCAATGGAGGTACCCTGTTTACGCGTGAGGGCGTTGTCGGCACGCCGCATCGCCTGCCCGCCGAGACGGTGCGGGCGATCCTGAAGATGGGCGCCGTCACCGGCGTCGATATCTGGGTCTTCGCCGACGGCCATTGGTATGCGCGCGACGAAGACAATGCCCACGTGCCGCGCGAAAAGCTGTCCTCGGGCCTGATGCCGACCCTGGTCAGCGATTTCGCGACGGTCAGTGCGGCCGATAAGATCGCCTTTGTCTGCGACGATGCCGACACCCTGCACCAGCTCGAAACCAAGGCGCACGCGGCCTTCGGCGCCACGATCATGGTCGCTATGTCGCAGGCCTATTTCCTCGATTTCACGGCACCTGAGGCCAATAAGGGCGACGGCGTCGCGGCGCTCGCCGCGCGTATCGGCGTACCGCTGTCGCAGGTCGCGGTCATCGGCGACATGGCCAACGACCTGCCGATGTTCGCCCGCGCCGGCTTCTCGATCGCCATGGGTCAGTCAAGCGACGCGGTCAAGGCCGCCGCCGATGCCGTCACCGCTTCGAACGAGGACGATGGCGTCGCTCAGGCCATCGACACCCTGATCCTGCCGCGCGTGCCGGCATGATCATCGCCCCCTCCGTCCTGGCCTGCGATTTCACCCGGCTGGGCGAGGAGGTTCGCGCTGTCGATGCGGCCGGCGCCGACTGGATTCACGTCGACATCATGGACGGCCGCTTCGTGCCGGAGATTTCGTTCGGTCCCTCGGTGGTCAAGGCCATCCGCAAGAGCACGCAAAAGCCCCTCAACCTGCACCTGATGGTCGTCGAGCCCGAGCGCTCGCTCAAGGCCTATCGCGATGCCGGCGCCGATCATCTGCTGGTTCAGGCCGAGCCCGGATCGACCATCCATCTGCATCGCGTGTTGAGCGCTGTGCGGGAGCTGGGCGCGCGGCCGGGCGTGGTCATCGATCCGGCGACGCCGATCGACTGGATCGAGCACGTTTTGCACCTCGTCGACATCGTCCTGGTGATGACCGTCAATCCGGGCTTCGGCGGCCAGGCGTTTTTGCCGGAAATGCTGCCGAAAATCGCCGCCCTGCGCCAGCGTTGCGACGACCGCGGCCTGACCCCGCATATCGAGGTCGACGGCGGCCAGACCGCCGAACACGTGCGCCCGTGCCTAGAGGCCGGGGCCGACGTCATCGTCGCCGGCACGTCGATTTTCGGCCAGGGCGACTACGCCAAGGCCATCCAGGCTCTGCGCAACGCCTAGGCGGTCTTAAACGATGGCGGCCGGTCGGCCTGGGCGGCACCAAAGCGCAGGTTCGGCGTATCCGACATCGTAAAGCGCAGCTCGCCGCCGCTGACCAGGTCGGCGTGGGCGATCCAGCTCTTCGTGTACGGCCGGCCGTTCCAGGTGACGCTCTTGATATAGACGTGGGTGTCGTCGACGCCGTCAGCGATAATGCTCAGCGTCTTGCCGTTGGCCAAAGGGATGGTGGCGCGCGGGAATAGCGGCGAGCCGAAGACGTAATAGGTGCTGACCGGATCGACCGGATAAAAGCCGAGCGCGCTCAGGATATACCAGGCGCTCATCTGGCCACAGTCCTCGTTGCCGGCTAGGCCGTCGCGTTCGGCGCGATACTGCGTCTTCAGCAGCATGCGCACGCGGGCTTGGGTCTTATAATGGGCGCCGCAGAAGGCGTAGAGATAGGCGATGTGGTGCGACGGCTCATTGCCGTGGACGTACTGGCCGATCAGGCCGGTCATGTCGGGTGGCGCATTGGGCGGCAGGTCGGACGGCGCGCTGAACAGGGCGTCGAGCTTGGCCTCGAACGCCTTGTCGCCGCCGAACAGGCCGATATAGGTGTAAACGTCGTGCTGGTTAAGGAAGGTCGCCTGCCAGGCATTGCTTTCGGTGTAGTCCCACCACTTCAGCGAATCGTGGCCCATGGCATTGGGCGCAAACGGCAGGGCCCAGGTGCCGTCCTTGAGCTTCGGGCGCGCGAACTGGCTCTGCGGGTCGAAGACGTTGCGGTAGTTTTGCGAGCGCTTGCGCAGTTGCGTCGCCGATAGCGTATCGCCGGCGGCCTGGGCGATGCGCGCCATGGCCCAGTCGTCGTAACAGTATTCCAGCGTCTTGGAAACCGACTCGCCTTCGCTGTCGGCGGCGATATAGCCCGCGGTGCGATAGGCGACGAGGCCTGGGGTGACGCGCTCAAAGGCCAGCTTGCGGTAGAGGCTCCACGCCTTGGCGGCGTCGATACCGGGCAGACCCTTGGCGATGGCCTCGGCGATGACCGAGCTCGAATGCCAGCCGATCATGCAGAAGGTTTCGATCCCCTGTAGGGGCCAGATGCACGGGCCTGATGGGCTTTCGGCGGCCATGTCGATCAGGTTGGCGGCAAAATCGGCGGCGCGCGCCGGATCGATGATCGTCGTCAGCGGGTGATAGGCGCGATAGGTATCCCACAGGCTATAGGTGCTGTAATTGTTGCGCCCGGGCGCCAGGCTGTGCACGGCGGTGTCCATGCCGCGATAACGGCCGTCGGCGTCGCTGAACAGGGTCGGCGCCAGGCGGGTGTGATAGAGGCCGGTGTAGAAGATCTTGCGGTCGGCATCCGACGGCGTGTCGATCTGGATCAGGGCCAGCTCTTTTTCCCACGCGGCGGCGGCGGCGGCGCGCACGCCTTCGAAATCGAAGCCCGGGATTTCGCTGTTGAGATTGTTCAAGGCGCCGGCGACATCGACCGACGATATACCGACCTTAATCAGCAGCGGGCCATTTAGCGTCTTGCCATAGTTGACGATGCACTTCAGCGCCGCACCATCGACGCTGGTGGTGTCGGCCAGCAGCGGCTCGTCATTGTCGTAGAATTGCGCCGCGACGAAGGGCTGTGACAACTTCATGGCGAAGTGAATGACGCGGCCCGGCGCCCACAGGTGAACGCGGCGCGAGCCGGTGATGGTGTCGTTGCCGACTAGGCGCAGCTCGGCGTCGGTGACCGGGGTTGGGCTCGACGCATTGATCTGGCCGCCGTGGCACCAGTCGATCAGCAGATGGGCGTCCTGACCGGCCGGGAAGGTATAGCGATGCAGCCCGGCGCGCGCCGTCGCCGTCAGTTCGGCCATGATGCCGCTCTCAGGCAGGGTGACGCTGTAATAGCCGGGCGTCGACACCTCATGGTCGTGGCTCATCGGCGTGCGATAGGAGCCTTGCGGATTGTCGCGCGTGCCGGGATCGAGCTTGACGCCACCGATCGCCGGCAGGACGAGCAGATCCATCAGGTCGATGCCACCGGTGCCCGACAAATGGGTGTGCGAAAAGCCCATCAGGGTCTTGTCGTCGTAATAATAGCCCGAACAAGCGTCCCAGCGGGCATTGTCGGTGTCGGGGCTTAGCTGCACCATGCCGTAGGGCACGCTGGCGCCGGGATAGACGTGGCCGTGGCCGCCGGTGCCGATCATCGGATCGACGAAGGGCAGGTGGCTCACTGGAACGACAGCCGCGGCGGCGGCCTGGGCCAGGACACAGGCCGGCAGGGCGGCGGCAACGCCCGCCGCGGCAGCGGAGGCGAGCAGGTGGCGGCGTGACAACATCGGACCCCCTATGGATTAGGTTTTGCCAGCATCAATCCGCAAACCGGTTCCACCGTCAACCAAAAACCCGTATTGACACGTGAAGGTTACCTTTGTAGGTAACCTTCATATCTTCAATGACCGATTCAAACCCCGACGACGACGATCTGACCCACGCCCTGGCCGCCGAGTTGCGCGACCTGATCGGGCAGTTGCGCCGGCGCATGCGCGACGAGTCGCCGATCGACGGCATCAGCCTGTCGCAGCGCTCGGTCATTGGACGCCTGTTTCGTGACGGCCCGGCGACAGTGACCGCCCTGGCGCGCGCCGAAGGCATGCGGCCGCAGTCGATGGGCGAGGCCATGGCGCCGCTCAAGGCCGCCGGTCTGGTCGTCGCCACACCCGATCCCGATGACGGCCGTCAAAGTGTGCTGTCGCTGACGGAGGCCTGCCACGACCTCATCCTGCGCACCCAGGCCCAGCGCGAGGGCTGGCTGTTTCGCACCCTGCAAGGCCGCTTCAACCCCGCCGAACGCGCCGAATTGGCCGCGGCCACGACCTATCTCAAACGCCTTCTCGAACCCTAGTTTTTAACGCCCCGGAGAGTTCCATGCCTGTCACCACGCTCGACCCCAAGACCGCCCTCGTCGTCATCGACCTGCAAAAAGGCATCAAGGCCTTCGCACCCGGCGAGGCGCTTGACGCCGTTATCGTCAAGGCCGGTCAACTGACCGAGGCCTTCCACCGCCACAACCTGCCCGTCGTGCTAGTCAACGTTATTGGCGGCGCCCCCGGCCGAACTGACGCCCCAAGGATGACCGGCGCCTTCCCCGACGACTTCGCCGAGCTGTTGCCGGAGTTGAACCAGCAGCCATCGGATCACATTGTCACCAAAAAGACCTGGGGCGCCTTTACCGCCACCGACCTCGAAGCCTATCTCAAGGGCCAGGGCGTGACCGGCATCGTGCTGTGCGGCGTCGCCACCTCGATCGGCGTCGACTCGACCGCGCGCTTTGCTCACGAATTCGGCTACAATGTCACCCTGGCGTCGGACGCCATGACCGATCGCGATCCGGAGGCTCACACATTCGTCGTCGAGCGCATCTTCCCGCGCCTGGGCGAAGTCGGCACCACGGCGGACGTCATCGCCGCCCTGGACAAGCGGGCGTGAGCGGCACCTTCCGCGCGTTCCAGCATCACAATTACCGGGTCTGGGCCAGCGGAGCGGTCGTTTCCAATATCGGCACCTGGATGCAGCGCACGGCCCAGGACTGGATCGTCCTGGTCCAGCTGACGCCGCACAATGCCACCGCCGTCGGTTTCGTCATGGCCTTGCAGTTCGGGCCGCAGCTTCTGCTGCTGCCTGTGACCGGCTACGTCGCCGACCATTTCGACCGGCGCAAGGTGCTCTATGCCACGCAAGGCGGCATGGGGCTGCTGGCGCTCGGGCTTGGCCTGTTGACTGTCAGCGGTTGGGTGCAGCTGTGGCACGTCTACGTCTTTGCCTTCCTGCAGGGCTGCGTCGCGGCGTTTGACGCGCCGGCGCGCCAGACCTTCGTCGCCGAACTGGTGCACGAAGAGCATTTGTCGAATGCCGTGGCGTTGAACTCGACCTCGTTCAACGCCGCCCGCATGCTTGGCCCAGCCGTCGCCGGGCTATTGATCGCCGCCGTCGGTACCGGCTGGGTGTTTTTGATCAATGCCGCCTCGTTCGCTGCGGTTCTGGCCTCGTTGACCCTGATGCGGGCCGGCGATTTGCAGCGCAAGGACCGGGCCAAGGGCCGCGGCAATCTGGGCGAAGGCTTTCGCTACATCATGGGCCGGCCGGATCTGAAGGCGGGGCTCACCATGCTGTTCCTGGTCGGGACCTTTGGGCTCAACTTCCCGATCTTCATCTCGACCATGGCCGTCAACGTCTTTCACAAGGGCGCCAGCCAGTTCGGCCTCCTGACCTCGTTCATGGCCGTGGGCTCGGTCATCGGCGCCTTGCTGGCGGCGCGTCGGGCGCGGCCGCGCATGAGCCTGCTAATGATCGGCTCGGCCTTCTTCGGTCTGGGCCTGACGGCGGCGGCGGCCATGCCCAACTACTGGCTGTTCGCCGTGGCCCTGACCGTGGTCGGCGTCTCGGCGCAAACCTTTACCACCAGCGCCAATGGCCTGATGCAGATGTCGACCGAGCCGGCCCTGCGCGGCCGGGTCATGGCCATCTTCATGGCTGTGGCGCTCGGCACCACACCGGTCGGGGCGCCGATCGTCGGCTGGGTCGCCGACCGCTTCGGCCCGCGCTGGGGCGTTGCCGTCGGCGCAGGGGCCGGTATTCTGTCGGCCCTGGCCGGGCTCTACTATCTGATCAAGCATTGCCAGTTGCGCCTGGTGTTCGAGAACGGCCGGCCGCGTATCCACCTCAACGAAGCCTTGCCGGTTTCCGCCGAGGAAACGCTTGCCAAGCGCAGGACGGCTGCCTAGTCTGCGTATAAGGCCAAGTCACTTGGCCAATTGAGGCCGGAAACAGGGAAACATCATGCGCGCTTTGATCATCAGCCTTCTGGCTTCGGCCGCCCTTGCCCCTATGACCGCTCATGCCGCGGCCCCGTGGTGCCCGGTTTCTCCCGCCGATGCCGCCGCGGGCCTGCCAGAGGTGACGCGCCAACTGGCGTCGCAACTCAACAGCACGCCGCAGCCGCCGACGCACGTCCACACCGAAGGCACCCTGCCGCACAAGGGCATCCGCGACGAAAGCATCGAAGCCGAACGCCAATTGCCGCTGATGCGCGACGCCGCCCTTGCCTGGCGCGCGGGGGCAGGCGACGCTTACCTGGCCATGGCGACGCGTTATCTCAACGCCTGGGTCGCGACCTATCAACCCGATCTCAATCCGATCGACGAGACGCCGTTCGACACCATGATCGACACCTTCGCGATCATCCAGGCGAAGATGGATCCGAAAGACCGTGACGCCGCGAGCGCCTTTTTCGGCAAATGGGCCCGCGACTATATCCAGTCGATGGACGCCAAGCAGGTCGTCAGCCAGAGTCCGCAGGCCTCAAGCTGGAACAACAACTGGCAGAGCCATCGCGTCAAGCTGGTGACCATGATCGCCGTGGCGCTCGATGACGACGCCCTGTTCGCCGAGGCGCGGCGCCTGTTCCGCGCCCAGGTCGACGTCAACATCCACGCCGACGGTGAAGTCATCGACTTCCCCGAGCGCGACGCCCTGCATTACGTCACCTACGACCTCGAACCTCTAAGCCGGGCGGCGCTGGCGGCGCGGCAGCACGGCGAAGACTGGTTCGACTATCAGGCGCCGGGCGGTGGCTCCGTCGCCAAGGCCTTCGCCTGGCTCTATCCCTACGCCAATGGCGACAAGCCGCACGAAGAGTTCAAGAATTCCAAGGTGATCTTCGACGCTCAGCGCGCCGCCGCCGGCGAAAAGGGCTATTCCGGCCCGTTCGACCCGCAAACGGCCGCGACGGTGATGTGGACCGGCGGCCAGTTCGTGCCGGATTACCTCAAGCTGGCGCAAAAGCTGAAGCCCACGCCGCCGAGCTTCATCTCGATGTGCGGGAACTAATATCCGCTGGAAATCGCCGCGTCGGCGTCGGACAGCTTGTCCAGTTCGCTAACCGGTACCTTTTCGACGGGAAAGCGGTCGTCGTCCCAGATGACGTAGACCAGCCGCACATCGGCTTCGATGAGTTCGACCGGCGCGTCATCGGCAACGACGTCGTCGTTCGCCGGGTCGCAACTGACGGTGCCGAGGCCCTTGACCTCATGGCTGACGCGGTCGTGGTTGTTGAAGGCGCAATCGCCCATGGCACGGCTCCTTATCGAACTCGCGCAGTGTGCGCCTGAATGGCCGTCGGGTAAAGCGTCGAACCCGACTCCCCAAACCTGACTCCCCAAACCTGACTCCCCAAACCTGACTCCCCAAACCTGACTCCCCAAACCCGACTCCCCAAACCCGACTCCAAGGAAACTCGCGCCCCATCCTGATCGATTTCTAACGCCCATCGCCCTTAGTTTCCGGAGGGGTATTTTGCCAGGCGTATATGATGAGTGCGGACGATTTTTCGATGAAGCGCGGGCCGGACGGCCGTTTCGCCGCCCAAAAGCGCGTGGCCGATGCGGATGCGCCTGAAAAAGCGGCCGTCGCGCCCAAACCCGTGCCCGAAGACCCTGATCCGGCACCCGAAACGCCCGATCATGATCACATTGCCGCTGACGATTTGCCGAAAAACGCCGGCGATCGCTGGCAGCACAAGGCTGAGCACTACTTCCATCTCATCCCCGTCTGGGTGCGCTGGACGGTGTCGATCATCGTCGTTCTGCTGGTCGCCATCGTCCTGTTCCTGGCCAATCCCAACTGGGACTGGGCGCGACCGACGGTGGCCTCGATCATCGCCGGCCGCACCCATCGCCCGGTCAAGATCACCGGCCATCTGACAGTGCATCTGTTCAAATGGACGCCGGACGCCACGCTCGGCGGCCTGCAGATCGGCGAACCGGCCAAGGGCATCGCCGGCGCCCCGGCCCAGGACATGGCTGATATCGACGGCATTACCGTTCAGGCGGAGATGATGCCCCTGTTCGTCGGCCGCATCGTCCTGCCGCGCCTGCAGATCGACCGGCCGACCGTCATCCTGTTCCAGGACAAGGCCGGCCACGCCAACTGGGACTTCAGCAACGGCGCTGACGCCGGCAAGCCGGTCAAGCTGCCGCCGATCAAGAACTTCATCATCAATGACGGCCATCTGACGGTGACCAGCCTGCAACGGCGGCTGAAGTTCACCGGCACGGTCTATGCCCATGAACGCGCCGACAGCGGTGGCCAGGCCTTTGCCATGACCGGCAATGGCTCGTTGAACGACAAGGTGTTTCAGATGAACGCCAGCGGTGGGCCGCTGCTCAATGTGCGCACCGACGTGCCCTATCCGTTCGACATGAAGGTCTCGGCCGGCGATACCCTGGTCACCGCCAAGGGGAGGGTGCTGCACCCGTTCAATCTCGGTGAAGTCTCCGGCGCCATGTCGCTGAGCGGCAATAACCTGGCCGATCTCTACTACCTGACTGGCCTGACCTTCCCCGATACGCCGCGTTACAGCATCTCGGCCCAGGTCGGCCGCGACAATATGGTCTACACCATCGACGGCATCAATGGCCGCATCGGTGGCAGCGACGTCGAAGGCACGATGAAGGTCGATACCAGCGACCACGGCCGCCCCGACCTGACCGGCGATCTGCGCTCGCGCCTGCTCGATTTCAAGGATATGGGCACGATGTTTGGCGCGACCGCGGCCAATGCGCCGCATAAGCCGCAGCTCACCGCGACCCCGACGGCGCCCCAGGCGGCCAATCGCCTGCTGCCCGACGTGCCGCTCGATGTCGAACGCGTGCGCGGCATGGACGCCAAGGTGCGCTATCAAGCGCTTTCGGTGAAAGCCTCGCCCACCATGCCGTTACGCCAGGTCAGCCTGGGCATAACCCTCGATCACGGCCTGCTGACGCTCGACCCGATCGATCTCAGTTTCCCGCAAGGCCGCCTGCAGGGCAATGCCCGCATCGACGCTCGCAATAGTGTGCAAAAGGACGCCGTCGATCTGCGCCTGACCGGGCTGGCGGTGCAGAATTTCACCCCGAAATTCCAGGGCGCCACGCCGCTGGAAGGCATTATCGACGCCCGCGCCAAGCTCAACGGCACCGGCAATTCGATGCACAAGGCGGCGGCAAGCTCCGACGGCGAATTTACCGTTGTCATGCCGGGCGGCACCATCCGCCAGAGCCTGGCCGAACTGATGGGGATCGACGCCACCAAGGGCCTGTTCATGCTGTTGTCGAAGGACCCGCATCAGACCGACGTGCGCTGTGCCATCGCCGATTTCCGCGTACAGAATGGCGTCATGCAGGCGCAGAACATCGTCTTCGACACTGGCGTCGTCCTGGTCAATGGCTCGGGCACGGTCAATCTGAATGACGAGAGCCTGAAGCTGACCTTCAAAGGCAAGGCTAAGCAGTTCCGCCTGATCAAGCTCAATGCCCCGATCATCATCGGTGGTCACCTGTCGTCTCCGACCTTCGGCATCAATGCCGGCCCGGCGATCGCTCAGGGCGGTTTGGGGGCGCTGCTGTCGACGGTCAGTGCGCCGCTGCTGGCTTTGCCGTTTGTCACCGGCGGTGGCACGCCCAACGCCAACTGCGCCGCTTTGATGTCGGAAGCGCATAGCCAGGGTGCGCCGACGACGACGCACGCGGCGCCGAAGAAGGCTATTCCGACGCCGATGAAGAAGTAGGGCCTTTTCCTAAAAAGGAAGGCCCCCACCACCCCCCTCCACTTCGTGTTCGTTCGGTTCCCCTCCCCGCCACGCGGGGAGGGGGACCATGAGGCCGTAGGCCGAATGGTGGTGGGGGTCTTACTTAATTGCTGCCAGCGCCCGTCAATTCCCGCAGCGTGTCGATCTCGCGCTGGCGATAGGGCGTGCCGTCCTTGTGGAAAAGGTCGTGAAACCAGATCACCGGTTCGCGGTCGGTATAGGGGTGCTGATACGAATCCCATGGGAAGCGCGTCTGCGTCTTGCCATCGACGAACCCCCAATTGTACATCGCCACGTGATAGCGCTTGGCCACCGGCAGGTCGCCGTCGATGGTCGAGCCGGCCGAACGCGCCATATATTCGGTACAGAAGACCGGCCGGTTATAGGCCTGCAACTGTTTGATGCGCGCCTCGAAATCCTCGGGCCAGCCGTAATTGTGAAAGCTGATAATGTCGGATTGATCCAACTGGATGCGCTGGATGGCGTTGAGCTTGCCCTCAGCCGCCGGTGACCAGTCGCCGCCGTCGAACACACCAGACGTCAGAGGCTGGCTCGGATCGACCGATCGCGCCCAGGCAAAGACCTGCGGCAACAGCTCGGTGACCAGCTTGGCGTCATCGGCCGAGTGAATGACGTCGGTGCCGCCTTCGTGGGGCTCGTTCCACAGATCCCAGCCGAGCACGCGATCATCCCTGCCAAAAGCGCCGACGACGCCCTTCACATAGGCTTCGAGCTCGGGATAGTCGGCCTTGTCCTTCAGCCGGTCGATGCCCGGGCTTTGCACCCAGCCGGAATTGTGCAGGCCCGGCCGCGGCGCCGGTTGCGGCCCAAGGTGCGGATGGGCGTCCCAACACGAGTCGAACAGGACAAACAAGGGCTTGATATGATGGCGCGCGGCGATGGTCAGGAAGGTGTCGATGCGCGCCTTGAAGCCGGCTTGATCCTGCGTCCACAACTGGTCCTGCAGGAAAACACGCATCGTCGTCATGCCGGCGTGCTCAGCCAGGCCCAGTTCCCAGTCGATCTGCTTGGCGTCGAACGTATCTTGCTGCCACATCTCCAACTGGTTGATGGCCGAGGCCGGGATGTAGTCGCTGCCGACCGGCCAGCCGTGATGGGCGTACCAGTCGTTGGCCTGCGCCGGCGTCCATTGCGGCCGCGCTTGCGACACGGCAGGCAGGGCCAACAGACCCAGGGCAACAAGGGTGACGATCGAGCGACGCATGGCGAAAACTCCCTGATTTTTCCAATGCGTAGCCAATGCGCAACGAACTGTCCATTGCCAGACGGGCCCCATCGGGCCTAGCGTGGGGAAAACCGGAGGATCGCCATGAAGTCTGCCGCCGCTTTTGTCCGTGCCCTCGGTGCGACGGCGCTCCTGGCGGCCATGCCCGCCATGGCCGGCAATCCGATCGTGCCCGGCTGGTACGCCGATCCGGAAATTCGTATTTTCCAGAACCAATACTGGATCTATCCGACCTATTCCGACGACCAGGGCGTGCCCGACCGGTCGGCGACGTTCACGCCCGGCCAAACCTGGCAAAGGGCGCAGTCGTCGCGCATCTGGGCGCCATTTCTAAAGCAGACCTTCCTCAACGCCTTTTCCTCGCCCGACCTGGTGCACTGGACCAAGCATGAGCACGTGCTCGACGTGAAGAACGTGTCGTGGGCGGCCTATGCGGTGTGGGCGCCGTCGGCTGTGCACGCCAGCGGCCAGTATTACCTGTTCTTCGGCGCCAACGATATCAAGGACAACAATCAACTGGGCGGTATCGGCGTCGCCGTGTCGAAAAACCCGGGCGGGCCGTTCAAGGACGCACTTGGCCACCCTCTGATAGGCCAGATCCACAACGGCGCTCAGCCGATCGACCAGATGGTGTTCCAGGACGATGACGGTCAGGTCTACATGTATTACGGCGGCTGGAAGCACTGCAATGTCGTGCGTCTGAGCACCGACTTGCTGCACGTCGTGCCGTTTGCCGACGGCGAGACCTACAAGGAAATCACCCCCGACGCCGACTATGTCGAAGGGCCGTTTATGGCCAAGCGCAAGGGCGTCTATTACCTGATGTGGTCGGAGGGTGACTGGACCGGCGCCAATTATCGCGTCGCCTATGCCATGAGCGACAAACCGACCGGGCCGTTCAAGCCGATGGGCGTCATCCTGCAACAGGATCCGGCGGTGGCCAAGGGCGCCGGCCACCACTCGGTGGTCAATATTCCGGGCACGGACGATTGGTACATCGTCTATCACCGCCGGCCTTTGGGTGACGACGAGGGCAATCACCGCGAACTGGCGATCGAGCACTTAAGCTTCAATGGCGACGGCACCATCGCGCCGGTTCAGATCACCAAGGACGGCGTCACCGCGCGGCCCTTGCCGAGATAACGGCATTCTTATCGTCGGGCGACTGAAAGGGCAGCGCGGTCTTGCAGGGCTTTACCTATGCTTGCGCCATCGCAAACGGACGCTCAGGAGAGACACAGATGGCCGTCATCGATACCCGTACCCCCGAACAGCGCGCCCAGGATGAGGTGCCGCTCGATACCGTAACCACCACGACAACGACCGGCAGCAGCAATACCGCGTTGATTATCGTCGCCTTGGTCGTCGTCGCCGCGATCATCATCGGCGCCTTCTATTACATGCAGTCGAACAATACGAGTTCGACCAATACGTCGAGCACGACCGATACGACGCGGACGATTGAGACGCCTGCGCCGACTACGACGGCGCCGGCCGTGACGCCGCCGGCCCAGACCGCCCCGACGACCACCACGCCGGACAATTCGACGACGGTCCAGCAAACGGCGCCGAACCCCGACGGCAGCACGACCACGACCACCCAAACCACGACGCCGCCGGATTCGACCGCGACACCGCAAACCCAAAATCAGTAAAATTTCCGGCTTTGTAGAACTAAAAGAGCGGATCGCGAGGTCCGCTCTTTTGCTGTGCGCCTATTTCATCCTTACGCGGGCGAGTTTAGGGTGGGCGTCGAATAGATGGGGACCGCCACCATGGACGACCACACCAAGATGCCGCACTACGACAAGCCGGCCGGCGGGTGGGGCTCCTTGAAAGGCATTGCCCAGGTTATCGCCAAGGAGCCGGTCGAACTGTCGGCCGTCGAAGCCCTGGCGCGGCTGAACAAGCCCAAGGGCCTGATGTGCGTGTCGTGCGCCTGGCCCAAGCCCAAAAACTACCAGGCTTTCGAGTTCTGCGAGAACGGCGCCAAGGCGACGATCTGGGAGATGACGGCATCGCGCTGCAAGCCTGAGTTCTTCGCCCGGCACACGGTCAGTGAGCTGCGCAACTGGAAGGATCACGATCTCGAACGTACCGGACGGCTGACCCATCCCATGCGCTATGACGCTTCAAGCGACACCTATGTCGAGGTGTCGTGGGAGGCGGCCTTTGCCGAGATCGGCGCGGCGTTAAAGCCGATGGTGCGCGATGAGGTCGTATTTTACTCGTCGGGTCACGCCGGACTGGAACCGGCCTATCTCTATGCCCTGCTGGCACGGCTTTACGGCACCAATAACCTGCCGCAGAGCTCGAACATGTGCCACGAGACAACCTCGGTCGGCCTGAAAAAGGTCATCGGCTCGCCGGTCGGCACGGTGGTGTGGGACGATCTGGCCAAGGCCGACGCCTTCTTTTTCTTCGGGCAGAACCCAGGCTCGAACAGCCCGCGCTTCCTGCACCCGCTGCAGGAGGCCAAGGCACGCGGGGCGCGGATCGTCACCTTCAACCCGATCCGCGAACAGGGGTTGATCGCTTTCGTCAACCCGCAGGATCCGGTCGCCATGGTCACCGGTCACGAGACCAGGATTTCCGACCTCTACCTTCAGGTGCGCGCCGGTGGCGACATCGCCGCCCTGATGGGTCTGTGCAAGGTGGTGCTGGAGGCTGACGATATCGCCCAGCGCGAGGATCGGGCGCGCGTGCTCGATTCCGCCTTTATCGAGCAGCATACGCACGGCTTCGACGACTTCATAGTTACGCTGCGCACTACGCCCTGGGAGGATATCGAGCGTGAAAGCGGCCTGTCGGAAGCGCAACTGCGCGCCGCGGCCAACATATATATCACCTCCGAACGCGTCATCGGCGTTTACGGCATGGGCCTGACGCAACAGGCGCACGGCCATCTCAATATCGCTATGATGGTCAACTTCCTGCTGCTGCGCGGCAATATCGGCCGCGAAGGCGCCGGCTGCTGCCCGGTGCGCGGCCACTCCAATGTGCAAGGCCAGCGCACGGTCGGCATCGCCGAGAAGATCGCCCTGATCCCGGTCGACAAGCTGAAAACCCTGTTCGATTTTGACCCGCCGGCTGAAAACGGCATGAACATCGTTGAGGCGACCGAAGCCCTGTTCGCCGGCAAGGTCCGGGCGATGATCTGCCTGGGTGGCAATCTGCTGCGTGCGGTGCCCGATCAGGCGCGTCTGGAGGCGGCCTGGCCGACCCAGGACCTGACGGTGATGATCTCGACCAAGCTCAATCGCAGTCACCTCTATCCCGGCAAGGCGGCCTTTATCCTGCCGTGCCTCGGCCGCGCCGAGATCGACGAGCAGGCAGGCGGGAAACAGGCGGTGTCGATCGAGGACAGTTTCTCGCACATCCACGGCTCGTTCGGCCGCGGCAGGCCGCCGTCGGAGGCCGTCAAGAGCGAACTGGCGATCATCGCCGGCATCGCCCAGGCAACGCTTCCAGAAAATCCGAAGGTTCGCTGGGAAGCGTGGACCGGCGACTACAGCCTGGTGCGCGACCTGATTGAGGCGACCTATCCCGTCGATTTCCGTGACTACAACAAGCGCCTGTTCGATCCGGGCGGCTTTTATCGCGGCAATGGCGCTCATGAGCGCATCTGGAAGACCGAAACCGGCAAGGCGATGTTCACCACGCCTGATCGGCTATCCGCTACGGGCTTTGATGACGCGCCGGGGCGCTATCGGTTGGTAACCCTGCGTTCGAATGACCAGTTCAATACGACGATCTACGGTTATTCGGACCGCTTCCGCGGCATCGAAGGCACGCGCGACGTCGTGCTGATGAATCCGCTCGATATCGATGCGGCAGGACTTAAGGCCGGCGAGACGGTGCGGCTGGTCACCGACGTCGATGACGGCGTGAGACGGGAGCTCGGCGGGCTGGTGCTGACGCCGTTCGACATCCCGGCCGGCACGATCGGCGCCTACTATCCCGAAGCCAATGTGCTGGTGCCGATCGGCCACCACGATGCCCTGTCGAAGACCCCGGCCTCAAAGTCCGTGCCGGTGAAAGTCGTGCGCGACGTCGCGGTGGCGGCGGAATAGTCAGCCGATCCGAGCAGGATGGGTGAAGACCTCGAAACCGTCCGATCGCGCGACCGCGACCAGGGTCAGCCCGGCCTCATCGGCGGCCTGAATGGCGAAGGCCGTCGGCGCCGATACGGCGATCAGCACCGGCGCGCCGATGGCCACGGTCTTTTGCACCATCTCGATCGACACCCGACTGGTCAGGACGACGGCGCCTGTGTTTGACGTTATCCTCTGACGCGCCAGGGCCCCGGCCAGCTTGTCGAGCGCATTGTGACGGCCGACATCCTCACGCACGGCGACGACGCCATTTCCAGGTTTCCAGAAACCGGCGGCATGGACGGCGCGGGTCTGAGTGCCCAAAACCTGTTTTTCTGCAAGGCCTTCGACAGCGGCCAGGATATCGGCCGGTGACAGTTTGAGATCATTGGTGATGCGGCCGCGCACGCGAACGGCGCCCTCAAGGCTGTCGACGCCGCACAGGCCGCAGCCCGTCGGACCGATGCGCGAGCGCCTGCGCGCTGCCACGGCTTGGCTGCGGTCGGGCTTCAGCCACAGCCGCGCTTCGATGCCGGCCCCACCGGTGACAATGTCGAGTTTTTGCACCTCGTCGATGTTGCGGATCAGGCCTTCGGTCAGGCTGAAGCCATAGGCGAAGTCTTCGAGGTCGGCCGGCGTTGCCATCATCACCGCTTCGGTCGAGGCGTCATAGACGAGAGCCACCGGCACCTCTTCAGGCACGGTGCGGTCGCCACTGCTCCAGGTACCGTCACGCCAGATACGGTTGGCGGTCATGGCGCTATGTCCTCCGGACGGTTGATGTTGCGAAATGCGGTGTCGTCGGCCACGGGCAGCTTTAATAACTTCTTGTTTTCAAGAAACGATGTCACGCGCAAACCGCCATCAGGACGTGCAGCGAGCAAGGCTTTATCCAATGCTGGCAAGAGCGTCATGCGCCACAGGCCGCACAAACGATAGTCGTCGGCGCCGGCGAAATGGACGATATCCGCCTCGCTGGGAGCCTCCGTCAACCGCGGAACGAAGTCGAGCGGCAAGGATGGCATGTCGCAGGGTACGGTGATGACGGCGTCGTCTCCGGCTTCGTGCGCGGCCGCCAGCGCCGTGCGTACGCCCGATAACGGGCCCAGATCGTCGAACGGCGGCTGATCGAACACCAGCGGGAAACCTATCCTCGCCAGTTCGGCCGCCAGCGGCGTTCCTGCGATTCCGGCATCGATAGCGATGCGGCGGGTCTGCGGCTGAAGGCGCGCCAAGGTGGCCTCGATCAGAGTCGTTTCGCCATACGGAAACAGCGGCTTATTGCCGCCCATGCGCCGTCCGCGCCCGCCGGCCAGGATCACCACCATCGGATCCACGCATCACCTCCCTGTCAGCTTCACCTCTTACGATCCGGATGGCGGCTTGTCATGAGATTTGACCGGACATGCGTCGCGCGGGCGAATAAATAAATTTGAGTAAATTAATCGACAGCCGTCCCAAGGTCATGTTAGGCCTGAGAAAATTGCGGCCGCAGGGCCGGAGAGGCGTCATCGGCGCCGCCGTTTGGGAAGGATACGCATGCTCGACACGACGTCACCGGACTCGCGCCTGGCCCGGTTGCAACAGGCCCATGCCGACCTGCTCGCCCGTCCCAATGCCCCGCAATCCGATGGTAACGGCGTCTATGAGCGCTATCGTAACCCGGTAATCACGGCGGCCCACGTGCCGCTGGAATGGCGCTACGATTTCGACCCGGCGACCAACCCGTTCCTGATGGAGCGCATGGGCGTCAACGCCACTTTCAATGCCGGCGCCATGCTGTGGAACGGCAAGTACCTCGTCGTTGTCCGCGTCGAAGGCGACGACCGCAAATCCTTCTTCGCCATCGCTGAAAGCCCGAATGGCATCGATCGTTTTCAGTTCTGGCCGCGGCCGATCGTTCTGCCGCAGACCGATGAGCCGGACACCAATGTCTACGATATGCGCCTGACGCGGCACGAGGATGGCTGGATCTACGGCCTGTTCTGTACCGAGCGCAAGGAT
>OUNJ010001987.1_pt1 | contig 19544 bp, 20 predicted proteins | sample 1755361 | NCBI WGS metagenome assembly OUNJ01 (sample SAMEA3914825, study PRJEB12502) | metagenome | biome: forest; material: soil | place: USA | collected 2012-03-12 | depth 0.1 m
CTGAGCCAGGATCAAACTCTCAGGTTGTGTTGATCATCTGTACCCAGTTATTCAGCTCCTAAAAGCTGACAAATCACTGCGTAAGTTTACGTTCATTAACGAGTTCCCACAGGGCCATCGCTCCCGCACCCTAAGGCACAGAAACAACAACCCAATGGTTGTCTATTAAAGAGACCGCAAACAACAAATGTCGTATCGGCACGTATTCCAACGTACCCACAGAACACCGCCGCCTGCGTTTCCCTTTCCATTCAAACAATGTCAAAGACCGATGCGCACAAGCGCAAAAGGGTAGTCCACCAAACGGCGGTTAAACCGCTCGGCGCGACAACTTTACCCGTTATCGAAAGGAGCGGCGCTTATACCGCTATAAAAATCGAAGTCAAGTTCTTCTTTGAAAAAGATTTTTGATTTCGAAAGCGGCGTCGACAGCCAGGGCCGTCCGCGCCGGAGGTCGGGCTTCTAGACAAGCCCCTTTCTTGAGTCAACCGACTTTCTGAGATAATTTCGTTCTTTACAGCTTGAGTCCGAAGCGCGGTCCGATGGCCGTCATCGCGGTATAAAGTACGATGGTCAGCAGGCATCCGGCCGCCAGCGACGGGTAGAAACCCACGCCCCTGCGCAGCAATACCGGGATCAACAGGAACATCGGCAGCGACGGCAGCACGTACCAGAAGGTCGCCTGCACATGATCGGCCATGTTGTCGGTGTCCGGCTTGTCCTTCCACAGCCACAACATGCCCAGGATCGACACCAGCGGCAGCGAGGCGACCAGCGCTCCGAAGCCCGGCCAGCGCTTGGCGATTTCCGACACGGCGGCGATGATCACGCCCGAGATGGCGGCCTTGAGAAACAGGTACAGCATCAGTTGAGCACCTCGTCGTCGTCATCGTCGCGCCGGCGACGCGTCTTGCGTCCCATCAGCCGCGACAGCAGCCCAAGTCCGATCACCGCCGTCACCACCAGGCTGCCGTCCGGACCGAAATCACCACCGGTCAGCCACCATGGCGCATCGAGTTGCGGCAGCATGGCCAGCAGCATCGGCGTGACATTGAGGTGATTGCCGTCAAGATTCAATCCGAACCCCAGCCCCAGGGCCAGGTTCCAGCCAGCATGCAATCCACATGCGCCCCACAGCACGCCGTCACGCAGCGCCAGGCTCGACAACAGCCATGCCAGTAGCGCCAGATTGACTGCGCCGACCACGACCTCTGGGCCGCGCGTCACGTCGCCGGCGGCTATATAGGCAGAAGTCACCGCATTCGCAGCGATCGCCAGCCCGACGCCCCACCGGCGCGCCACCGCCTGCATCAGCCAGCCGCGGTAAAGCCCCTCCATGGCGGCGGCCTGCATGACCGTTCCGGCAATGGTCAGCGTGCTGGCCAGGAACCATAACGGCGTCAGGTGGTCGTACCAGGCGCCCGGGTGGACGATCTCGAACCCGCCCAGCATGACGCCGGCGGCCATCGCCGCCACGGCCATGACCAGACCCAACGCCAGCCCGCCGCCGAATCGTCCCCATCGCGACGGCAGGCCGATGTCGCGCAACGATCGCCCTTCGCGCCAGCGCAGCCACGCCCACAGGATCAGCAGCACGACGCCCCAGGCGAACAGTCCGGCGATATTGTCCTGCCAGCGGCCGCTGGCCCCCGACGGCTGCAACCCGGCCAGGCCGAACAGCAGACCCGCCCCCCGCGCCGCCACGAAGACGCAGAGCCATGCCAGCGGCACCGCCGCCCACGCCCAGGTCCGCCGGCCCTCATCCGAATACAGCCTAAGTCTGTCCATGGCCCTGCCTGTCCCGGCCGCAGCTTGCTGGCCATCGGCCTTTGACGCAAGCCTCTATTTCGCGCCCGCGGCGAAAGACTATGTCAAGACCATGGCAAAACTCTCACTTTGTTGCTACGATGACATAAATTCGGGGGAAACGACCATGCGATCAGCGATAGCGACCCTGGTGGCGATCGCCGCCCTTCTTGCAGCCCTGCCGGCGGCCGCCGACGACACCAGCTACGTCGGCGACTATTACCGCCTTGCCGGCGCGGACGACGGGTCCAGCACGCTCTACATGGTGAAGGACTATACCCATGCGCCCAATGAGCGGGGCTGGATACTTCTCGCCTTCGTGGTCATCAAGGCCGGCCCCGGCGTAAGCGACGGCGTCTTCGCCCAATACCGCACCAACTTCATCAATTGCACGGACCAGACGATGGGCGTGTTCAGCTATACCGATTACGACCGCCTGGCCGAGGTCAGCGACAGCAATACCGATGCGCAGGAGGACGATGTCGAGTTCCAGCCCATCAACATGGGCAGCCAGTACGGACTGGTCTACCAGATCGTCTGCAACAACTATGACACAGGCGCCTTGACCGGGACGGGAAATGTCAGCCTCCTGCAACTGATCAATTCCAGCGTTGCTGCCTATGACGCCAGGGCTGGCCAGCCCTACGCCTACTGATCTCCGTCCTTTGCCAGGCCTTGCCCGGCAAGCCTCGCCAGCACCTTGCCGCGCCCTTTGGTCAGGGCCGTCACCACACCGCGCCATGTGCGGATCTCCTGCTCGGTCATGCGGGCGCGGTTGAGCACCACACGCAGGTTCTGCACCATCGACGGCTTCTTCTCCGGCGGGAAGAAGAAGCCGGCCTTGTCCAGTTCGTCTTCCAGATGTTCATAAAGCCCGTGCAGGTGCTTGAGGTCCGCCGGCTCGTCCATGTTCCGGGTAAAGGCGGCCTTGGGCGCATCCATGACTTGCAGCCGCCACTCGTACAGAACGATATTGACCGCCTGGGCCAGGTTCAGCGACTGGAAATACGGATCGACCGGGATGGTGACGATGCCGTGGCTGAGCGCGATGTCGGCGGTTTCCAGCCCCGCCCGCTCGGCGCCGAACAACAGTCCCGTCTTTTCATGCCGGCCGGCCATTTCATGCAGCGCCGCCGTCGCCTGGCGCGCCGTCAGCACCGGCAGGTGGACCTCGCGGTTACGCGCCGTCGTGGCATAGACCGTCTGCAGGTCCGCCACGGCCTCGGCCACCGTCGCGAACACCTTCGCGCCATCCAGCGGCCAGTTGGCGCCTGACGACATCGCCCACGCCTTCTCCTGCGGCCAGCCGTCGCGCGGCGCCACCAGCCGCAGATCCTGCAGGCCGAAATTGGCCATGACGCGCGCCACCGCGCCGATGTTCTCGGGCAGTTGCGGCTTGTCGAGGATGACGCACGGCAGGATCAGGCCGGGATCGAGCGGCGGCGCGGGTCGGGAGTCTTTCATACAGCGGGCTTACAGGCTTTTGGCGGCCGTCGTCAAACGGCTTGCCGCAATGCTGAAGTTTTTACTTGACTATTTCCTAGCCACACGATACTCAAGTTTTAGCTTCACTATTGCACAGGAGAAACCCATGCCCGTCGTCCACGCCACCTTCACGTTTGAAAAGACCTATCCTCACCCCGTCGCCAAGGTCTTCGCCGCCTTTTCCGATCCGGAAAAGAAGGCCCGCTGGTATTCCCGCGCGCCGGGCGCCGCCGATCCCGGCCTCGACATGGACTTCCGCGTCGGCGGCCGCGAGCACATGCGTTACACCATGGGCGACAAGACGCCCTTCCCCGGCGCCGTCCTCACCGCCGACGGGCTCTATCTCGACATCATCGACGGGAGCCGCATCGTCATCGGCTCGAACATGGCGATGAACGGCACCCCCTTTTCCGGCTCGCTGATCTGTTTCGAGTTCGAAGGCGACGGCGACGGTACCCGGCTGACCATCACCCACGACGGTGCATTCCTTGAAAACGCCGATGGCCCCCAGATGCGTGAGCAAGGCTGGCGCACCCTACTCGACCGGCTGGGCGACTCCCTGTGACGGACGCCGCCCGCGTCTTCGCGGCCCTGGCCGATGCGACCCGGCGCGACATGGTCGAGCGCCTGAGCGAACGGCCGATGTCGGTGTCGGCCCTGGCCGCGCCCTACGACATGACCCTGACGGCGGTCGGCCAGCACCTTGCGGTGCTGGAGGCCGCCGGCCTGGTCTCCACCGAAAAGCAGGGCCGCGTCCGCACCGTCCACGCCGCCACGCCCGGCCTCGACACCCTGCGCGCCTGGCTCGATGCGAGACGATCGCCGCTGGAACACAGCCTCGACGCACTGGGCGATTTCCTGGCCGGCGACGAAGACTGATCGCCGTCATTTGAGCTGTTTGCACCCGCCCGCAATTCGTCTATAGGGCGTGCGTTCGCGACCGCGACGATCCTGTGTGTCCCGCGGCCTGCGCAGGCTGGAAAAAGGAAATTCCCATGGCGAAAATCAAGGTGGCCAATCCCGTCGTCGACATCGACGGCGACGAAATGACCCGCATCATCTGGCAGCTGATCAAGGACAAGCTGATCCATCCCTATCTCGACATCGACCTGCAGTATTTCGATCTTGGCATGGAACACCGCGACGCCACCGATGACCAAGTCACCATCGACGCCGCCCACGCCATTCAAAAGTGCGGCGTCGGCGTCAAGTGCGCCACCATCACCCCCGATGAAGCCCGCGTGAAGGAATTCGGCCTCAAGAAGATGTGGAAGTCGCCCAACGGCACCATCCGCAACATCCTGGGCGGCGTCGTCTTCCGCGAGCCGATCATCTGCCGCAACGTCCCGCGCCTGGTTCCCGGTTGGACCCAGCCGATCGTCGTCGGCCGCCACGCCTTCGGCGACCAGTACAAGGCCACCGACTTCCTCGTTCCCGGCAAGGGCCGCCTGACCATCAAGTTCGAGGGCGACGACGGCCAGGTCATCGAGCACGAGGTGTTCCAGTTCCCCGGCGCCGGCGTCGCCATGGGCATGTACAATCTCGACGACTCGATCCGTGAATTTGCCCGTGCCTCGCTCAGCTACGGCCTGTCGCGCAATTACCCGGTTTATCTGTCGACCAAGAACACCATCCTCAAGGCCTATGACGGCCGCTTCAAGGACATCTTCCAGCAAGTCTTCGACAGCGAATACGCCGACAAATTCAAGGCGGCCGGCCTGGTCTACGAACACCGCCTGATCGACGACCTGGTGGCCTCGGCGCTGAAGTGGTCCGGCGGCTTCGTCTGGGCGTGCAAGAACTATGACGGCGACGTCCAGTCCGACATGGTGGCGCAAGGCTACGGGTCGCTCGGCCTGATGACCTCGGCCCTGGTTACCCCGGACGGCAAAATCATGGAAGCCGAAGCCGCCCACGGCACCGTAACCCGCCACTATCGCCAGTACCAGAAGGGCGAATCGACCTCGACCAATTCAATGGCCTCGATCTTCGCCTGGACGCAAGGCCTGAAGCACCGCGCCAAGCTCGACGACAATGCCGAGCTGAAGCGCTTCGCCGAAACGCTGGAAAAGGTCTGCGTCGACACCGTCGAAGCCGGCCAGATGACCAAGGACCTGGCGCTTCTGGTCGGCCCGACGCAAGGCTGGCTGACCACCGAAGGCTTCCTCGACAAGATCAGCGAAAACCTGACCAAGGCCATGGCGATGTAAGATCATGGGGGAAACAATCTTTCCCCCATGTGCCCCCTTTGTCCGGGCCCGCAACCTCTCTCTTATACCTCCCCGACTCGCGGGGAGGGGGACCGCACGAGCGAGCCGTCGTCAAGACGGTGAGCGAGATGTGGTGGTGGGGTTCTTGCTTTCTTTCAAAAGCCGCCGGCGCAACCGGCGGCTTTTTCATGCCTCGGTCGGCCGCAACCGGGCATAGACCGTCCTGTGCAGCAGGCGCGCCATCCGCTCCCTGAACGACCGGCTGCCGGGAATTTCGGTCAGGGGCGCCGCCACCGCCATGGCCGGCCCGGCGGCAAAGGCACCGACGACGTGGTGATCCCGGCCATGGCCGGCGATGTCCGCCCGCACGATACCGTCGCTCAGGAGCGGCGTGAAATCATCGACGAAGGTAAAACGTTTCCGCGCGCACATGGCCCGCAATTCGACATTATACACCTCGTGCATGCGCGTGCGCGTCGCCAGGTCGGGCAGCTCCAGGGCCGCGATGGCGCGTGACAGCGCGTCGATATCCTCGAACATTTCAAGATGGCCGACATGGCCGTTGACATAGCCCTCCTGCCACGCTTCGTCGGACAGCACCGGCGGAAAAATCGCGCAGACGCGGATCAGCCGCGCGCCATGCCCGGTAGCCTGGCCCGCCAGGAACGCGCCGTAGCGTTCGACCGAACGGCGGGCAAAAGCCTCGAAATCCTCGAAGCGGAACCGCGTCTGTCCTTCGCGCACGCGATGGAACACCGACACGAACTCGGCGTCGACCTGGCCGAACTTGAAGAACACCGGCAAGCCGCGCAGCCGCTCCATCAAGGCCGCGACCTTCGGTCCGCTCCGGGCGCGCGACTGCGGATTGCCCAGCCCCTGCGCCGAACTGGCCGTACACAGGAAAAAGAACGGCACGATCAGCCGGTCCTCATGGTGGGCGCAACGCAGGTAGGTCTTGATGTGGCTGTCGCCGATCATCAGCAGCGGCTGCGCCCCCAGGCGCGGCAGCGGACGGATGTCGGCCTTGACATCGATATCCCAGTTGCCGGCCAGCGCCTGGTCATGCAGGGTCGAGACAAATGTCAGGTTGTCGATGAGCGCGTGCAGGACATCCTTGCGTTCGATGCCCAGCTCCAGCAGGCGGCGGATATGCGGCGCCACCGTGCCGATCGGCATGGCGCGAAACTGGAAAACGCCTTCGCGCAGATAGTAGTCCAGCGCCCCGGCTTCGTCCAGGCCGGCCGCGGCCAGTTGCGGGTTCTGCTTCAGGTAGCCGGCGGCGTCGAAGCCGCACCCCAGCAACCAGGCGCGTATTTCATCCAGCCCGGCCGGCGCATACATACCGGCCAAGGCCTCGTCATCCAGGGTTGTGGTCGCGTTCATACCCCACCATAGCGCCCGCCCGCCGCGTGTAAAGCGGGGGCGCCCTTATATAATTACCGGCAGACGGCCGGACATCCGGCAGCGGCCTTTACGCGCGTTGACCTCACGGCCCAGACCTGAGACTATCATGCAAAAAGCGAGGACGGCGATGGGAAGGCTCTTACGCGTGGCTTTGGCGACCCTGCTGGCGGTGGGCATGGCGCACCCCGCGCTTGCGGAACAAAACTTCTATGCCCCCTCCAGTCGTCATGCCGGCTATGACACTCAGCTCGCCCAGAAAGGCCTCCAGGCCCTGTCGGTCACCATCGGCGGCCGCTTCATCGCGTCGCTGGATGACCGCGACCCGGTCCCGGGCGCACCGCCCGTCTGGCCGATCAGGTCGATCCATCAGTGGCCCGGACTCTATTTCATCGCCCGTTTCCGCGGCGACAAGGTGGCCGCGGCCTTTGACGATGACACCAGCCAATATGCGCTCAGCATAGATGGCGGCCCCAGGATACTGATCAACAAACCGGGAGACCGCCCTGTCTGGTTCACGACCTCAGGCAAGGGCAAGCACACCGTACGGCTGGAAAAGATCAGCGAATCGATGGGCCACAGCGGTGCTTTCGGCGGTTTCTTCGTGTTGAAACCCGCCAAGCCTCTGCCGGCCCCGCCGTCATCCGCCCGCCAGGTCGAACTGATCGGCGACAGCTACGCCGCCGGCTACGGCACCACCTCGACCAAACACGAGTGCACGGCGGACGAAATCCACGACACCACCGACACGCAACAGGCGTTCGGCGCTCTGCTGGGCAAGCACTACGACGCCGACTACCAGATCAACGCCGTCTCCGGCATCGGCATGGTGCGCAATTACGACGACAGCCCGGGCGACGTCATGCCCGCGCTCTACCCCTACACCCTGTTCGACAAGAGCATCACCTGGAGCGACCCGTCGTGGAACCCGCAGGTCGTGGTCATCGCGCTGGGTGATAACGACTTCGCCACGCCGGTCAAGGCGGGTGGCAAATGGGCCGACGAAACCGCGCTGACCAGCGATTTCGTCACCACCTATGTCAGGTTCGTCGAGGACGCCCGCAAGACCCACCCGCGCGCCATCTTCATCCTGATGGACTATGGCGAGCCGCAACTGATCCCCGCCCTGGCGCAAATCGCGGCGCAACTCAAGACCGACGGCGACAACCGTATCCTCACCTGGTCGGCCGGCACCGGCTTCGAACAGACCGGCTGCGACTGGCACCTCAGCCTCAACGACCACAAACGCATCGCCTCGGGTCTCGAAGCCTTTATCGACGCCCAAGCCGACATCTGGAACGGAAACTGACATGCGCCTGCTTTCCGCTTTCGCAGCCCTGGCTTTCGCCACCGCCGCCCATGCCCAGACCATCACCAGCGACAGCGGCGCCGGCTACATCACGGCGGACTCGGTCGCGCTCGACACCTATGTCGGCGGCCGTGTCGTCGAAGGCGCCTTCTCGAAACAGGTGAACGGCGCCGATGTCGACGGCCCGGCCTATGTCCATCAGTGGCCGGCCATCTATTTCACCGCCGCCTTCCATGGGACCGAGGTCGACCTGCGTTTCAACGATATCGCCAACATCTATACCGTCCTGATCGACGGCCAGCCGGTCCAGGCCGTCACCCGGCCCGGCGCCGTCGAAGTCCGCGTGGCGGGTCTGAGCGATGCCGACCACGTCGTCCGGGTCGAAAAGAACACCGAAAGCCAGGACAATACCGGCGAGTTCGACGGCCTCTATATTCCGGCCGGCGAAACGGCCCTGCCCGCCCCATCCCACGACCGCAGCCTCGAAGTCATCGGCGACAGCTTCAGCGCCGGCTACGGCAACACTTCGTCGAAGCGCGAATGCACGCAGGACGAGGTCTGGTCGACCACCGACACACAACAGGCCTGGGGCCCCCTGGTCGCCAGGCATTACAATGCCGACTACCGCATCAACGCCTATTCCGGCTTCGGCATCGTGCGCAACTATAACGGCGTCGCGCCCAGACGCAGCCTGACGAAATTCTATCCCTACGCCCTGTTCGACGAAGCCACCCCGGCCGACGACAGCAACTGGCAGCCGCAGGTCATCATCATCGCGCTCGGCGGCAACGATTTTTCCACTCCGCTCAATCCCGGCGAACGGTGGAAGACGATGGACGATCTCCGCGCCGACTATATCGCCACCTATGTCACCTTCGTGCAGTCCCTGCGCGCCGCCCACCCCGACTCACATTTCATCCTGGTGACCTATGGCGAGGACGAGGTCAGGTCCGACCTCGACATTATCCTTGCCCGCCTGAAGCAGGCCGGCGAAACCCGCGCCGACCGGCTGGACGTCGGCACGGGTTTCGCGCGCATGGGCTGCGACTGGCATCTCAATCTCGACGACGACAAGACCGTCGCCGGCCGCGTCGAGACCTATCTCAACCAACATCCCGATGATTGGGGAAACTAGAGCATCATGCCAAAAAGTGGACGCCACTTTTTGGAAAAACATGATGCGTAAACAAAAGTTTAGAGCGAAATGACGATTCCATCTAAAGTCATTCCGCTCTAAAGTCTTATACCTCCCCGCTCGCTGGGAGGCGGACCGCGCGCATCCTTCATGCGCGTGGTGGAGGGGGCCTTACCGGTCTTTCGTACGATACGAACACATGGAGCCGATATGCGTAACCTGATCACCGGCCTGATCTTTTCCCTGGGCACTCTTGCCACCACGGTCCAGGCGCAGCCCCCCCTGGTCGCCCTGCCACTGCACGTCGGCGGCCGCGTCCTGCTCAACGCCTCCGACGGCCAGTGGCTGCACGCCTGGCCCGGTACCTATTTCGAGGCCAGCTTCAAGGGCACCTCGGTCACCGTCCGTCTCAATGACGGCGTCAACAAGCTCGACATCTATGTCGACGGCAAGCTGGCCGACGCCGAGTCGAAGCCCGGTTCGGGCGACATCGCGCTCGGCCCCCTGCCCGACGGGACGCACACCATCCGTCTTGAGAAACGCACCGAAGCCGCCTGGACCTATGCCGGCTTCGGCGGTTTCTTCGTCCCCGACGCCGCCGACGTCCTGCCGGCCCCGCCGTCCCGCCCGCGCCAGATCGAATTTATCGGAGATTCCTATACCGTCGGCTACGGCAACACATCCACCACACGCACCTGCCCGGGCGACGGCGTCTGGGCGACCACCGACACCCAGGCCGCCTTCGGGCCGCTGACCGCCAGGCACTACGACGCCGACTACCAGGTCAACGCCATTTCCGGCCACGGCATCGTGCGCAACTATAACGGCGGTGCCGGTGACCCGGTGCCGATCGCCTACCCCTACACCCTGATCGACCACCAGACGCCGTACAGCGACACCGCCTGGCAGCCCCAGATCATCGTCATCGGCCTTGGCACCAACGACTTTTCGACTCCGCTGAACCCCGGTGAGCCGTGGGCGACCCGCGACGCGCTCCACGCCGACTACGAAGCGACCTATGTCAAGTTCGTCCAGTCCCTGCGCGCCCGCAACCCGAACGCCTTCTTCATCCTGATGGCGACGGACCAGGCCGGCGGCGAAATCCAGGCGGAGGTCCAAAAGGTCATCGCAACCTTAAACGCAGGGGGTGAGAGCCGCATCGCTTTCTTGCCGATGAACAACCTATCGTTCGGCGCCTGCGACTGGCATCCGACCACCGCCGACGACCAGACGGTGGAAAAGGTGCTCGAAGCCTATATCGACGCCCACCCGGACCTGTGGCAGGGCAAGTAGACGACCGGAGCCCATGCGTCTTTTCCGCTGCCACCACTGCCACAACCCCGTCCATTTCGACAACCGCAGCTGCGTCAACTGCGGCTTCCGTCTCGGCTTCTCGCCCGACGACATGGACATGCTGGCCCTGACGCCGGACGGCGAGTTGTTCGCGCGGGTCGACCGCCCGCAATGGACCTACCGCTTCTGCCCCAATGCGCAGTGGGACGTGTGCAACTGGCTGATCCCCTCGTGGAGCCAGGAAAGCCATTGCGTCGCCTGCCGCTACAACGGCCTGGTGCCCAATCCGGAAACGCCCGACGGGCTGCGGCGATGGCGCGCCATCGGCGAAGCCCAGCGCCACCTGTTCTATTCCTTCCTGCGCTGGAACCTGCCCCGGCCAGGCCGCCGGGAAGATCCTGAAGGCGGGCTGCTGTTCGACCTCAAGGACGATGAGATCCTGCCCGACGGCACCTGCAAGCCGGCGCTGATCGGCCACGACGAAGGCCATATCGTCATCCGCACCGCCGAGGCCGACGACCTGACGCGCGAGCAGCAGCGCGAACTGATGAACGAGCCCTACCGTACCCTGCTCGGCCATTTCCGCCACGAGACCGGCCACTTCATCTGGAACAAGCTGGTGCGCGACGCTGATCGTCAAGGCGGGGGCAAGCTGGACGGCTTCCGCGCCGTCTTCGGCGACGAACGCGCCGACTACCAGGAAGCGCTCGACCGCCATTACAAGGACGGCCCGCCACCCGGCTGGGGCGACCATTTCATCAGCTTCTACGCCACCACCCACCCCTGGGAGGATTTCGCCGAGTGCTTCGCGCACGTGCTGCACATCGTCGACGCGCTGGAGACCGCGCACATCTACGGCATCGCCCTGGCGCCCCAGGCCCATGGCGAGCTGGCCGCCGAAGCCGCCTTCGACCCCTACGCCATGCAGGATTTCGACCGCATCGCCGAAGTGTGGATTCCGCTGGCGGTGGCGCTGAACTCGATCCACCACTCGATGGGCGAACGCGACCTCTATCCGTTCATCCTGACGCCGGCCATCACCGCCAAGCTGAAATACGTCCACCAGCTCATCACGCGGCAAATTTAAGCGGCAACACCTCTCTTGTACCTCTCCGCTTGTCGGGGAGGGGGACCACGCTCGTTCTTCACGAGCGTGGTGGAGGGGCTTCTTGCTTTCTTAAACCACCACGCCGCCCGGCCTGCGGTTCGCCACCCAGGCCAGCACCGCCGCCGCGCCGGCCAGCATGAACAGCGGCACGAACTGCCAGCCCCAGAAGGTCCCGGTTCCCAGACCCGACTGCACGATACCATAAGCCGTGTAGGCCGCCGATGTCACGGCCACAAGCGCACAGCCGGCCATGAACAGCTTCGGCCGCCAGCGTATCAGGAAAACCGCCGCCACCAGATTTCCCACGCCCATGGCCAGAAGATAAAGTTCCAGCCACGGCCGCCAAACCCGAAGTTGTGCTGCCGCTTCGACATGACCATGCGCGATCAGCAGGTCGCGATAGTGATCATGCCCGCTCAGCATGATCCACAGCACGCTGGCTGCTCCGAAGAGGTGAAACCCGGCATAAGCCAGGGTCCCAAGCCCGACGCCCCAGCGTCCGATAACAACCAGAATCTGCACAGCATCGATCCTTTCCCTGCACGCCACCCACAAGCAGCCCATGGCAAAATCCAGCCTGTCGCGCTCGTCGACAGCGGCGTATTCCTCGCGCATCGCCTCGGCCCAGGCCTGGCGCCCGGCTGGCATCAGGCGCGTCGCCCATGTCATCAAACCGTTCGCGATCCTCATGCGGCAGCCTCCCGAACACGCTGTACCGGTACGTCTGTTGTCCGCTCCATGGCCAGCGCCACACCCGCCGCCGTCAGGCGATAGGCATGTCGCGGCGGCCGCCCCGCCTGCGCCGGCTGGCGCCACTCGGCTTCCAGCAGGCCCTGGTCGTGCAACCGCATCAGTAGTGGATACAATGTCCCCGATTTCAGGCTGGTCTCCTTCAACAGGTCATAGCCGTACCGCCACGCCTGTGGCTGGCCAGACAGCGCCGCCAGGACGGCACGGGTTTGACGGGATATGTTGGCTGCTCTCGGCATGTCACCATATCAACATATGTAGAGTTTTGTGTCAAACAGAAACTCTACATATATCGATACATTCTCGATTCTCTCATACTCCCTCCCCGTTCACGAGGAGAGGACGGGAGGCAACCTCGCAAGGACGACGCTGACCGGGTGAAAGGCACGCGAATCCTTCCGCCTTGACATCCCTCGCCTCTCCGCCCACGCTGGCGGAAAAAGGAAACGCCCATGCTGAAATCGCTCGTTCTGGCTACCGCGGCGGCGGCTCTTGCCGTCTCGCCCGTCATCGCGCGGTCGCACGCCCATGCCACGCCGGCGCTTTACCCCTTGCCGCTGCACACCGCAGGCCAAATGGCCCATGACAAGGACGGCTATGCCTATCAGTGGCCCGGCATCTATTTCGAAGGCCGATTCAAGGGCCGCCAGGCCACGGTCGATTTCGCGGACCCCAACGCCAACTACAACCTGATCCTCGACGGCAAGCTGCTGATGATCGTGCTCAAGCCCGGCACCACGCCGCTGACCGTCACCGCGCCGGACGACGGACCGCATACCCTGCGCATCGAGAAGCGCTCCGAAACCCAGTACGCCACCGGCCGTTTCGGCGGCATGTTCGTGCCCGACAAGGCCGATGCCCTGCCCGCCCCCGACTATCCGCGCCAGATCGAGTTCATCGGCGACAGCTATACCGTCGGCTACGGCAACACCTCGGCCTTCACCCAGTGCACGCCGGACGACATCTTCCAGACCACCGATGCCCAGGAAGGCTTCCCCGCCCTTACGGCCAAGCATTTCAACGCCGACTACCAGGTCAATGCCTTCTCGGGCCTCGGCATGGTGCGCAATTACGACGGCCACGAGCATCCGAAATACCGCATGCCGATGCTCTATCCGCGCGCCATCTTCGACGACCCCACGCCCGCCGACCGGACCGGCTGGCAGCCGCAGATCATCATCATCGGCATCGGCGGCAACGACTTCTCGACCCCGCTGCACGACGACGAGCCGTGGAAGACGCGCGACGCCCTGGTCGCCGACTACGAAGCCACCTTCGTCACCTTCGTGAAAAACGTCCGCGCCGCCAATCCAGGCGCCTTCATCATCCTGGACGCGCCGGACACCGACCGCGCCGAATACCACGACGCCGTCACGGCGGTCTTCAACACGCTGAAAGCCGGGGGCGAAACCAGGATCGACGAACTGATCCTACCCCAGACCGACAACACCGGCTGCAACGGCCACCCCAATATCCACGACGACCAGAAGGTCGCCGCCATGCTGAGCGCCTATATCGACGCCCACCCCGACCTCTGGCAGGGAAAGTAAATCTTTCCGCTTTCTCGTTCCTCCCCGCTTGTCGGGGAGGGGGACCGCGCCAGCTTGCTGGCGTGGTGGAGGGGCATCTTGCTTTCCAGCCTAACCCAGATGCCGCTCGCATTCCTCGATGCCGGCGGCCACGCCCACCTGCTCATACAGCGCCTTCACCTCAAGCCACGCCTCACGCGCCGGCCGCCCCAGCGCTTCCAGGCACAGGGCCCGCACCCGCAGGCCATTGCCGCGCGTCAGCCCATCCGCCCCGCCCAGCAAACCCAGGGCTTCGTCGATTTCCGCCAGGGCCAGCGCCGCGTCGCCGGCTTCGCGCCGGATATCCGCCGCGTGCCTCAGCGCATGGGCCAGCCCGTCGGCCTCGCCCAACGCCCGCCAGATGGCCACCGCTTTTTCATAGGCATCCAGCGCCGCCGTCCGTTCCCCCTGGTCGCGCTCGACCTGCCCCAGGACCTGCAACAGCCGCGCCCGATCCCTCCCTGCCGCTGGCGGCAACAAGACCGCCAGCCTGTCCCGCGCGACGGCATAGGCGTCGGCGTCACCGGCCAATCCCCGGCGGCGCAAGGCATACAGTTCGGTTATCCCATCCTCGAAATCCATGGCCCAGCCTACGCCGGGCGGGTCCGTTCGACAACACCTAGCCGCCAAATACGCGAGGCGGGGCGACAAGCGCGATTTCCCATGCTAGGTTTTGTTAACCATTCGCTCCGGGCCGCCGGACGTGTACATCGGGGGACATCGTGTCGAGATTTCTGTCGCTTCTGCTGCTGATCGTCGTCGTCGGCGCCGCCGGCCTGTTCTACGCCGCTCCGGTCATCGCCTTTTATGATATCCGCAGCGCGGCCAGGAGCGACGACTCCGAATCCCTCGTCAAGCTGATCGACTACGACGCCATCCGCAGCGACCTGAAGGCCCAGCTGCTGGCCGACACGACCGGCGTTGCCGCCCCGGCGCCGTCGGTGCTCAAGGATCCCGTCGGCGCCACCGGCAACGCGCTCGAGCAGGCCGCCAACGCCGTCGGCAAGGCGCTGAACCAGCTGGTCAACCCCCAGGCCGCCGCCACGCCGGCTCCACCGCCGGTCGATATCGAATCCTATCTCAAGCCCGGCGCCATCCTGGCCCTGACCTATGGCGAGGGCAAGGACGCCAATACCGCCGACGTCACCGGCCTCAAGGCGCCCGCCCCCAAGGTCGCCTTCTTCAGCCTGGAACACGCCCGCCTGACCGTGAAGGACGCCGCCCACGGCACCACCACCTTCACCTTCGAACGCCACGGCCTGACCCACTGGGAACTGGTCCATGTCGGCCTGCCCAAGCCGGGCGAAGACGACGACAGCGCCTCCTCCTCCGGCTCGGCATCGGCCAACTAACCATTTTATTCCCCTCTCCCCTCACCGAGGGAAGAGGACGAGAGGCAAGCTTCCCTGGAAGCACAGCCGTAAGGGCTGAGGGGCCATAACGCGCTCTAAACGTTCTTGATTTGTTCAAGTCTTGTGCTAGAGTGCAATCCGATAAAGTGCACAGCACTTTTCGGACAAATTGCGCGACAAAACAAAGAGCGTGCCGCTGTAAACCAGGGAGACGAACCATGATCGGCTATGCCACATTCGGCACGCGTGACCACGCGGCTTCGGTGAAGTTCTTCGACGCCGTCCTGCCCGCCGTCGGCTACACGAAATTCTATCATGAAGGCGACCATGCCGGTTACGCCTATGACGGCAACCCGGAAAGCGGACATACCGTCTGGGTCGCCCCGCCCTTCGACGGCAACGAGGCCCAGCCGTCCAACGGCGCCATGGTCGGCTTCTCCGCGCCAACCCGGGCGGCGGTGCGCGCCTTTCACGAAGCCGCCCTCGCCAACGGCGGCACCTGCGAAGGCCCTCCGGGCGTGCGCGAAGCCTACGGTCCGGACTTCTACCTCGCCTATGTCCGCGATCCCGTCGGCAACAAGATGTCCGCCGTCTGCCGCAGCCTGGGCGAATAACCTTCGCCACACCCATCGGCTGCCCCTTGCCTGCTCCTCCCCGCTTTGTCGGGGAGGAGACCGCCGCGCCTCTTCGGCGCGGTGCCGTAAGGGCTGAAGGCCCCCTTCCCGGCTAGATCATCCTCTTGGCCGCTTCGATCCCGGCTTCAGCCTTCGAGTCGTCCGGCGCGCCGCCCTGGGCAAAATCGGGCTTACCGCCCGCGCCTTGGCCGCCCATGGCCAGAACCGCCGCCTTGGCCAGCTCGGCCGCATTGAAGCGCCCGGTCAGATCAGCCGTCACCGCCACGGTCGCCGCCGCCTTGCCGTCCAGCTTACCGACCAGCACGACGATGCCGGAACCGACCTGCTTCCTGAAGTCCTCGGCCAGAGGCCGCAGGTCCTTGCCGCCGACGCCGTCCAGCACCCGCGCGATCACCTTGATACCATTGATTTCTTCGGGTCCCGCCGCGGCACCGCCGCCACCGACCGCCAGGGCACGTCTGGCCTCCGACAGGTCCTTTTCCAGCCGCTTGCGCTCGGCGACCAAGGCATCGACGCGCGCCTCGACCTGCGTCACCGGCACCTTGAACTGGTCGGCCAGGGCTCGCGCCACGCCGGCCTGCTCCAGCAGGTAAAGCCGGGCCGCCTCGCCGGTCAGCGCTTCGATCCGCCGCACTCCAGCGGCGATGCCGCTCTCTGACACGACCTTGAACAGGGCGATGTCGCCCGTCCGCGCGACATGGGTGCCGCCGCACAGTTCCACCGAATAGCTGCCGTCGCCGTCCAGCGCCTGGCCCAGCGCCAGCACGCGTACTTCATCGCCGTACTTTTCTCCGAACAGCGCCACGGCGCCGGCGGCGATCGCCGCATCCGGCGTCATCAGTTGCGTCGACGACGGCACGTTCTGGCGCACAACGGCGTTGACCTCGGTCTCGATGCGTTCGACCTCATCCGCGGTCAAAGGCGCGCCATGGCTGAAATCGAAGCGCATGCGTTCGGCGTCAACCAACTGGCCCTTCTGCGCGACATGCGGCCCCAGCACGTGCTTCAACGCGGCATGCAGCAGGTGCGCCGCCGAGTGGTTGGCGCGCGTCGTGGTGCGCCTGGCGCCGTCGACCGCCAGATCGGCCGTATCGCCCAGCTTGACCTGGCCGTCGGTCAGTTCGACGCGGTGCACGATCAGTTCACCCGCCTGACGCTGCGTGTCGACCACCCGTCCTTCGCCGTGCGGGAACGCGACGCGCCCGGTGTCGCCGGCCTGGCCGCCGCCCTCGGCATAGAACGGCGTCCGGTCGACGACCATGTCGACCACGTCGCCCTTGTGCGCCGTGTCAACGTTCTCGCCGTCCAGCACCAGCGCTTGGACATGACCCTGCGCCGTCAGATTGTCATACCCGACGAACTGCGACGCGCCGATGGCGTCGCGGATCGAAAACCATTCCGCCGCCACCGCCTTTTCACCGGATCCGGTCCAGTGCTTGCGGGCCCGCTCGCGCTGCTCTTCCATGGCGGCGTCGAAACCGGCCGTATCGACCGTCAGCCCTTTGGCGCGCACGGCATCCTGAGTCAGGTCGAGCGGAAAACCATAGGTGTCGTAAAGCTTGAACGCCGTCTCGCCGGCCAGCACGTCGCCGGCCGCCAGGCCACGCGTCGCGTCGTCAAGCAGCCCCATACCGCGCCCGAGCGTCACACGGAAACGCTCCTCTTCCTGGCGCAGGGTCTCGACGATGGTCGCCTCGGCGCGCTTCAGTTCGCCGTAATGATCGCCCATCTGGCCAACCAGGGCCGGCACCAGCCGGTGCAGCAACGGCTTGTCGGCGCCCAGCAGATAGGCATGGCGCATGGCCCGGCGCATGATGCGCCGCAACACATAACCGCGGCCTTCGTTCGACGGCGTCACGCCGTCGGCGATCAGGAAACTGGTCGAGCGCAGGTGGTCGGCGATGACCCTATGCGACGGCAAGGCATCGCCTTCGGCCGCCACGCCCGTCGCCTCGACCGAGGCCGCGATCAGGGCCCGGAACAGGTCGATATCGTAATTATTGTGCACCCCCTGCAGCACCGCCGCCACGCGCTCCAGCCCCATGCCGGTGTCGATCGACGGCTTGGGCAGGTTGACGCGCGTGCCGTCCGTCTGCTGGTCGAACTGCATGAACACCAGGTTCCAGATTTCGACGAAACGGTCGCCATCCTCGTCCGGCGTCCCCGGAGGCCCGCCCCAGATGTGTTCGCCGTGATCATAGAAGATTTCGGTGCACGGCCCGCACGGCCCGGTATCGCCCATGCTCCAGAAATTGTCGCTGCCGGCAATGCGCGCGATCCTGGACTCCGGCAAGCCCGCGATCTTCTTCCACAGCTCGAACGCCTCGTCGTCATCGACATAGACGGTGGCCATCAGCCGCTTCGCATCGAGGCCATATTCCCGCGTGATCAGGTTCCAGGCGAACTCGATGGCCTCGGCCTTGAAGTAGTCGCCGAACGAGAAATTGCCCAGCATCTCGAAAAAGGTATGGTGGCGCGCCGTATAGCCGACATTGTCGAGGTCGTTGTGCTTGCCCCCGGCGCGGACCACTTTCTGCGACGTGGTCGCGCGCTTGTAGGGCCGCGTCTCCGCGCCCGTGAACACGTTCTTGAACTGCACCATGCCGGCATTGGTGAACATCAGCGTCGGATCGTTCTGCGGCACAAGCGGCGACGAGGCGACGACCTCATGGCCGTTCGCGGCGAAGTAATCGAGGAAGGTCTGGCGTATCTGGTTCAGCGACGGCATGGAATTTACGGAAAACCGCTCCGGTAAAATCAAGGTGATACGGCGGTATATAGGCGCTTGCGCCCAAGCGCAAAGCGCTTTGCGCAGCCGCAACAAAAAAGACGCCCCCTGACGTTCAGGGGGCGTCCTGTCTGGCCGGACCAGGCGGATCGGTTGTGGTGAACGGGGGCCACCCGGACCGGCGCGTCCTACAGCGACTCGTCGCCGTCGTTGGCGTCATCCTCGGGCGCGCCCAACAGTTCCTCGGCCAGAACGGCGGCCTTCTTGCGGATCGCCGTTTCGATCTCGCGCGCCATGTCCGGATTGGCCTTGAGGAAGTCGCGGGCGTTTTCGCGGCCCTGGCCGATGCGCGTCGAATTGTAGGAGAACCACGAGCCCGACTTCTCGACGATGCCGGCCTTGACACCCATGTCGATGATCTCGCCCAGCTTGGAAATGCCCTGGCCGAACAGGATGTCGAACTCGACCTCGCGGAACGGCGGCGCCACCTTATTCTTGACCACCTTGACCTTGACGCTGTTGCCGATGTTCTCGTCGCGCACCTTGATGGCGCCGGTGCGGCGGATGTCGAGGCGTACGCTGGCATAGAACTTCAGCGCGTTGCCGCCGGTCGTCGTTTCCGGCGAACCGTACATCACGCCGATCTTCATGCGGATCTGGTTGATGAAGATGACGATGCACTTCGACTTGGAAATCGAGCCGGTCAGCTTGCGCAGCGCCTGGCTCATCAGCCGCGCCTGCAGGCCGGGCAGGCTGTCGCCCAT
>OUNJ010000766.1_pt2 | contig 19484 bp, 18 predicted proteins | sample 1755361 | NCBI WGS metagenome assembly OUNJ01 (sample SAMEA3914825, study PRJEB12502) | metagenome | biome: forest; material: soil | place: USA | collected 2012-03-12 | depth 0.1 m
GTCGGCGTCGTCTGCTGGCGCGGCGACGAGGTTCTGCTGATCCGGCGCGGCCGGCCGCCGCGCCAGGGCGACTGGTCGATCCCCGGCGGCAAGATCGGGTGGGGCGAAACCCTCCGCGACGCGGCCAGGCGCGAACTGCGCGAGGAAACCGGCGTCGAAGCCGACATCGGCGACTTGGCGGGGGTTTACGAAATCATCGAATCCGGTTTCCATTTCGTGTTGCTGGATTATTCCGCCGTCTGGACCTCGGGTGAGGCGAGGGCGGCCGACGATGCCGCCGAGGCGGGCTTCTTTTCGCTCGAAGAAGCGCTCAACCTGTTACCGCACAACGATCTGCGCGACGTCGTCCTGCGCTCTCGCGATCACGGTAAGGACGTACGCGTGCCGGATTGACGGCATTTCGCCACAATGGGCACCGTTAAGTGAAAAAATTAATATTTCGCCTCTTGTGCGAAAAAGTAAATTTAGTTAATATTCCATTAACGCGTATGGAGTCGATCCGTGTCTAACGGAAGCCTACCGTCGTGTTGTGGACGTGGGCTGGCCTCCCAGAACGCCTGACCGTCGTCCGAGACAGCCTTACCGGCTGAGACTGATGTGGTTAATTGGTGCGTTCAAGGAGTTCGGTTATGAAGAAGTTTGTTGTGGCTCTGGCTATCCTGGCCGCTGCTGCCGGCGGCGCTTTTGCTGCCAGCCAAGCGTTCGCGATCCCGCCGGGCGGCTGCCCGATGCACGACTGCTAAGCAGTCTGGCTGAAACGGGCAGGGCGTAGGTTCTGCCCGTTTTTTGTTGCCTGAAGCCTCCGTTAAAAGGATCGGGCGGCCGTCATTTAAGCGAATCCTAAGGTCTTTGTGGCTAGATGGGCGCTCAAGTGTAACGGAAGCCTGCATGGAGCGCTCAGGGTTTTACACCGGTCACACGGTCAAGGGGCTGTTGAAGGGCCTTTTGTCCGTGCTTTTCTGTGTCTGCATGGCGGCGGCCGCGCCCGCCCTGGCGCGCGACGAAAACGCGCCCTATCACGCCAAGCTGCTGCAGGCCTATAACGAGATCGCTTCGGCGCCCTTCACCTATGACGCCAACGAGGTCGATCGCTTCGGCGAACAGGCGCTGACCATGTCCGGCGACAGGCGCCTCTATGCGCTCTGGCGCGTGCTTTACGCCTACAAGAACGACCAGAACGCCGAGCGTCTGCGCTACTGGCACGATCGTATCTCGCAACTGGCCCTGCAGCAGAACGACAGCAATCTCGACCTGCTGGCGCGCTTCATGTGGCAGGCCTACCAGAACGAGACCGGCGGCTTCACCAGCATGACCGACCGCGACTGGAGCACCTATCTGACGGCGCCGGACGTGGCCTTGCAGGACATCGCCATGCTGGAACGCGTGCGGCAGTTCCAGTTTTTCCGCCAGTGGGCCGAAGCCATCGACCTGGGCGACGATCTTGTCCGGCGGCTTCAGGCGGCCGGCGGTCCGGCCACCAGCCTGCTCGACACGGCGCAGCAGACCCAGGCCTACAACATGCTGCAGGTCGGCGACTACGAAGCCTATGCCGACCACATGCTGGCCGTGGCCAGCCTGTCGCACGGCCACGCCTTCTTCGTGCAGAACATGGATGTCATCTACGACCTGGCCTATTTCACGGCGCAGGACAACGACATCGTCCTGGCCAGGCGGCTGCAGAAACTGTACGCCGACAACGTCGCCCGGTACAATGTCGCCGACCTGAAGCCGTGGGACCAGGAACTGTGCGCCACCGTCGCCGACAGCGCCGGCGACTCGCGGGCGGTGGTCGAATGCCTCCGCGACTCCAATGTCGTCCGCGGCAACGCCGTCAGCGCCCACGACGCGCTCAGGCTGGTCCTGCTGACACGCGCCTATGCCCGCCTTCTGGACGTCCAGCATACGCGCTTCTATCTCGCCAAGCTCCACGCCATGCCGGCGTCGGTGGTGCCGCCCAGCCCGACCTTCAACGGCTATATCGAGGCCCACCTCAAGGCCGGCGACGGCAAGGAAGCGGAAGCCTTCACCGACCTCGACGCCTGGACCAGCGACTTCATGCGCGTGACCGACAAGCGTCGCGTCGCCGCCGTCCAGGACATGTACAAGGCCCTGCGCAAGGAGCTGGACCGCAAGAACGCGGAAAGCGAACTGCTGGCCAAGCAGGTCCAGTTGGGCAACATGCTGCTGGGCGCCGCCGTGCTGATCGCCATGCTGCTCGGCGTCATCTGCCTGGGCATCGTGCTGTGGGTCAGGCGCATGCGCCGCATGCAGCGCAACCTGGCCATGGCCCAGGAACACGCCGAATCCGCCAACGCCGCCAAGTCGCGCTTCCTGGCCGTCATGAGCCACGAACTGCGCACACCGCTCAACGGCGTGCTCGGCATGGCCCAGGCGCTGAAGGGCGACAACCTGACCGACACCCAGGCCGAGCAGGTCGACGTGCTGATCGATTCCGGCAAGACCCTGATGGTCCTGCTCAACGACGTTCTCGACATGTCGCGCATCGAAGCCGGCAAGATCGAGCTGGCCCCGACCACGGCCTCGATGCGCGACATGATCACGCGCGTCACCAACACCTATACGCCGCTGATCCAGGGCCGCTCGATCGTCATTCGCAGCGAGTTCTCCGAAGGCGCCGACAAGGCGATGAACTTCGACGTGCTGCGCGTCTACCAGTGCCTGTCGAACCTTGTCTCCAATGCCCTCAAGTTCACCGAAAAGGGCAGCGTGCGCATGATCGTGTCGGCCGAGCCGATCATTCCGGACGGCGGCTACATGGTCCGTGTCGAGGTCCGCGACACCGGCATCGGCATGAGCCGCGCCGCCATGGACCGCCTGTTCGAGGCCTATAACCAGGCCGACGCCTCGACCGCGCGCAAGTACGGCGGCACCGGCCTGGGCCTCAATATCAGCCGCCGCCTGACCGAACTGATGGGCGGGACCCTGACCGTCACCAGCGAGGAGGGGACCGGCTCGTCCTTCGTCATGACCTTCAGGGCGGGCGAGGTCGAAGCCGCGGCTCCGGCCGTGGACATGCCGGCGCCGGCGCCGGTCGTGCCGCTTCCGGTCTCGACGCAGGACGACGAAAAGGAAGACGCGACGCCCGGCCGGCATATCCTGCTGGTCGACGACCATCCGGTGAACCGCAAGGTGGCGCGCCTGTTCCTGGAACCCTTCGGCTTCGTCATCACCGAGGCCGTTGACGGCCAGGCGGCGCTCGATCTCGATATGTCGCAATTCGACCTGGTGCTGATGGACCTCAACATGCCGCGCATGGGCGGCCTGGAGGCGACGCGCCGCTTCCGCGCCGGCGAGGCGCCGGGCCGCCACGTGCCGATCGTCGCCCTGACCGCCGACGCCATGCCGGACCAGGTCGAGGCCTGCCGCGCCGCCGGCATGGATGCCCATATCTCGAAGCCGATCCTGATGGACAAGCTGATCGAGACGGTCAACAGCATGCTGGACAAGACGGCCGCGCGCAACGCGGCCTGAGGGCTGGACAAGACGGCCGCGCGCAACACGGCCTGACGCCGGTCCAGGTCACGCTTATGTGACGGCGGGATGGCTGAAACTGTACCCGTCTCGGCTTATATGCTAACAGTCACGATCGCCCAGGGGGACGTCATGATCGCATCCGTTTTCACCATACTGATCGCCGGCGGCATCGTCCTGGCGTTGATGATGTTCTTCAGCGTCGTCAAGGTGGTGCCGCAGGGTTACGAATACACGGTCGAGAACTTCGGCCGCTATGTCCGGACCATCAAGCCCGGCATCTCGTTCCTGGCCTTTTTCGTCGAGCGCATCGGCCGCCGCGTCAACATGATGGAGCGCGTGTTCGACGTGCCGCAGCAGGACGTCATCACCAAGGACAATGTGGTGGTCAAGGTCGACGGCATCGTCTTCATCCAGGTGATGGACGCCGCCCAGGCCGCCTACCGCGTCGACAACCTCGACAACGCCATCACCCAGCTGGCCATGACCAACCTGCGGACCGTCGTCGGCTCGATGGAACTCGACGAAGTCCTGTCGCAGCGCGACTCGATCAATTCACGGCTGCTGAACGTCATCGACCACGCCACAAGCCCATGGGGTGTCAAGGTCAACCGCATCGAGATCAAGGACCTGCGCCCGCCGCACGACATCACCGATTCGATGGCGCGCCAGATGAAGGCCGAACGCGAACGCCGGGCTGTTATCATCGAGGCCGAGGGCGAGAAACAGGCCGCGATCACCCGCGCCGAAGGCTCGAAACTGTCCGCCGTCCTCCAGGCCGAAGGCCGCCGAGAAGCCGCCTTCCGCGACGCCGAGGCGCGCGAACGCAGCGCCGAGGCCGAAGCCAAGGCCACCGCCATGGTCTCCGACGCCATTGCGAAAGGCGATGTCAACGCCATCAACTATTTCGTCGCCCAGAAATATGTCGAAGCGTTCGGCAAGTTCGCCGACTCCACCAACACCAAGACCCTGATCCTGCCCGCCGACCTGTCGTCGCTGGCCGGGGTGGTCGGCGGGGTGTCCGAACTGATCAAGTCGGTGCGCAACGACGGCCCGGCGCCGTCGGCCAAACGATAGGAGGTTGCCGTGACCGACTTCCTGATGACGGGACCGATGGGCGTGCAGGCTTTCTGGGTCTGGCTGACCCTGGCCATCCTTCTGCTGGGCATCGAAACCTTCCTCGGCACGCAGTGGCTGCTGTGGGCGGCTGCCTCGGCCGGCCTGGTCGCCGTCGTCTGCCTGGCCGGCCTGCCGTTCGGCTTCGTGCTTCAGGTCGCCGTCTTCGTGGTCGTCAGCTTCGCCCTGACCCTGCTGACCCGCCGGCTGATGAAAAGCCCGGGGCATGGCGCCGATATCAACGATCCGCACCGCCGCCTGCTGGGAAAGCAGGCCGAAGTGCTGAGCGGTTTCGAACCGGTACCCGGCGGCGAACGCACCGGACGCGTCATGTTCGACGGCGTCGAATGGCCGGCGGTGCTGGAAGGGGCCGTCGAAACGGCGCTCATTCGCGCCGATCGCGTGGTCGTCGAGCGCGTCGCCGATGGACGCCTGTTCGTCCGCCCGGCCGAGACGGCGGCCTGATACCACGAAAGACGCACCATGGACGACCAGACGACACTCCGCGGCCAGGTCAGCGACGCCGAATGGCGCGTCCGGTGCGACCTGGCGGCGCTTTACCGCGCCACGGCGATGATGGGCTGGGACGACCTGATCTTCACCCATATCTCGGCGCGCGTGCCGGACAGCGACCACTTCCTGATCAATCCATACGGCGTCTTCTTCGAGGAGATGACGGCGTCGCAACTGGTCCGGATCGACAGCGACGGCAGGATCGTCGACGGCGCCAGGGTCATGGTCAACGCGGCCGGCTTCACCATCCACAGCGCCATCCACGGCGCGCTGAAGGATGCTCATTTCGTCATGCACCTGCACACCGACGCCATGACCGGCGTGTCGGCGCAGACGGACGGCCTGCTGCCCCTGACCCAGAACGCCCTGCTGCTGCGGCCGCAACTGGCCTATCACGATTACGAAGGTGTGGCGCTCGACCTTGAGGAGCGCGGCCGCATCGTCCGCGACCTCGGCGGCCGGCGCCTCCTGATGCTGCGCAACCACGGCAGCCTGACCTGGGGCGCGACCGCCGGCGAAGCCTTCGCGCAGATGTATTTCCTGGAACAGGCCTGCCGCCAGCAGATCGCCGCCCTGTCGGCCGGCCGCGACCATGTGATCGAGGTGAGCCAGGACGTACAGGATGTCGTCGCGCCGCTGTCGGCCGGCACCGGTTTTGTCGGCGCCCTGGTCTGGCCCGGCCTTTTGCGCCGCCTCGACCGGCAATTGCCGGGCTACGATGCCTAATCAACTGTTTACCATTGGCTGAAGAGCCTGTAGGTTCGCCCTCCACGGGAAAACGGGGAGGGCGGAGTGCGGGCAAAGCTGGGACTTCTGGTCGTGCCGGCGGCATGGATTCCGGGCATGGCGCTGGCCGGAGCGTGGCCGCAGGCGCCGGGCGCCACGCAGGTCATCACGTCCTGCGAACCCGGCAGCGCCAGCCGCGCCTTCGACAGTGACGGCCAGCGCTCGCGGTTGTCGTATGGCTGGAAGCAGAGCGATGTCTCGGTTTTCATCGACCACGGCGTCAGCCAGCATTTCACCTTCAGCGCGAAAATCGATCTTCAGGACTATCGCAACGGTTCCATGCGCTTTTCCGGTCTCGGCTCGGTCGAGGCCGGCGGCCGGTGGACGGTGCACAAGGGCAGGAGCTTCGTCTTCGCTCTGGGCGCCAGCGTCGAAGGCCTGGGCAAGGGGCGGCGCAGCGACTTCGACACGGTGACGAAAGCGGGCACCGACTACGACCTGCGCGCCTATGCCGGCAAATCGTTCCGTATCGCCGGCGTCGACGTCTTCGTCGACTTGCAGGCGGCGCGCCACCTGCGCCAGTATGAGGCCGACCAGTGGCGCGTCGACGCCACGCTGGGTCTCAAGCCGTCGCCGCGCTGGATGGTGCTGGCCCAGGCCTTTGCCGGCCGGACCGACCGCCAGGCGTGGGGGCAGGCGACATGGGTCAACAGCGAGGTCAGCCTGGTGCGCAGCTTTGGGCCGAAACAGAACCTGTCGCTGCAGGTCGGCTTCCGCCAGACGACGGCCGGACGCAATGTCCCTGCCGTCCATGCCATCATCATCGGCCTGTGGCGGACGTTCTAATTCGAGGCGGAGGCCGAGGCGCTGGCCGGCGCCGGCGGCGTCGAATTTTCCAGCTTCAGATAGGCGATCAGATTGTGCCGTTTGGTGGCGTCCGGAATACCGGGAAAGCTCATCCGTGTGCCTTTGACCACCGTCTGCGGCGAGGTCAGGTACGTGTCGAGCGTATCGAAATCCCACACCGTGTCGTGGGCGATCATGGCGTCGGTGTACGGATAGCCGGGCTTGGTGCCCGACTTGCGGCCGAACACGCCGTAGAGGTTGGGCCCGACCATGTCCGGCGCACCTTTGGCCATGGTGTGGCAGGACCGGCACTTGCCGAACGTCTTTTCGCCGTCGGCAAGATCGGCGGTGTTGTAGGGAGCCGGGAAGGTGGCCTGGATCGCCGTCTTCTGCGCCGGCGTGAAATCTGTCGGATCGGCCATGACGAACCCGCCGCCGGCATCGCCGCCGGACCGGTTGCAGCCTGTAAGCGTCAGGACCATCGCCAGAAAAAGCAGTTTCTTCATCGCGCCCTCCGTGTCGCCGAAGTCTTAGGCGACTCTTGCGCTTTTGGCGACAGGGAAATCGTCAACCGCACAGCGTCGGCCGCTCGAAGTCGAGCAGGGCGCGCTTCAGCTCGATTCCGCCGCCGTAACCGGTCAGGGAGCCGTTCTTGCCGATGACGCGGTGGCACGGAATGATCAGGGCGATCGGGTTGCGGCCGTTGGCCAGGCCGACGGCGCGTGTCGCTTTCGGGTCGCCCAGCCGCGTCGCCAGGGTCTGGTAGGCAATCGTCTCGCCGGACGGAATGTCGCACAGCGCGCGCCAGACGCGCTTCTGGAACTCGGTGCCAACCGGCGCCAGCTTCAGGTCGAAGACCGTCCGCCGCCGCTCGAAGAAGGCTGCGACCTGTTCGGCCACCGCCGCGACGCAGCCGGGCCGGCGCTGCGCCTTGCCGTCATGCGAATAGAGGTTGCTCATGCGGCCGTTGAGGAAAGTGAACTCCACCAGGCCGCCGTCCGCATTCACCGTCGCGGCCGCCGGCCCGAACGGCGTCGTCATCTCGTCGAAATACAGGTCCATGCTTAGGTTTTAACCGTGTCGCGGCTTCAAGGCCAGCCCTTCCATCCGGCCTGGTGACGGGGCGGTGCGTCCGATCACTTTTTTCGCGACCTGGCGCGGACCGGATTGACCGCGCACCGAACCGGGTCCAACTTCCAACCTCGGAGCGCGGTTTAAGCAAGTATCAATACAATCCGGGATAGGCTTGGTCGCACGCTTAACGATAGTTTACAGTTCAGGCTTCCGCCATGTCCGCCGACACGCATATGCCGCCGCCATCCGCGCCGTCACCCTGGTATGCCGCTGCCATGGAGCATCTGGTCGGCGTGGTGCAGGAACTGTCGCGGGCGCGCGATCTCGACGCGGTCACCGACATCGTCCGCCGCGCCGCGCGCGAACTGACCGGCGCAGACGGCGCCACCTTCGTCCTGCGCGACGGTGACAAATGCTTCTATGCCGAGGAAAACGCCATTGCCCCGCTGTGGAAGGGCAAGCGCTTCCCGATGGAGATATGCATCTCCGGCTGGGTGATGCTGAACGCCAAGCCAGCCCTGATCCCGGACATCTATGCCGATCCGCGCATTCCGGCCGAGGCCTATCGCCCGACCTTCGTCCAGAGCCTGGCCATGGTGCCGGTGCGGCGCGAGGCGCCGATCGCCGCCATCGGCAACTACTGGGCCTCCAATCACACCGCCACCGCCGAAGAAGTTGCCATCCTCCAGGCCCTGGCCGACACCACCTCGGTCGCGCTGGAAAACGCCCAGCTTTACGCCTCCCTGAACGACAAGGTCGAGCAGGTGCAGGCCCAGGCCGCGCGCATCCAGGCCCAGCACGAGTCGCTTGAGGTGTTCGCCCGCGCCCTGGCGCACGACCTCAAGGAGCCGGTGCGCACGGTGCGCGCCTTTTCGGAGCTGATCGCCGCCCACGACGACTCGCCCGAAACCAAGGCCGCCTATTTCGAGCTGGTGCGCAAGGCCGCCGACCGCATGAGCATGCTGGTCGACACCGTGTTCGAATATACCCAGCTTGACGATCCCGCCCGCGTCGTCCGCCGGCCGTGCGACATGAACCAGGCGTTCAGTGCCGCCAGCGACAACCTGGCCCAGCTGATCCGCGAGCGCGCCGCGGTGGTCGCCGCGCGGGAACTGCCCCAGGTCGAGGCGCATCCCGCCCACATGATGCAGGTGCTGCAGAACCTGATCGCCAACGCCATCCGCCACGGCCCGCCGGGCGTCCATGTCGAGGTCTCATGCGTCCGCGACGGCGATGACTGGCGCTTCAGCGTCGCCGACAACGGCTACGGCGTGGCCGAGGCCGACGCCGAACGCATCTTCCTGCCGTTCAAGAGGCTGAACCTGAACGAGGAGGGGGCGGGCCTCGGCCTGCCGACCTGCCGCAAGATCATCGCCCTGCATGGCGGCCGCATCTGGTGCGAACCCGGCAACGGCGGCGCCACCTTCAGCTTCACCCTGCCTGTGCCGGCGTCAGCGCCCGCCGTCATCCGGCCTGCGGATGCAGCGCCAGCCGGGACCTCGCCGCCCAAAGGCATACCCCTGGCCAATGTCCTCCTGGTCGACGACCGGGAGGCCGATGTCGAGCTGACGCGCGTCCTGCTCAAGGTCCGCGACAGGATGGAGTTCAACCTGTCGGTGGCGCGCGGTGGCCAGGAAGCGCTCGACATGCTGGCCCACGCCGACGCGCAGGGGCAACGCATCGACATGGTCCTGCTCGACATCAACATGCCGGGCATGGACGGCTTCGAGATGCTGGAACGCCTGCGCGGTCATGGCTCCCTGGGCAACACGCCGGTCGTCATGTGCACGGGCTCGACCTATGACAGGGACATCGAGCGTGCTCGGGAGCTGGGCGCGGCGGGCTATATGGTCAAGCCGCCGTCGCTCGACCAGTTACGGCCGTTGCTGACGTCGATCCCGGCCGTGACCCTGTGCGCCGACACCGGCCGCCGGCTGCTGCGCGCCGCCTGACCACATCCTTATAATCGCTCCGGTGTTCGGCACTGCATCTTCATGTGCCGAAGCGTCATGTGTTGCGGCCGTCAATCCCGGAGCACAGACATGCACACCATGACCCCCGAACGCCTCAGGGCCTGCATCTGGCAATGCTGGGAATGTCGCGACACCTGCCAGACGTTGCTGTTCAACCATTGCCTGGTCAAGGGCGGTGAGCACGCCGAACGCGGCCACGTCACCCTGATGAGCGACTGCATCCAGATCTGCCAGACGGCGGCCGACTTCATGACGCGCAATTCGCCGGTTCATGCGGCCGTCTGCGCCGCCTGCGCCGAGGTCTGCGAAGCCTGTGCCAGGTCGTGCGAGGCGATCAACTGCGCCGAAATGCGCCATTGCGCCGAGGTTTGCCACGCCTGCGCCCGGACTTGCCGCGAAATGGGCCGCCAGATGGCCGGCACGCCGGAAATGGCCTGAGATGCGAGCCATCACCGGTTTCGCCGTCGCCGTCCTTTTGGCCGGCTGTTCCCATGGCCCCTCGGCCCCGCAGGGTTCGACCTTCGGGGCCAATCCGACCTTGGTCGAGCCTACCCATGCGCTCCTTCCGACGCTGAAGATCGCGCCGGCGATCGGCTGGAAGGGTGGCGGACAGCCGACACCGGCGCCCGGCTTCGCGGTCCGCGCCTTCGCCGATGGCCTTGACCATCCGCGCTGGCTGTATGTCCTGCCCGACGGCGACGTTCTGGTCGCCGAAAGCAATGCCCCGCCCAAGCCCGACGATGGCGGCGGCCTCAAGGGCTGGGTCATGAAGGTGGTCATGAAGGACGCCGGCGCCGCCGTGCCCAGCCCCAACAAGCTGATCCTGCTGCGCGACAGCGATGGCGACGGCGTGGCCGACCAGCGCTTCGTCTTCGCTCAGGGCCTCAATTCGCCGTTCGGCATGGCCCTGGTCGGCGATACGCTTTACGTCGCCGACAGCGATGCGGTGGTGAAGTTCCCCTACCATGCCGGCGACACCACGGCTTCGGCCACACCTGTCAAGGTCGCCGACCTGCCGGCCGGACGCATCAACCACCACTGGACCAAGAACATCCTCGCCAGCCCCGACGGCCGTTATCTTTATGCCACCATCGGTTCCAACAGCAATGTCGGCGAGAACGGCCTGGGGGTGGAGGAGGGGCGGGCGCAGATCGTGCGCATCGACCTGGCCTCGGGCACCGAGACCGAGGTCGCCGGCGGCCTGCGCAACGCCAACGGCCTCGACTGGCAGCCCCAGTCGGGCCAGCTGTGGACCGTGGTCAATGAGCGCGACGAACTGGGCGACGACCTCGTCCCCGACTACCTGACCAGCGTCAAGGACGGCGCCTTCTACGGCTGGCCCTATGCCTACTATGGCCAGCACGTCGACACCCGCGTCAAGGACCAGCGCCCCGACTTGGTGGCCAGGGCCATCCGCCCGACTACGCCCTGGGCGCCCATACGGCCAGCCTGGGCCTTGTCTTCTATCGCGGCACGGCCTTTCCGGCGCGCTATCAGGGCGGCGCCTTCATCGGCCAGCATGGATCGTGGAACCGCTCTACGCCCAGTGGTTACAAGGTCATCTTCGTGCCGTTCAGCAATGGCCAGCCGTCGGGCCCGCCCGAGGATGTTCTGACCGGTTTCCTCAGCCGCGACGGCAAGGCGCAGGGCCGCCCGGTCGGTGTCACTGAGGACGGCAAGGGCGCGCTTCTGGTCGCTGACGACGTCAGCAACGTCGTCTGGCGTGTGACGGCGCAGTAGACAGGCAAAGGGCGCGGCTTTATAAAGCGCGCGTGCAGTGGCGCTGCGGTCCATGGAAACATGGTCACAAAATTTATGCTCCTTCGGTCCGAGGTTGCGGATCATGAAGAGGAGCCACGCCTTATGACGGCATCCGACATCAACCGTTGCGGCTATGATCGCTGGTCGGCCATCTACGATACCGCCGTCAATTCGACGGTTGCCTGCGACGACCTGCATTTTCCGGCCTTGTGGACCGATGTCGCAGGCAAGGACGTGCTCGAAATCGGCTGCGGCACCGGCCGCCACACCGTCCGCCTGGCGGCGCAGGGCAATCGCGTCACCGCGCTTGACCTGTCACCCGGCATGTTGGCCGTGGCGCGGGACAAGCTGGCTGATTTCGATGTGCGGCTGATGGAAAGGGACATCATGGCCGGACCGCTCGACCTGGGGCCATTCGACGCCGTCGTTTCGGCCCTGGTCATGGAGCACATCGTCGACGTCGAAACCTTCTTCCGGCGCGTGGCGGAGAGCCTGAAAACCGGCGGCCGCTTCTTCCTGTCCGAAGTTCAACCCGAACGTCTGGCGGGTGGCAGCGTGGCGCGCTTCTACGATCCGGTCACGAATGAACGCCACGACCTGGCAAGCTTCGCCCATCCCGCCGGCAACATCCGCGCCGCCGCCAGGGACGCGGGCTTGACGATGGCCCGCGAACAGGATGTGCTGGGCGACGAACGGCTGGCCGCCATCAAACCGGAATGGGTCAAGCACCTGGGCAAGCCGATGATCCGCATGTGGGAGTTCGCCCTGTGACCGACCAGCCCGTCATCGGCCTCCATCCTGCCGTACGCGACGACATCGGCGACCTGGTGACGCGCCGTCCGGTGCCGGGCCGCGGCATCGACCATGTCGGGGCCTTCCTGTTCCTCAACCACCATGGCCCGCAGGTCTACCCGCCCGACAATCAAGGCCTGCCGTTCGGTCCGCACCCGCATCGCGGTTTCGAAACGGTCACCTTCATCCTCGAAGGCGAACTGGCGCATCGCGATTCCGCCGGCCATGAAAGCATCATCGGCGCGGGCGGCGTGCAGTGGATGACGGCGGGCTCGGGCCTGATCCACGAGGAGGTCTCGCCCGAGCGCTTCAAGCGCAGCGGCGGCCCGCTCGAAATCCTGCAATTGTGGGTCAATCTGCCGGCGCGCCTCAAGATGACGAAGCCGCGCTATGTCGGCCTGCAAGGTCCGGACATCCCGGCCATCGCCGTCGACGACAAGGTGACTGTCAACCTGATCTCGGGCCGGTTCGGCGACAGGGCAGGGCCGGTCGCGACGCTGACCGGCATCTTCATGGCGACTTGCGAAATGAAAGCAGGCGGCGAAATCGTGTTCGACGGCCTGAGGGGACGCGATGTCTTTCTCTATGTGGCGCGCGGCGCCGTCACGGTGAACGGTACTTCGGCGGCAGAATGGCATCTGGCCGAACTGGGGCCCGGCGACCGCGTCTCCATCGCCGCGACGACTGACACTGTCCTGCTGTTCGGCCATGCCGACCCGATCGACGAGCCGATCGTCGCCCACGGCCCCTTCGTCATGAACACGGTCGAGGACATCCACCAGGCTTATCGCGACTACCAGGCCGGCAAGTTCAACGTGCCGATCTAATCCGCTCAGATCCATTCCTTCTTGCGGAACCAGAACCACGTCCCGCCGGCGGCCACGATCATCAGGCCGACGGCCATCGGATAGCCCCACGGCCAGGACAATTCGGGCATGTGCTGGAAGTTCATGCCATAGATGCTGGAGATCAGGGTCGGTGGCAGGAAGAACACCGCCGCGATGGTGAAGATCTTGCTGATCAGGTTTTGCTCGACGCTGATCATGCCCAGGGAGGCGTCGAGCTGGAAGCTGATCTGGCTGGCCAGGAAGCCGGACTGGTCGGCCAGGGTCTGCGTCTCGTGCAGAAGCACGCTCAGCCGCCGCGTCAGGTAGGGCTGCTCCGCGCCAAGCTCCTCACGGTAGAAGGTCTGGAGGCGCAGCAGCGAGTTCAGGCTTTCGTGCGTCTTGGCGTTCAACTGGTTCAGGTTGCCAAGCTTGCGCAGCAGTCCGCGCATGATCACCGACGGATTGCCCTGCTTGTTTTCGAAGGCGTGGTCGTCGAACACCTTGTGCGCCAGGTCGTCGAGACCGTCCTCGATCAGTTCGGCGTGGAAGGCGACGCGCGCCACCATCTCCTCCAGCAGCCCCTCAAGGATGTGGTCGGTGGTCGGAAACTGCTCCGGATGCGCCGTCAGGCGGCGCTGGAAGTGCTCGAAACTGGTCGGATAGATGTAGCGGATGGTGACCAGGCAGGCGTCGGCGGCGATGAAGGTAATGGCGCTGGTCCTGGGGTGCCGGCTGTCGGTCTTGTGCAGCACGGCGGCGTTCATGTAGGCGACGCCGTCCTGGCTGTACATGTGGTTGGTGATGTGGTTGCGCCAGATTTCGTCGCGGTTGGGGATGGCGATTCCCAGAATCTGCCGGATGCGCCGTTCCTCGTCGAACGACGGGTTGTGCAGGTCGATCCACACCGGGTTCGGCGGCAGGTCGTGGTTCGGCCGGACGAAGACCTGCTCCAGCCGCTCGCCCTGGCGGAAAAAGACCGTCATCATCGCCGCGCACTCCCAAGCCCTGCCAGCTTAGGGACGCATCTTGAAGCTTTTACGACAATCGCGCCCGGGGCTCAGGACCGCCGGTAGTTCTCGTCGTCCTCGTTGCCGGCGTTGAGGCGTTCCTCGACGCCGTCGATATAGACGTTGAACTCCGACGCGCTCAGCGGCTCGACGCGGTCGACCACCGCCGGGCCACCATAGCGCGACATCACGTCGGCGTCGTGGATGCGGTGCTCGGGCGTCGGCATGGCCGTGAAGGCGAAGGCGTCGGAAGCATAGACTTCCTCGCCGGTATTGTTGTCGATCAGGTGATAAGTCGTCGCGGCCATGGAACGTCTCCTTGTGACGGCCAGCATGACGCGCCACGCCATAAGAAATCGATGCGGTCCTGACTGGCTCCACAAGCGGCATTTGACCTTTTACCGAACGCTGTTAACGTTACCATCGCAAGCGGGGATAACGCCCGCATGAGATGGGAGACGACCATGTCCGCTTTCCTCGATCGCCGCAGCCTGCTGCTCGGCGCCGGCGCCCTGCCTCTGGCGACCGGTGCTGCCTCCGCCCAGACGCCTCAGGCCATGGGCCAGCCCATGCCGGGCGGCGTGTCCGTGCCCGATCCGCTTAACAAGCGCCTGCGCTTCGCCGTCGTCGGCCTCGGCACCATCGCCGTCGGCCAGATGATCCCGGCCTTCCTGGCCTCGCAGCATGCCGAAATGACCGCCTTCGTGTCCGGAAACCCGCAGAAGGCCAGGGACCTCGGCGCGCGCTACGGCGTGACCCATCTCTACGACTACGACAGCTTCGACAGGATCGCCCACGACGATACCATCGACGTCGTCTATATCGCCCTGCCGGTGGCGCTGCACGCCGAATACGCCATCCGCGCCTTCAAGGCCGGCAAGCATGTGCTGTGTGAAAAGCCGATGGCATCGACCCCCGAGGACTGCGAGGCGATGATCGCCGCCGCGAAGGCCGCCGGAAAGCAGCTTGGCGTCACCTACCGCATCCATTTCGAGCCCAACAACGCCGATGCCGTCAAACGGCTGAAGGCCGGCGAGCTTGGCACACTGCGCCATGTTTCCGGTGACGCCGGCTTCTCCGCCAATCCCGACTATCCGCCGCACAAGTGGCGCCTGACGAAGGCCATGGCCGGCGGCGGATCGATGTACGACATCGGCATCTACGCCCTCAACGCCGCGCTCGACTGCGCCGGCGAGGATCCGGTGTCGGTGACGGCGGTCTATTCGACACCGAAAGGCGATCCGCGTTTCGCCGAGGTCGAGGGCGGCGTCGAATGGCGCCTGCGCTTTCCGTCCGGAATCAGCGCCCAGGGCTCGTCGTCCTACTGCTATCAATATACCAGCCGGCTCAGCATACTGGGCTCCAGCGGCTATATCGAGATGCAGCCGTTCATGGACTATACCAGCATCGCCGGCGTCTACGGCCATGCCGACTTTACCAGCACGCCGCTGCGCGCCGGCGTCGCGGCAACGCAGTTCACCGCCCTAGTCGACGCCTATTGCGCCGCCGTCCAGTCGAACCAGCCGTTCCTGACCGGCGGCGACATGGGCCTGCGCGACATCCGCCTGATCCAGGCGATCTATCGCAGCGCCGACGCCGACGGTGCGATCGTTCAGCTCTGATCAGGGCGTGACGCCGTAGCCCTTGAACTCGTCGTCCACGCCGGCATAGAGCTTGCGGGCGGCGTCGAGGTCGGCATTGCCCTCGGTCTTCATGCCTTTTCTCAGCTTGGCAATGCCACGGCCATAGAGCGACGGCCCCATGGTCGGAACCAGGGCCAGGGCGGCGTCGTAGTCGGCGATCGCGGCATCGTACTGGCCGAGGCGCAGCTCGACGAAGGCGCGGCTGTCGAGGACGTGCGCGTTGTCGGGCTTGACCTTGAGCGAGGCGTTGCACTGCTCCAGCGCCTTGTCGAGCTGGTAGTTGTGGGTCGCCCGCGACCAGCAGGCGTTGTTGAGATATTCCGGATCGTCCGGATGTTTGGCCAGCAGGGCGTCCAGGTCGGCAAAGGCGTCGTCGGGGCGCTTCAGCAGGAAATAGACCCTGGCGCGGATGTTGAGCGCCTGTTCGTTGCCGGGCTCGGCCGCCAGCGCCGCATTGACGTCGTCGAGCGCCTTGTCGTTGGCCTTGTCGCGCAGGTCGATGGCCGCGCGCACCAGGTAGGGGATGGCGTTCTTCGGATCGAGCTTGATCGCCGTATCGAGATCGGCCATCGCGGCGTCGCGATCGCTGGCCAGCCGGTCCTGGGCGCGCAGGGCGTAGGACTCGACATCGCCGGGATTGGCGGCGATCAGCTTGTCGTAGATCGGTACGGCACCGGCCTTGCGCGCCAGGCAGTCGTCCTGGGTCTTCTGGCCGCGGCAGTTTTCCAGCACGGTGATCTTCTGCCGCAGCAGCATCGGATCGTCAGGCGTGGCTTCCAGTGCCTTGTCGATGATGGCCATGGCGTCGTCCAGCCGGCCGTCGTCCATCGCCATCTGGGCCAGGGTGCCGATCGCCCACGCCGCCGTCGGGTCCAGGTCCAGCGCGGCCTGGGCGTCGGCCTTGGCCTTGTCCTTGTCGCCGGTCGCCAGATAGGCGCCGGCGCGCGCCTGCAGGGCCCAGCTGTCATTGGGATAGATCGCCAGCGCCTTGGTGAAGGCATCGATGGCATCGCTGTACTGCTGCTTGGCCATATAGGCCTGGCCGACGCAGTTGAAAGCCGTCCAGGCGGTCGGATCGATCTTCGCCGCCTGCTGGCAGTCGGCCAGGGCGGCATCGTCCTTGCCGCGGAAAATGAAGACCATGCCCCGGCCCTGCAGGGCCTTGAGGTTGGTGGGGTCCAGGCGCAGCGCCTGGTTGAAGTCGGACAGGGCGGCGTCCTGGTCGTTGTTCGTCATGCGCTGGCCGCCGCGCACGGCGTAGTCGTCGGCGGTGACCGGCTGGGTCGTGTCGGCCACGGCCTGCGGCTCCGAGGCCCCGGACTTGTAGCTCAGCGGCGCCACCAGATAGACGACGTCGTTCCACATCTTGACCAGCGCATCGCTGTCCTTCGTCGCCTCGGCATAGGAGATTTCCGGCGCCAGGGAACGCTTCGACGAGTCCAGCGTGAACACATTGCCTTTCAACGCCACGGCGCGATGGAACTGCGTACTGGCCATCGTCTTGTCGAAGGAGGTGCCCTGGAAGGTAAAGCCCTTGCCGTCCCTGGGCAGGTCGATCTCCTCACGCGTGACATAATAGTTCGGGAAGTTGAGCACCATCGGCGCGTCGCGATGCGGGCCCGGGTCGCGGTGCAGGCCGTCGCCCCAGCCGACCGGGGTCAGGTCGGTGGTGTATTTCCACCCGCCGCCCTTGTCGTCCTGATCCCATTGCATGGTGGCGTCGCCATCCATGATGAAGTGTTCCTCGCCCGTCGTCTCGTCATAATCGGCGGACACCTTGGTGGGGCGGATCCAGTCGTACTGATCGCTCCAGTACTGCTTGAGGTACTTGTCCCGGTCGGCGGGGCTCAGCGCCTCGACTGTGGCGCGGCTTGAAAGCGCCGTGTCGTAGCGATAGGTCGTTTCGATATGCGCCCGCGCCGGCACGTTCAGTCCGGCGGACGCGTCGAGACGGATGCTCGTTTCGGTCTCCGGCTTGTCGTAGGGCTGGACCTGCAGCGGCTCCAGGTCGGCGCCGTCGGCGCGCAGCGTCAGGGCCCAGACAAAAGGCGGCACCGCCAGGCTGTCGAGGTCGCGATCGCCGAACCGCGTGGCGTCGAGCCAGTAGACCTTGCCGGCGATCTCGGTGCGGACGATGACGTGGTCGAACAGCTCGATTTCGGGCAAGTGCTGGTCCAGGCCGTCGCCGGCGACAGTGCTGACCGCGACGGCGTCGGCCTTGATGCCCAGATCGCGCAACAGGGCCAGCAACAGCGCCGCCTTGCCCTTGCAATCGCCGAACCGCCGCTGCCAGGTGGTGTCGGCGCCGGCGGGAATATAGCCGCCCTGGTTCATGCCCAGGAACAGGTAGCGGACATTGCTTTCCACCAGTTGCAGCGCCATGGCGGCCTGGACCTTGGGATCCGTGCTGGCGGCACGGATTTTCGCCGTCTCGGCCTTCAGCGGCGAGTCGGCGGCCAGGGTCGACGCCGTGTCGTACAGCGGCGCCATCAGGCGCGAGATGTCGCGCCACGATGCGAATTGCGAAAATTCAACGTAGCCGCCCTGGTTGAAGCGCGCCGGCGCTTCCGAAGGCGGTGTCGGCGCGGTGTAGTTGTCGGCCTCAAGCAGGACATCCGAGTTGCCGGCGGTTGTCGTGACCGTCGCCTTCGGCAGAGCATCGCTCTGGTGGAAGCGGATCGGTTTCGACGCGTCCCAGCTGGCCCGGATGACGATCTTGCCGATCTTGACCGGCGCCGAAACGGCGGTCACGGATTCCGAATTGTCGTGATAAACCGGGTCGTGCCGGCGCACGGTCATGCCGTAGTCGAGAATGTCGCCGACCTGCAGGCCTTCGGGCTGGAGCACGCCGGTCAGTATGCCGTCCAGCATCGAGCGCTCCATATTGCTCTCGCGCCGCAGCACCGTATAGGTCTGGCCGTTCTTCAGCAGGTCGATGGTCTGGTCACCGCGAATGATCACCGCCTTGTTGATGGTGACGACATCGGTATCGGGGTTCCAGTTGACGTAGGACTGCGCCGCCTGCATGCCCTGGGTCGTCTGGATGCGGACGGCATATTCATTATAGGTGCTGTCGCCGTCGGCGGCGAAATGGATTTGCGAATTTTCCAGCAGAAACTGGATGGGCGCGTCGTTCAGGGCCGGATCGGGCTTGGGAATGTCGACCGGCCTGACCCAGTCGGCCGCCGGCGCGTATTGCAGCTTGTCGTCCGCCGCGGCCGAACCGGCGGCCAGGGCAAGCGCCATCGCCGCCAGGGAAATGCCGGCTGTCCTCATTCCGATTGTACGCATGTTTTCCCACCCGTGGTCCTCGCTCTCTACGTGCGCGGGACAACCCGGTATAGGCGGGAACCCGGCATCGTGGCAAGGGCCTGCCCACCGATCTTTTGGTTGTCTGCTCGGACCGACGACCGGCGTCCGGCATGCCGGACAGCGGTGGTTCCGCGGTAGCTGTTCCCGGGTGGTCCTGGATCGGAACCCTCCGGAAGCCGCCGCCGCGGACGCGTCCTATACGAACAGAAAGTCGGCCGTCGTGGGCGTGGCGCCGTTGTCGAAGACGACCAGCTGGACGGCCGTGCCCGAGCCGGAGCCGTCGGCGTCCCACGACAGGGCGTGGCTTGCGCTGTCGTAGACGAACTGGGCGTGATTGCCGACGGCCGCGCCGGTGAAGCTGATCTCGGACGATGTCAGGACGTGGCTGGCGGCGAAGCCGTA
>OUNJ010000699.1_pt1 | contig 19428 bp, 19 predicted proteins | sample 1755361 | NCBI WGS metagenome assembly OUNJ01 (sample SAMEA3914825, study PRJEB12502) | metagenome | biome: forest; material: soil | place: USA | collected 2012-03-12 | depth 0.1 m
CTCTACATCTGCGCCACCGACGAGCACGGCACGCCCGCCGAGCTGGCCGCCGCCAAGGCCGGCCAGGACGTGCGCACCTATTGCGACGAGCAGCACGATGTCCAGCGCAAGGCCGGCGAAGCTTTTGGGTTGAGTTACGACTGGTTCGGCCGCTCGTCCTCGCCGCAGAACCGCGAACTGACGCAAGCTTTCTGCGAGGCGCTCGACCGCAACGGCCTGATCGAGGAACGCGTCGACAAGATGGTCTTCTCCATCGACGATGGCCGTTTCCTGCCCGACCGTTACGTCGAAGGCACCTGCCCCCACTGTGGCTACGACAAGGCGCGCGGCGACCAGTGCGACAACTGCGGCCGGCTGCTCGATCCCACTGATCTGATCAATCCCTATTCGGCTGTGTCCGGCTCGCGCAATCTCGAAGTCCGTGACACCCGCCACCTCTACCTGCTGCAGACCAAGGTCGAGCCGCAGCTGCGCCAATGGATCGAGTCGAAGGCCGACTGGCCGCAACTGGCCCGCTCGATCGCCATGAAGCACCTGGACGAGGGCCTGATCGACCGCGGCATCACCCGCGACCTCAGCTGGGGTGTGCCGGTGACCAGGGACGGCCAGCCGCGCGAGGGCTTCGAGACCAAGGTCTTCTACGTCTGGTTCGACGCCCCGATCGAATATATCGCTGCCACGCGCGAGATGTATGACGCGGCAGGCGACCCAGACGGCTGGAAGCGCTGGTGGCGCCTCGACCAGGGCGCCGGCGATGTCCGTTATGTCGAGTTCATGGGCAAGGACAACGTCGCCTTCCACACTGTCAGCTTCCCGGCCACCATCATCGGTTCGGGCGAACCGTGGAAGATGGTCGACACGCTGAAGGCCTTCAACTGGCTCAACTGGTACGGCGGCAAGTTCTCGACCTCGATGAATCGCGGCGTCTTCATGGACCAGGCGCTGGAGCTGTTGTCCGCCGATTACTGGCGCTGGTATCTGACGGCCTATTCGCCGGAAAACTCCGACAGCTCGTTTACCTGGGAACAGTTCCAGGCGGCGGTCAACAAGGACCTGGCCGATGTGCTCGGCAACTTCGTCAACCGCATCACCAAGTTCACTGAAGCGAAGTTCGACGGCCGCGTCCCCGACGGCGGCGAGGCCGGTCCGCTGGAACGCAAGCTCTATTCCGATTTATCGGAAATGTTGGCCGAGGCCACGCAAGCCTTCGAGGACATGGAAATGCGCAAGGCCGCCCAGGCGGTCCGTCGCATCTGGGTGCTGGGCAACGAATACCTCCAGGAAGCCGCTCCGTGGACGGCCTTCAAGACCGACGTGGAACGGGCAGGGGTCATCGTCCGTCATGGCCTCAACCTCGTCCGCCTGTTCGCCGCCATCGCCCAGCCTTTCGTACCGTTCACGGCGGCGAAGATCGCGGCCACCGTCGGCGCTGATCCGGCGCTTGGTTGGCCGACGACCGTCGCCGAGGCCGAGCTGAACCGTCTGGTGCCGGGCCAGGGCGTTGCCGCCGGCGAAGTCCTGTTCGCCAAGATCGACGACGACCGGGTCGCCGAATGGACCGCCCGCTTCGGCGGCAGCGAGGGTTAAGCCTGATCGGGGAGGGACATGAAAGTCTGGCAGGTATTGTTCAGTCCGAAAGGCCGCATCCGTCGGCGCGACTGGTGGATATACAGCTTTGGGGCGGCGATTGTCTTTTTGGTCATCTACGTTCCTGTTTTTGCACCCATCGACCAAGGCGCCCTGTTAATAAGCCTTGTTCGTTATGGCCAGGTCAGCCTGGCGATGGTGATCGCCTTGGCGATACTCATCCTCACCATGCAATATGTGCAGTTCTGTCTCCTTGCCAAACGCTGGCATGACCGTAACCGACCTGCGGCGTTCGCGGCGATCATCGTGGGGTTTAGCCTTTTCGACATCTTCATGTCCTATGTACCGCGCGATGGTTCCGGACATGCCGAGCTGCTCTCTAAACTTGTGCATATTGCTCTGATTGTCGTTGATGTGTGGGCCTTGGTGGAGTGTGGTGGTCTCGACGGCATGAAGGAAACCAACCAATACGGACCGTCGCCAAAGTATATCACTCAACAATCGGATGTGTTTTGATGGCAGTGGTCGTGACCCTGTTCGGCTTCCACGGGCGGATGCGGCGGCGCGATTTCTGGGGGTTCGTCGTCGCCCTGTGGCTGGCTTATATGGCCGCCGTTGCCGTGGCGAGCTTTCTGACATTCGGCGCCGTGGCGCCGGGTCGCGCCCGGTTGATCGCGGCGCTCTTGTTGTTTCCCGTCTTCCTGTGGTCGGCGTCGGCCCTGCTGGTCAAACGCCTGCACGATCGTGGCCATTCCGTCTGGCGGGCCCTGACGGTGCTGCGGCCTTTGTTCGGCTGGATATGGGGCTTCACCGAATGTTGCAGCGATGGGACGCCGGGCGCCAATATCTACGGCTCGTCCCCGAAAGGCCACCTCGATCCGCCCGACCATTTTTAGGATTACAAAAGCTTAACAAGGTTACAGCGAATTCAGTAGGAACCGCCAGGCGCACGGCTATACTCCGTCCCATCCTCGAACCCGGAGATTCATCCATGTCGATCGTCCAGTTCCTGTTCAGTTTCGAAGGCCGCGTGCGCCGGCTGTACTTCTGGGTCTTCATGCTGGTTCTCGGCGTCGTCTATGGCGACCTGTTCTGGCAGTTCGGCCACTGGCGCGTCTTCCACGGCGGCGCTGACATTCCGGACTGGCGCGCAATGACCTACAGCCTCGGTTTCTACGGCCTGAAATTGATCACCCACAACCCGCTTGCCGGCCTGATCGGCCTGGTGGCGGTGTGGATGAAACTGGCGGTGATGGCCAAGCGCTGCCATGACCGCGATCAGTCGGCCTGGTGGCTGCTGCTCCTGATCGTGCCGGTGGTCAACTTCTTCTGGGTCCTGATCAACCTCGGCATCCTCGACGGCACGCCGGGTTCCAACCGCTTCGGTCCGTCGCCGAAGACGCCTGCGCCGGTTTTCGCCTGACGGACGAAGCTGTCCCGATGTGACAGGTTTTCCCGGCGGCGGAGATAATCGCATGAGCCCCGCGCAACCTGAAAGCTAAGCTGCGCCACGACGGCACACAGCGCCGGTTCCGAAACGGCTTCCGGCCGGCCGGCGCAGGCATGTCGTTTGCTGCTTTCGTCTCCAATCGCCCGTAAAGGGCATGGGGACGGAACGATGAAACTGCTCGGCTTCTTTTTCGACGTTTTCGGCCGGACACGCCGCCGCGACTTCTGGCTGTTCCTGGTGTGCCTGTTCGCCTTCTACGCCTTCGTTCTGGGATCCGGCGATCCGTCGCATGGCCGTACGGCCTTCTACGGCCAGTTGCCGCTGACCGCGCTGCAGATGATCCTGAGCACCGACTACGGCTTCATCGCCTTCGTGGTGTTGCAGGTCGTGACCCTGGCGGTGCTGATCCGGCGCTGCCACGACCGCAACCTGTCGGGTTTCTGGCTGCTGGCCCTGCTGGTGCCGGTGCTGGGCTGGCTGTGGCTGTTCGTCGAGTTGGGTTTGAAGTCCGGCACGGACGAGACCAATGCCTATGGTCCGTCGCCGAAGTCGGGCTATCGGACGCTGTGACGGGAATGTCATGGGACAGGTCCGTGTCCCCCGCAAAACCTTGAAATCTTTTCTGATCGGCCCATAGGGGGCCGAACAGAAAAGATATGAAGATTCTGGGGCCGCAGGCCCCAGACCCCATGACATTTCCGTCTCAGTAGCCGAAATGCGACTTCGCAGCACCCGGCAGGTGCTGGCTCAGATAGGCCAGCGTGTCGTTGGCCGACATCCCCGTCTGGTTCGAGATCGTCTGCAGCTTGTCGCCCAGGACCGCCGCCAGCTGGTTCGGATCGACCGGATGATGCTGGCCCGACTGCCACTTGTCGACAATGTCGCTCATGCCGTTGGACACCAGGTGCGTCAGCAGCGCCGCCACCCCGCCGATCATGGCGCCCTCGATCATCATGCCGATGATACCGTGGCTGTGGTGGTGGTCGCCGGACTGGGCCAGCTTGTCTTGCAGGTCGGACATGGACGTTCTCCAGAGAGTCTTTACAGACGCTTGTATCCTGACGCATAGACCTCGGCAAGATGCGGGAGGTCAATCACCATGCGGCTCGGCCAGATGTTCTTCACCCCCCAGGGCCGAATCCGGCGCCGCGACTACTGGCTCTACGGCGTGCTCAACGTCACCTTCTTCTTTGTCTTCGCCGTCATCCTCTACGGCACCCTGGCGGTACTTGGACTGGCCCGGCCGGCCAATGGCAATGGCGGCGGCGCCTGGGCCTATCTCTACGCGCCGGTCTTTGTCTGGGTATCGCTGTGCCTGACGATCAAGCGCCTGCACGACCGCGGCCTGTCCGGCTGGTGGGCGCCGCTGGGACTGGTGCCGGTCGCCGGCTGGCTGTGGGCGATTGTCGTCTGCGGCTGCCTCGACGGCACGCCCGGCGAGAATGCTTACGGGCCATCACCTAAACCTTGACATGAAGGAAAGTGGCGATGCCTTTCAGCCAGGCCACGAAACCCTGCCACAGATAGGGGCCGCAAACGGCGACGCCCTTTTCGCAATGGCCGACGGTCCACACTTCCACGCCGCCTTCGTAGATCATCTTCAGCGCCACCAGGAACACCACCAGCACGCCGACATAGCCGATCCAGCGGTATTTGTGCAGCACGCCGGCGATCAGGTTGGCGGCGACGCCCATCATGGCGATGGAGAACAGCAGCCCGAAGGCCAGCACCCAGACGTGCGCCTGGGCCGCACCGGTTACCGCCAGCACGTTGTCGAGCGACATGGATATGTCGGCGACCAGGATCTGCACCACCGCCGCCAGCAGTGTCTTCGCCGGCCGGCCGGCCTGTCCGGCGCGGACCTTGGGGTGGCGCAGGTCGCGGTACATCCGCCAGCACACCCACAAAAGCAGCAGGCCGCCGGCCAGCAGCAGTCCCACCACCTTGAGCAGCTCGACCGTGATCAGCACGAAGCCGATGCGCACGATGACCGCGCCGATGACGCCGTAGAAGATGGCGCGCTGGCGCTTGTCCTTGTCCAGGCCGGACGCCGCCAGCCCGACGGCGACGGCGTTGTCGCCCGCCATGACGATGTCGATGAAGACGACCTGGACGAAGGCCAGCGCCTCGGCCACGTACCACGGGTCGATCCAGTGCGGCAGGAAAGACAGGTCCAGGCTGTCGAAATGCACGTCACACCCCTCGTGGCTTCGTACGAACGATAGGCCAGGGGCGGGGCGAAGGGAAGGGTATTCCGATGTGATTTATCGCATCGGCAAGGGCGACCGCCCGCCGCGCACCTTTGCGCGTCAAGCCTGCGTGGCGCCTGAACGCAAAAAAGTTCACCCTCGCGCGCAGGCCTCGTACAGCGAAATAGAGGCGGCATGGCTGACGTTCAGGCTTTCGAAGCCGCCCGGCATCGGGATTTTCGCCAGGTGGTCGCAATGCTCGGCCACCAGCCGGCGCAGGCCTTCGCCTTCGGACCCCAGCACCAGGACCAGCTTTTTCAGGCTGGCGTTCCAGCCCTGCTGCGCCAGCAGTTCGTGCAGGTTCAGCTCCGCCTCGCCGGCCAGGCCGACGCTGGCCCAGCCGTTTTCGCCCAGGGTCTCCAGCGCCCGCGACAGGTTGGTGACGCGGGCGAACGGCACGATGTCGGCCGCACCCGCCGCCGTCTTGGCCAGCACGCCCTGGATCGGCGGGCTGTGGCGGTCCTGCATGATGAGGCCGCGCACGCCGAACGCCGCCGCCGAACGCAGGATGGCGCCGATGTTCTGCGGATCGGTGACCTGATCGACCATCAGCATGACGCCGTCGCCGGCTTCCATCAATTCGTCCAGCGATTCGCCCTCGGGCACCGGACCGTGCATCGCCATGCCCTGGTGGACCGCGCCGGCTGGCAGCAGGCGCCCCAGGTCGGCCATCGGCTGGACCGTGACGCGGATATCGTTGCGCGCAAAGGCTTTTGGTTCGAAACTCCTGGCCCGTTCCTCGCTCAGGAACAGCTTCAGCGGACCCGGCCGCCGCGGATTTCTCAGCGCAGCCTCGACGGCGTGAACGCCCCATAGCCAGCCATCGTCACTGACCTTAAGCTTATGATTGGGCTGAGGTTTTCTGGCATTTTCGGGCACGTGGGCGGCCTTGGGCGCGCCGTCGCGCGGCCGGCCGACAAAATTTTGTGAACGGTTTTTCGTTTTATGCCGTTTGGGGTCGTTGCGTTCGGAATGAGACGACACTATAAGACCGCTCCGATTTGAGGCCCCGATGGGAAGCCTTCGGTTCCAGCAGCGGTCTTTACGACCAAACCCTTGGCGTCGAAAAGCTTTTTTTCGGTTTCAGGCTTGCCTTCGCGCCGAAGGCTGGTCTAAGGCGTCCGGTCTGACTTTGTGAGTGTCTGGGGGAATGTCCCGAGCGGCAAAGGGGGGGGACTGTAAATCCCCTGCGTAAGCTTCGCAGGTTCGAGTCCTGCTTCCCCCACCATTCACTCCCAAGGCCAGCCACATGCGGCGCCTGAGCGTAACTCCGAGCCCTTGCGGGCGAGGCAAGGCCAACGGCCGTCGCCGCTTATGCGGCGAGCCATGCGGCGCTTGAGCTGAATAAAGCGGGTATAGCACAAAGGTAGTGCAGCAGCCTTCCAAGCTGAGGATGCCGGTTCGAGTCCGACTACCCGCTCCATCACCGCCTTTTTATCATAAGCCGGTGCGCTTTTATCCACCATCAAATTGCCACGAATCGCGCCTGTGCTACATTTGGGCGCAAGTGTGTCTTTGCGGGGCATGTTCATGACCGTTCCCGTCCTTCGTCGCGCGATGATCGCCGGGCTTCTGCTCGGCCTGTCGGCCTGCGCCGGTACCTATGTCGGCGCCGACAAGGGACTGAGCCACATCGGCGCGGTCAAGCGTGGCGACAACCTTTATGACGTCGTCTATCTCGACCGCGACGGCGCCAGTCCGGAACAGCGCCGCGACCTGACGCTGCTGCAATCGGCAGAGCTGTGCCAGGCGCGCGGCTACGACTACTTCAGGGCCAGCGACACCGCCGCGCGTTCGACTTTCACGACCCTGCCAGACCAGGACACGCCCGGGCTGACGCTTCAGGTCTCGTGCTACGCGTCGGGCGATGCGACGGCGGTCACCTATTCGACCCGTGAGGTCATCGACCGCATTTCCGCCCGCTACCACATCGTCTCGCCTATATAGGCTATGGACAGCCGGTATCCGGCGCGGCAAGCTGACACCGTTTCAAACCACCGCATTTGACCTGTCCATATTGCCTTGAAGGCCCTCCGTTCCAACCCGGAGGGCCTTCGTCTTGCCAGCCCGCCGTCTTTCGTGTTTTGCTGGCGCCATGAAAGACCTGATACGCACCAACAATCCGGCGCTGATCTCCTATGTCGAGGCCCTGCTCAAGGATCTCGACATCCGCTATTTCGTCGCCGACCAGGCCGTCAGCTCGGCTGAAGGCTCGATCGGCATGTTCCCGAAGCGTATCCTGGTCGATCCGGAACATTTCGCCAAGGCGCGCGAACTGATGATCGACGCCGGCCTGGAACACGAACTGCGCCCGGAAAAGCCGGCCGGCCTTTTCGATTTCTAAATGCCTGCATCCGGCAAAGCGCGCCATGTTTTCTAAAAATATTTGCGCACCCGAGCCATTGCGAGGCGCCATGCGGCGTCCAAGCTTACAAAAATGTAATGTTGGCGCCGCCGTCGTTTCGCCTGCAACGGCTTGACGCTCGTCGACCGCAAGGGCTAGCGTCGCCGCTTCCGTTTTAAGGGGAGCGCCACCCGATGAAATCCGCCGTCCTTGCCACCCTCGTACTGGGGGCCGTGCTGATGACGCACGCCGCCCAGGCCCAGACGCCGCAACCGCTGACGCCCGAACGCGTCTATGCCGATCCGGAGCTGTCGGGGCCCAAGGCCGTCGGCGTCAAGCTGTCGCCGGACGGCACGCTCCTGACCTATCTCCAGCCCAAGGCCGACAACGGCACCGTCCAGGACCTCTGGGCCGTGCCCGTCAAGGGCGGCGATCCGTTCCTTCTGGTCGATTCCGACAAGCTGTCCGATCCAAACAAGGCTCTGTCCGAAGCCGAGAAATCGCGGCGCGAGCGCATGCGTGTTTCGGCGCGTGGCGTCGTGGCCTATGACTGGTCGGACGATTCCAAGTCAATCCTGGTGCCGCTGGACGGCGACGTCTACCTGGTCGACCGGGCGACGAAAAACATCAGCCGCGTCACCGAAACGCCCGACGATGAGGTCGATGCCAAGCTGTCACCGTCCGGCGACGCCGTCTCCTATGTCCGCGACCAGACGCTGTACCTGAAGAACCTGGCCAGCGGCGTCGAGACGCAGATTTCGCCCAAGGGCGAGGACACCACGACCTACGCCACCGCCGAATTTATTGCCCAGGAAGAACTGGACCGCCATTCCGGCTACTGGTGGTCGCCGTCGGGCACCCAGATCGTCTACCAGAAGACCGACGAAAGCGGCGTCAAGGTCGCCAACCGCGTCGATATCGGCGGCGAAGGTGTCGATATCGAAAGCCAGCGCTATCCTTTCGCCGGCACGCCCAACGCGATCGTCGACCTCTATATCGCCACGCTGGGCAAGGACATGCCGGTCCATGTCGACCTGGGCAGCAATCCTGATATCTATGTCGCCCGCGTCAACTGGGCGAAGGACGGCAAGGCGTTTTACGTCCAGCGCCTCAGCCGCGACCAGCACACGCTCGACCTGCTGCGCGTCGATCCGGAGACCGGCGCCGCGACGGTTGTGCTCAGCGAAACCTCGGATACCTGGGTCGAACTGAACGACGACTTCCACCTGCTGGACGACGGCGGCTTCATCTGGGCTTCCGAGCGCGACGGCAACAAGCACTTCTATCTCTATGACGCGTCGGGCAAGCTGGTCCGCCAGATCACCCATGGCGACTGGCCGGTCGATCACCTCAGCGATATCAACGAAAAGACGGGCACCCTCTATTTCGAGGCCTCGAAGGACACGCCGCTGGAGCACGGCCTCTACGCGGTCAGCTACAAGAAGCCCGCCGATCCGGTCGAGATCACGCCTGCCGGCGGCTGGTGGACCTCCCAGGTCACCGGCGGCGGCGCGGCCTATATCGGCAACTACTCCGACCCGTCGACCCCGCCGCAGACCGGTCTTTACGACGGCCACGGCAAGCTCCTGCGCTGGATCGAGGAGAACAAACTCGATGCCTCGCATCCGTACTATCCCTACAAGGATGAATACAGCGGGCCGGAATTCGGCACCCTGAAGGCCGCCGACGGCCAGACCCTCTATTACGAGATGCTGAAGCCGAAGAACTTCGATCCGTCGAAGAAGTATCCGGTCATCGTCTCGATCTACGGCGGCCCGGCCGCGGCCCTGGTCAAGAAGACCTGGGTCTCGCCCTCGACCCGCCTGTGGCAGGAAGCCGGCTTCATCGTCTTCACCCTCGACAACCGCGGTACGCCGGGCCGTTCCGTCCAGTTCGGCCGTTCGATCTACAAGCAGTTCGGCGGCCCCGACATCGATGACCAGATCATGGGCGCGCACTGGCTGCAAACCCTGCCGTACGTCGATGCCGCCCATATCGGCATCATGGGCTGGAGCCAAGGCGGCTTCGTCACCATGATGGCCATGACCGCCAAGGACACGCCGTTCGCCGCCGGCAACGCCGGCGCGCCGCCGACGCAGTGGGCGCTCTACGACACCGCCTATACCGAGCGTTACATGTCGACGCCGCAGGACAATCCGACAGGCTACGCCAATTCGGACGTCCTCAACCGCATCGACAACCTGAAGCCCGGTTCGCTGCTGCTGATGCAGGGCATGGCCGACGACAACGTCCAGTTCTCCAACTCGACGCGCATCATGCTGGCCCTCCAGCAACGCAGCGTGCCGTTCGAACTGATGCTGTACCCTGGCGAACGCCATGGCCTGAAGGGCAACGCCAAGAACCTGCAGCGCTTCCGCACGCAGCTCGACTTCTTCACCCGCAAGCTCAAGCCGAACGGGTAGGGCGGCCATTTCCTTTCTTATACCTCCCCGCTGTGCGGGGAGGGGGACCACATCTCACTCGCCTTTGATGTATCAAAGGCGAGTGAGATGTGGTGGTAGGGCCCTTGCCGGCAAAGGGCTCCATCCAAGGCCCCCCTCTGTCGGCTTTGCCGACATCTCACCCACAAGTGGGGGAGTATAAGGGATTGGCGCCTCTTCGTAACGCGTGAGGATATAGAACTCCCTCCATTACAAACGTTTCATGACATCTATTTAAGTTGTCACGGCCGCGCCCGCGTCCCACAATGATCGTGTCATCAAGGGGCTGCCCTTAAGGGGCGTCATTGTAACGGGGACCATCATGAAGACTCTCGCGCTCGTTTCGCTGGCGGCCATCGCCGCCGCCTTCACCGCTTCGGCTGCTTCCGCCGCTACCGAAGTCCAGCTCAAGGACATGGCCGCCCGCGTCGTCGTCCAGCCCGAAAATCGCAGCGACGTCGAGCTGAAGGTCGTCTACGGCGCCGCCAAGGTGCCGGTGATCATGGTCCATACCGACGGCGACACCTTCATCGCCGACGGCAAGCTCAACCACCACGACCTGAACTGCAAGGATGGCGGGGCCACCTATATCGGCGATCTTGGCACCGTCGCCCAGGCCGACCTGCCGATCGTCTACATCAAGGTACCGATGGACGCCAAGGTCGACGCCGGCGGCGCCACCTACGGCACGCTCGGCAAGTCGAACTCGCTGGAATTCAGCGAGGGCGGCTGCGGCAAGTGGACGCTCGATGACGTCGCCGGCAAGGCCGAGGTCAATATCGGCGGTTCGGGCGATGTCTCCAGCGGCCACATGGGCGACGCCGAAATCAACATCGGCGGCTCGGGCAATTTCACCGGCGGTTCGGCCAGCGCCCTGAACGCCAATATCGGCGGCAACGGCGACATCCTCATGGCCAGCGTCAACGGCGACGCCGAGGTCAATATCGGCGGCTCGGGCAACGTCAAGGTCGAGGACGGCCAGGCGTCGAGCCTGCAGGTCAATATCGCCGGTTCGGGCGACGTCCGCTTCGGCGGCACGGCCAAGGACCTGGAGGTCAACATCGTCGGCTCCGGCGATGTGCGGGTCAAGGCCGTCACCGGCAATGTCTCGAAGACCATCATGGGTTCGGGCACCGTCATCGTCGGCCAGTAAGCGGCACCCTTGCAACTGTGGCGGTTTCGCACTTTTGCGGTTCGAAACCTTGTGTTAACGATGGGCCCTCCGGCAGAAGCCGGAGGGTTTTTCGTAACGAAGAGGGTGGGGCGCAGTGTTCGAGGAAGAGGTCCGGCGGCGCATCCATTTCGCTCCTCCTCCACCGTGGGTGAAGGAACAGGCGTTCAGCCGTCCCGACCTGCTCGATTCGTCGCGCGCCCCGTGGGGCTTCTACACCTGGCTGGTCGACGACCAGGCCCGGCTGGATGCCGACAAGCCGCACCGCTACAGCCGCACCATCGAGGAAATCGTCAACCTGTCGGCGATGGATGACCTGGCCAATGTCAGCCTGCCGTTCAATCCGTATTATGACGAACTGACCATCCATCATATCCGCATCCTGCGCGGCAAGGATGTTATAGAGGTCGATGTGGCGAAGCGCTTCTTCGTCATGCGCCGCGAACGCAGCTTCGAGCGCCTGGTGCTCGACGGCCGCTGGACGGTGGGCCTGAACCTGCCCGACGTGCGTGTCGGCGACATCATCGACACCGCCATGACGCTCAGCGGCGATCCGCAGTGCTTCAAGGGCGAGGTGTCGATGCAGATGCCGCTGCAGAACCTGGTCTATTGGGACCGCCGCCACGTCCGACTGCTGGTGCCGCAGGCGCGCAAGCTGACCCTGAAGCCGTTCCCGCTCGGCTGGCAGGAGCCGAAAGTGGCGCCGACCGATGACGGCTATAACGAGATCACCTTCGAGGACCGCCATATCGAGGAGTGCGACTACGAACGGCACATGCCGGGCTGGGTCATCCCGGTGCGCGGCTTCTTCGCCACCACGCTGGACAGCTGGGTCAAGGCAGGCGACCTGATGCGCGCCGGCTTCGAGGGCGACAGCGACTATCCCGACGGCCTGCTCGACGTCATCAAAAGGATCGAGGACGACCATCCCGATCCGCGCGACCGTATCGTCGCCGCCGTGCGCTGGGTGCAGGAAAGCATCCGCTACTTCGCCTTCTCGTTCGGCGAGGGCGGCTTCGTGCCGCGCTCCCTGCGCCAGATCTTCGAGGACCGCATCGGCGACTGCAAGGACGTGTCGAAGATGATCGCGGCCATGCTGACGCACATGGGTATCGAAAGCTGGCCGGCCCTGGTCGATACGCGGCGCGGCCACGACCTGGTCAACCAGCCGCCGCGCGTCGGCGCCTTCAACCACTGCATCTCGATGGCGGTGCTGGAAGGGCGGACCTACTGGTTCGAAGGCACCTCCGACGTAGCCCAGGGCGGCGACCTTGACCACCTGGCGCAGAACGACCTCGGCTACGCCCTGATCCTCAAGCCCGGCGGCGACCTGGTCCGCATGATGGAAAAGGTGCCGGGCCTCGACTACGAGGTGCGCGAGGTCATCCACCTGCCGACGAAAAAGGGCGAAGAGACCGTCATCGACATCGAGTACATCTACCGCGGCGCCCGCGCCGACGGCGTGCGCCGCGAACTGCAGTACCAGACCCTGACCTCGTACATCGAGGACCGCTGCGCCCTATTCAGCTACATCTACGGCATGAACATGTGCGCCATCCCGCAGATGGTCGACGACCGCAAGAATAACGAGATCACCATCACCACCCTGGTCACCACCGACAATCCGTGGCACCGCACCGGCGTGCCGTCCGAAAAGCTGTTCTTCAGCCCGGAATCGGCCTTCGACTATGTGCTTGACGACCCGACCGGCGGGCGCCGGCATTTTCCCTATAACCAGGGTGATGTCCGCGAAGGCCGTCTGACCACCCTGATCAAGACGGACTACAAGCTCGACTGGCCGACCAGGCCGAAGACGTGGAATTTCGGCGGCCTGGTGCTCAGCTTCAGCCCGCGCCAGACCGCCGGCGGCTTCGAGGCCGTCCGCGACTACGCCGTGCGCCGGCCGTGGCTGACCGCCGACGAGAAGACCGCGCTCGACCGCGCCAGCGACGACATCACCGATTACGACCGGCTCAGCGTCCGGGTGCGTGAGACGGTGGCGCCCGCTTGGCTGCCGTCGTTCCTGACGCGCGCTGCCATCTGGGCCGGCATACCCGCCGCCGGCACCCTTGTCTGGTGGCTGGTCAGTTTGCTGAAGCACTGACCTCACATATGAAATCCAATTGTGTGATTTTTTCACCGGCGACTTGACAACCGTCGTGCGGTGTAATCGAATACAAAGATCATAAAAACAAAGTGTTGGGAGTAAGGCATTCATGGAAAAGCCATCGTCCGTATCGCGCCGTTCGCTGTTGCTGACCGCGGCGGCATCGTCCCTGCTGGCTGCCTGCGGCGGCGGGGGAGGCGGAGGCGGCTTTTCAGGCAGCGGAGGTGGCGGGGTCTCGTCATCGTCATCGAGTTCGTCGTCCAGCAGTTCGTCCTCGTCGTCCTCCTCTTCGTCATCGTCCAGCCTGCCCGATCCGGCGACCGCGCCGGCGCTGAAGACGCATTTCGCCGCCAATTTCAAGGTCGGCCTGGTTGCCGACGACTGGATCTCGGGCGACACGACCATCAGCGCCCTGGTCACCAAGCACGCCAGCTCGATGACCGCCGAAAGCGTGATGAAGGCCAATCCGATCGGCGTATCGGAAGGCGTCTATGACTTCAGCCATGCCGACGCCCTGGTCACCTTCTGCCAGGCCAACGGCATCGCGCTGCGCGGCCATAACCTCCTGTGGTACCAGACCTCGCCGTCGTGGTTCTTCGACGGTGACGCCACGGCCGCCAACTACAAGGACATCGTCAAGGCGCGGCTGGTGAAGTACATCACCGACGTCGTCACCCACTTCAAGGGCCAGGTCTATTGCTGGGATGTGGTCAACGAGGTGGTCAGCGATGACGCCTCGTCCAACTACCGCAATTCGCAGTGGTACCAGATCTTCGGCAAGGACTATATCGACTACGCCTTCCAGGCCGCCCGCGCCGCCGACCCGACGGTCCAGTTGTTCATCAACGAGTATTCGACCGAGTATCCGGACAAGCTGGGCCGTCTGATGGCCATCGTCGACGACCTGATCAGCCGGGGCATCCCCATCGACGGTGTCGGCCACCAACTGCACAATAACCTCTCCGTACCGATAAGCGGGGTCGGCGACGCGCTGGCCGCCGTCGAGGCGCGCCACCTGATCAACCACATTACCGAGCTCGACATGTCGGTGTTCAGCGACAGCACCTCGACGACGCTGAGCAGTTCCGCCCTGGCCACGGCCCTGCAGACCCAGGCCCTGAACTATCGCGCCCTGTTCAACCTGTTCGTGGCCCACCCCAGCGTGCAGTCGGTGACCATGTGGGGCACGAGCGACGCCCATTCGTGGCTCAACAGCTGGCCGATCACGCGCACCGACTATCCGCTGCTGTTCGACCGTTCCGCCAACCCAAAGTCGGCCTTCTGGGCGGTGGTCGACCCGACGTTCGTGCCGTAGGCGCTTGACATGCGGCCTTTTTGTAAGCGGTATCATGATGCAAAAGCATGCCGCTGTGTATCCAGGAGTACTTCGTGCGTAAAAGGACCAGGATTCCGCCGTCCGGCCTGAGCCGCCGGTCGCTGTTCCTGACGGTGGCCGCATCGTCGCTGGTCGCGGCCTGCGGTGGCGGCGGCAACTCATCTGGTGGTTCGGGCGGCTCGTCGTTGTCGTCCAGCAGTTCGAGTTCGTCATCGAGCCGTTCATCTTCAGCTTCATCGGGTCCGGTCCTGCCCGATCCGGCCACGGCTCCGGCGTTGAAGACCCATTTCGCCGGCAAGTTCAAGGTCGGCCTGGTCAGCGACGAATGGATAACCAGCAACGCGTCGATCAGCACCCTGGTCATCAGGCATGCCAGTTCCATGACCGCCGAAAACGTCCTGAAGGCCGATCCGATCGCTGTCGGCGGGGAGGGCGTGTACGACTTCAGCAGGGCCGACATCCTGGCGGGGTTCTGCGCCAGCAACGGCATCCCCCTGCGCGGAACGCCCCTGGTGTGGCATGCAACAACGCCGTCCTGGTTCTTCGATGGCGATCCCGCCGACGCCGGTTACAAGGCGACGGTCCGCGCCCGGCTGGAGCGCTACGTCACCGACGTTGTCACCCACTACAAGGGCCAGATCTACGCCTGGGACGTGGTCAATGAGGTCATCAGCGACGACGGGTCGCAAACCTATCGCGATTCCCAGTGGTATCAGGTCCTGGGCAAGGACTTCATCGCCTACGCCTTCAACGCCGCCCGTGCCGCCGACCCGGCCGCCCTGCTGTTCATCAACGACTACCTGACCGAGGACGCCGGCAAGCTGGCGCGTCTGATGAGCGTGGTCGACGACCTGGTCGCCAGCCATGTGCCCATCGACGGTGTCGGGCACCAGCTGCACGTCAATATCGACATCGACCCCGCCGCCGTCGAAGCCGCCCTTGCCGCCACCGAGGCCCGGGGTCTGATCAATCACGTCACCGAACTGGACGTCTCGGTCTATACCAGCGGCAGCCAGGCGGAGCTGAGCGGCGCTCCACTGGCGGCGGCGCTGCAAAGCCAGGCGCTGAAATACCGGGCGCTTTTCAACCTGTTCGTGGCCCATCCCAGCGTCGAGGTCGTCACCATATGGGGCACGGACGACGCCCATACCTGGCTGGATACCTTTCCTGTCACACGCAATGACTATCCCCTGCTGTTCGATGACAACGCCAATCCGAAATCGGCCTTCTGGGCCGTCGTCGACCCGACGTTCGTGCCGTAAAAAAATAGGTTGCGCCTGTTGCCCTTCGGCGCGAGCGCTGATACATCGCACGGCTCTGACAAGTCGGACGCATGTCCGGCTTGCCGAAGGGGTATAGCTCAGCTGGTAGAGCGTCGGTCTCCAAAACCGAAGGTCGTGGGTTCGAGCCCCTCTGCCCCTGCCATCGCAATTTTCCCCAATGGCTTGAAATGGCAGTTTCAGGCCATATTTCTGTTGTTTGGAAACAGAGAAACCCAAGGCTGACCACGGTGAAGAAACCAGAGACCAAGACCAGGACCGTCGAACCCGCGCGCAAGGCCGTGCTGGGCAAGATCGAGCCCGTGAAGGCGCCCGCCGCGGCCGCAGCCGCCGTGGTCAAGGAAAAGAAACCGCCGTTCAACCTGATGAAATTCATCGCCGAGGTCCGCCAGGAAGCGCGCAAGATCACCTGGACGTCGCGCAAGGAAACCTGGATCACCACCGTCATGGTGCTGATCATGGTCGTGCTGGCCGGCGCCTTCTTCTTCGTCGTCGACTCGGGGCTGGGTGCGCTCACCCACCTGCTGACCGACCTGGGCCAGAGCAAGGGACAATAAGACATGGCCAATCCCGCCACCGCCGAGGCCGCCGCGCCCGTCTCCAATCCGCACCACAAGTGGTACATCGTCCACGCCTATTCCAACTTCGAGAAGAAGGTGGCCGAGGCGTTGCGCGACCAGGCCAGGGCGCAGGGGCTTGAGGACAAGTTCTCCGAGATCCTGGTGCCGACCGAGACCGTGGTCGAGGTTCGCCGCGGCCGCAAGTTCGACTCCGAGCGCAAGTTCTTTCCCGGCTACGTGCTGGTGAAGATGGAGCTGACCGACGAGGCCTACCACCTGGTCAAGAACACGCCCAAGGTGACCGGCTTCCTCGGTTCGGCCTCCAAGCCGATGCCGGTGTCCGAGAAGGAAGTCCAGCGCATCGTCGGCAATGTCGACGCGGCCATCGAGCGTCCGAAGCACGTCCAGTCGTGGGAGATCGGCGAGAAGGTCAAGATCACCTCGGGTCACTTCGCCTCCTTCGACGGCGTCGTCGAAAGCGTCGACCAGGAACATTCGCGCCTGCGCGTGTCGGTGTCGATCTTCGGTCGCGCCACGCCGGTCGAGCTGGAATACGGCCAGGTCGAAAAAACCGTCTGACGTTTGCCTGTTGAAAGCGGGTGAAACGACGGAGTTGTAACCCGGCCGCCGCATTCAGGCCCAATTCCTATTGATAGCTTACAAGAATCGCGCGTCGATACCGGCGCGCGATCTCTTTTTCCCCAGTACCCGTAGCCTGCCATGTCTGTTGTTGCTCGCGACCCTGTTTCCCTGTCCCGCCGCGCTTTTGCCGGCGTGGCACTTGGCGGCCTGGCCGTGGCGGGCCTGGATGCCTGTTCGCCCAGGACGCAGCAACAGGTCGCGATCGTGCCGTTGAAGCCGGCGCCGCTGAAGCGCGACCTGCAGGCGTGGCCGACGCTGGACGCCATGGCGCAGGCGATGATCGCGCGCCGCCAGACGCCAGGCCTCAGCGTCAGCGTGCTGAAGAACGGCGCGCTGCTCTATTCGCGCGGCTTCGGCCTCGGCGATATCTCCACCGGCGCGGCCGCGACGCCGCAGTCGGGCTTCCGCATCGCCTCGGTGACCAAGCAATTCACCGCCGCCGCCATCCTGCTGCTGGCCGGGGACGGCCGGCTTTCGGTCACCGATCCGCTGGCCCGTTTCCTGCCCGACTATCCCAACGCCGCCGCCATCACCCTGGCCGAGATGATGAGCCACACGGCGGGTCTGGGGGACTATATCAACGGCCAGGACGCGACCGTTCTGGGCCAGGCCCAGACGCGCGACTACACCACCGACGAACTGCTGGCCATCATCCGCGCCAGCACCAGCCAGCGTTCGCGCCCGGGCACGCGCTACGCCTACAGCAATTCGGGTTTCGCCCTGCTCGGCATCGTCGTCGAACGCGTCTCGGGCCTGCCGTTCGCCCAGTTCCTGCAGCAGCGCATCTTCAACCCGGTCGGCATGGCCGGCACGGGCATCGATTCCTCGGCGGCGGCGCCCGCCTGCTGCGGCTACCGGCCGAACCACCTGGCCGGCGCCGGCTTCGGCCCGGTCTATCCGGTGTCGCCCAGCTTCATCGGCGGGGCAGGGGCCATCCGCTCCTGCACCGAGGACCTGTGCCGCTGGCACGATGCCCTGCTGCACGGCCGCGTCCTGGAGCCCGCCGGCGTCGTCGCCATGCTGACGCCCGCCCGCCTGTCCGACGGCCGGTTCGTCGTCGCCGAGCGGGAAGGCTATGGCTTTGGTCAAAGACTGGGCATGGAAAACGGCCAGCCCTACCTGATGCATGGGGGCATGGTGAACGGCTTCGCCAGCCACCTGCGCAGTTATCCCGTCGCCGGCATCACCGTCGCCTGCCTCTACAACTGCGACGGTGTCGGCTCGGGCGGTTTCTGGCAGGCGCAGCACGACCTGCGCATCGAGGCGTCGCGCCTGGCCCTGGCCGCGTAGGGCCTTGCCATCCACGACAGGTTCGGCTATAGGCCGCGCTCCCGTTTTCATGCGGGATCAAAACCGTGGAAGGGGTGACCCGCACCACGGCTCACAACGCCCCGGTTTCCGGGGCCTATGGAGATATCAATGGCTAAGAAAATCCTGGGCTATATCAAGCTCCAGGTGAAGGCCGGCTCTGCCACGCCTTCGCCCCCCATCGGCCCGGCACTGGGCCAGCGCGGCGTCAATATCATGGGCTTCTGCAAGGAGTTCAACGCCCGCACCGAAAGCTTCGAGAAGGGCACGCCGCTCCCGACGATCATCACGGTCTATCAGGACAAGTCGTTCACCTTCGTCACCAAGACGCCTCCCGCCACCTTCTTCATCAAGCAGGCGCTGAACCTGAAGTCGGGCTCGAAGCTGCCGGGCCGCGATTTCGCCGGCCAGATCACGCGCCAGCAACTGCGCGACATCGCCGAAAAGAAGATGAAGGATTTGAGCGCCCACGACCTGGACCAGGCTTCGAAGATCATCGAAGGCTCGGCGCGCTCCATGGGCCTGAGGATTGTTGACTGATGACCAAGATCGCAAAACGCATCAAGGCCTGGAACGCTGACGCGGCCAAGACCTATCCGCTGACCGAAGCCCTGACTGTGGTCAAGGCCAACGCCAAGGCCAAGTTCGACGAAACCGTCGAAATCGCCGTCAACCTGGGTGTCGACCCGCGCCATGCCGACCAGCAGGTCCGCGGCGTCGTCAACCTGCCGTCCGGCACCGGCAAGGACGTCCGCGTCGCCGTGTTCGCCAAGGACAAGAAGGCCGAGGAAGCCCTGGCCGCCGGCGCCGAAGTCGTCGGCGCCGAGGACCTGGTCGAAAAGATCCAGGGCGGCTTCATGGACTTCGATCGCGTCATCGCGTCTCCGGACATGATGGCCCTGGTCGGCCGTCTCGGCAAGGTGCTGGGCCCGCGCGGCCTGATGCCGAACCCG
>OUNJ011033214.1_pt1 | contig 19289 bp, 17 predicted proteins | sample 1755361 | NCBI WGS metagenome assembly OUNJ01 (sample SAMEA3914825, study PRJEB12502) | metagenome | biome: forest; material: soil | place: USA | collected 2012-03-12 | depth 0.1 m
AATTGTTCCACGTGGAACATTAGGCCGCCAAAGATTTCCGTTTCATATAGGTCATGATGGCCGTAATAGCTGCCGGGGTGACGCCGGGAATGCGACTAGCCGCGCCAAGCGTGACGGGCTTCGCCTGTTTCAATTTGAGACGGATTTCATTCGAGAGCGAACCGACCACATCGTAATCAATCGAGTCGGGAATGGCCAATTGCTCATCCATTTTGAACAGCTCGATATCGGCCTGTTGGCGGGCGAGATAGGAACGATAAACGGCGTCGATCTCGACCTGTTCACGAACGTCCGCACGGAAATTTTTCATCGCGGGCCAAATCTCGCTGAGCTGTTCAAAGCTGATATTCGGATAGGCGAGGAGGTCGAGGATAGACCGCTTCACTCCATCCTGATTGATCTGCAACCCGACCTCATTGGCCTTGTTCGGTGAAATTGTTTCACGTGAAACAATTTGCATCGCTTCTTCCAACAAAGAATGTTTCACGTGAAACATTTGGGTCCTTTCGGGCCGAATCGCGCCGATAGCAATGCCCCGTTGAGTGAGTCGTAAATCGGCATTATCAGGACGCAAGGTGAGGCGATATTCCGACCGCGAGGTGAACATGCGGTAGGGCTCCGCCGTACCGAGCGTCGTCAAATCGTCAATCATCACCCCGATATAAGCTTCCGCACGGTCGATAATAAACGGCGCCGAACCGGCGGTGGCGAGGGCGGCGTTGAGCCCCGCGACTAGCCCCTGGCCGCCCGCTTCTTCATAGCCCGTCGTGCCATTGATTTGCCCCGCGAGATACAGCCCGGCAACCTTCTTCGTTTCGAGCGTCGGCTTCAGTTCGCGCGGATCGACATAATCATATTCGATGGCGTAGCCGGGACGGATAATGCGGACAGTTTCGAGGCCAGGGATGGAATGGATGAGGGCATCCTGAACTTCTTCGGGAAGCGAGGTCGAGATGCCGTTCGGATAGACCGTACTATCCTCCAACCCTTCGGGCTCAAGGAAAATCTGGTGGCGCTCACGGTCCGCAAAACGGGTGATTTTATCCTCGATGGACGGGCAATAACGCGGCCCGCTTGATTTGATTTGCCCCGAATACATCGGCGAACGATGGATGTTATTACGGATAATTTCGTGGGTATTAGCGGTCGTATGGGTAATATAACAGGTAATCTGCGGCACCTTCACCGAATCCGTCAAATAGGAAAAGGGAACAGGCGGATTGTCACCCGGCTGGGGCGTGCAAACAGACCAGTTAATCGTCGTGCCATCCAGCCGCGCCGGGGTGCCGGTTTTGAGGCGGCCGATAGTCAGGCCAAGCTTGCGGATAGAATCGGCGAGGGCGATGGATGGCTTTTCACCGACACGGCCCGCCGGGGTTTGCTTTTCACCGCAATGGATGAGGCCATTCAGGAACGTACCCGTGGTCAGCACCACGCGCGATGTTTCGTAGCGCGCGCCGGACGCACCGAGAACGGCAGAAACTTTACCGTTCTCCATGATGATATCATCGGCGGCGTCTTCGATAGTAGTGAGGTTATCGTATTCAGCGAGCAGGGCCTGTACCGCCTCGCGATAAAGCTTGCGGTCGGCCTGCGCGCGGGGGCCGCGCACTGCCGGGCCTTTGCTGGCGTTGAGCATTTTATAATGGATGCCCGCGCGGTCGATCGCTTGGCCCATGACGCCGTCCAGCGCGTCGATCTCACGGACGAGGGTGCCTTTCGCGATGCCGCCAATCGCCGGATTGCACGACATTTCGCCGACCGTTGCGGCTTTATGGGTAAGCAAACAGGTGCGCGCTCCGAGGCGCGCGGCGGCGGCGGCAGCTTCCGTCCCGGCATGGCCGCCCCCGATCACGATCACATCAAATTTCAGCGTTGTCATAGACTTACCGATCATTTCGCATCCGAATGTTTCACGTGAAACATTTTTTGTAGTGGGTTGTTATAACGGGTGCGCGGTTGGTTCCGTCACTTCCCGATACAGAATCTCGAAAAAACGAGGTCCAATACATCATCCACCCAGATTTTGCCAGTGATTTTGGCGATGGCATTCGCCCCCAGGCGCAATTCCTCGATGGCCAGCTCCAGCGGCGCGTGGATGTCGAAGCGGGTCAGCGCATCACGCGCCTCGATCAAGGCAGCGCGGTGGCGCGCACGGGTGATGAGCGGGGCGGCAACGGAGCCCATGCGGGTGGCGATTTCGCGGGTGAGGGCGGCGATGAGTTTGCTCAATCCATCCCCCGTCGTGACCGAAATCGGCAGCGCGGCGAAGGGCAAAACGGGCAGGGGCGCGCGGTCGGATTTCGTGGCAATCACGAGCGTCCGTCCATCCATTTCTGCTTGGATAGTGCTGGCTTGTTCCGCTACCGATTCGATATCGCATAAACGTAAAATGAGATCGGCCTGCTCGGCACGCGCCCGGGCGCGGCGGATGCCCTCGGCCTCGATAGTGCCGGACGTGTCGCGGATGCCCGCCGTATCGACCAGCGTGACGGCATAGCCGCCGATATCGAGATGGATCTCGATCAGGTCGCGCGTGGTGCCGGCCTCGGCGGAAACGATAGCGGCGTCGCGCTTGGCAAGGGCATTGAGGAGCGAGGATTTTCCGGCGTTGGGCGGCCCGAGAATGACAATCTCCAACCCATCGCGGATTTTTTCGCCGATGCCGCCATCATCCAGCAAAGCGCTGATTTCGGCTTTGACGGTAGCGATGCGGTCCGTCGCTTCCGTGACGACTTCTTCAGGAATTTCCTCGTCCGGAAAGTCGATATAGGCTTCCATCAGCGCCAGCGGTCCGAGGATGGCAGCGCGCAACCCGTTGAGGCGCTCGGTGGTAGTGCCGCCCATCTGCCGCAAAGCCTGGGCATGCTGGGAGGCGGTTTCGGCGTCGATCAAATCGGCGAGGCCTTCGACTTCGACGAGGTCGAGCTTGTTGTGATAAAAGGCGCGGCGGGCGAATTCGCCGGGCTCGGCCATGCGTAAACCGGGGATGGCGGCGAGGCTATCAAGCAAAAGCGTCGTCACGGCGCGGCTGCCATGGGTGTGCAGCTCGACCACCTCCTCGCCGGTGAAGGAATGCGGGGCGGGGAAGTAGAGGGCGAGGGCGGTATCGATGGTAACGGGCGAAGGGCCGGAGGTTTTCAGTGTGACGAGCGTGGCATGGCGCGGCGCGAGCGGCTTCTCCACCCCCAGCAAACGCAAGGCTGTCGGCCCAGCCGACCCGCTGATACGAAACACCGCGACGCCGGACTTGCCAGCGGCGGAGGCGAGTGCATAGATGGTGTCGCGCATGCTCATGCTCGTGCGATAGGAGGAAATCATGGCGGTGGCAATGCAATTTCGCGAAACGGGCGGGCCGGAAAAGCTCGCCCCGGCGACGATCACGCTTGCCGAACCGGGCCCGGGCGAGGTGCGGCTGCGGCATACGGCCATCGGGGCGAATTTCATCGATATCTACCATCGCAGCGGCCTTTATCCGTTGCCGCTGCCAGCGGTGCCGGGCAGCGAAGCGGCGGGCGTCATTGAGGCCGTCGGCGCAGGCGTGACGCTGCCCATCGGCGCGCGGGTGGCTTATGCGCGCGGGCCGTTGGGGGCCTATGCCAGCGAGCGGATCATCGCGGCGAAACACCTCGTTGCCTTGCCCAAAGAAGTGAGCGATGTGGTGGCCGCAAGCGCCATGTTAAAAGGCCTCACCGCCTGGTATTTGCTGCATGAAACATTCCCCGTGCGCAAAGGCGATGTCATCCTCGTGCATGCCGCGGCGGGCGGGGTCGGCCAGCTCCTCTGCCAATGGGCGAAGCGGCTCGGCGCGATTGTCATCGGCACGGTAGGGAGCGAGGCAAAGGCGGTCACGGCCCAGCAAGCCGGGGCGGATTATGTGATTTTTTATCGTACCGAGGACGTGGCCAAACGCGTGCGCGACATCACCAATGGCGCGGGGGTTTCCGTGGTGTATGACGCGGTCGGCAAGTCGACGTTTTTCGCCTCGCTTGATGCGCTGAAACCGCTCGGGCTGATGGTGAGTTACGGGCAGGCATCCGGCCCGATTCCGCCGTTCGATGTCAGCGAATTGGCGCGCCGCGGCTCGCTGTTTTTGACGCGACCGGGGCTGAAAGATTACATCGCGAACGATGCGACCTACCAGCGCGCCGCCACAGCGTTGCTCGCCCTCATCGCCAGTGGTGAATTGCGGTTACAGGTGCAGCAGCGCTACCCGCTCGAGCAAGCAGGCGAAGCCCACCGCGCGCTCGAAGCTCGCGAAACGAGTGGCAGCACGGTGTTGATTCCCTAAGCGGCGCGGCGCGTTGGCCCACCCAGCATCGCGATTTCCATGAAGCCCTGCGCCATGCGGGTGAGGGATTCGTCGCCGTAGCGTTTGGAGTCGAGTTCGAGCAATTGCAGTTTGGCAAGCGCCGAGGCGCAAGCATCCGCTGACCAGCGCTGGGCCTGCGCTTTCAATTGCGGCTTGGCTTTGAAAAACACCGGCGGGCGGAGGGATTCGATCGCGGCATCGACCGACATACCCTCGGCACGTTTGAGGGCGAGTTGCTCCAGCCGCGCGATGGCGCGCATGGCGGAACGCACGAGCAACAAGCCGTGATTGCCCTCCATCAACAGCCGGTCGGACAGGCGGCACAGCGCCACCATGTCGCCGCTGGCAATGGCGTTGTTCAGCTCATCGAAGCTTTTGTCGTTATTCTCGCCGACGGTTTGCAGCACATCCTCGAGCGAAATTTCCTCCGCCTCGTCACCCACATAGAGCGAGAGTTTTTCCAGCTCGTTGACGATAATCTGCCGGTCGCCGGAAAGCTGGCTGGCGAGCAGTCGGATGACCTCGTTGCCCGCGCGCAGGCCATAACCGCGCAACGCATCGCGGATGAATTGTTCAAGGCCCGAGCCTTCGTCCTTGTAGCAGGCAACCGCGCCGACATCGCCGGAACGCTCGGCGAACACGCGCAGTTTATCCGTCGCGGCGAGGGATTCGGTGACATACAGCACGAGGAAATTCTCCGGCGCCCGGTGGGCCAGCGCTTCCTCGATGGCAGGCAAAATCGCCGCCTCCGCCTCGCGCACCATGACGACGCGCTTCGGGGCCATGAGCGACATGGCGGCGAGTTCGTCGGCGAGGATGGCCCCATCCTCCTTGATCTGCTCGGCGGAGAATTCGACGCGCGCCATCGGGTCCGCATGCTTGCCGAGCCAGCTTTCGGCCATGGCGGCGGCGCGCTGGCGCACCTGCCCGGCATCCGTGCCGAAGAACAACGCCGCGCCCGCTTTGCCGGGGCTGCGGATGAATGCATCACTGTCCCGCGGGGAGAGTTTCATAAGGCAGCACTTGCGGATGGGAGGAAAGATTGTTCGATGGGCCGGGCTCGACGGGCTTTGCGATGGCACTGCCTTTGGGGTTGTTCAGCGTGGGCAGCAATGCGGCGAGGCGCAATTTGTAATCCTGCCCCAGTTCGATGATCCCGCGTTTACGCGCATCATCGATCGCAACATAGGATGCATAATCCGCCGTCGGCGAAGTGCTGTAGCTGCTGGTACGTTGCAACGTGCCGGTGGCGACCACTTTCGCATCCGCGATGCGGGTGATGGTATAGGCACTGGAATAGACGAGGTCGCCGCGGCTGGCCGTGCCGTCCGGGTTCACGAACAACCCGACATCGGTTTCGGTGAAGTGGATACTCAGGGTAAACAATTTCTCGGCATGCACGCCCATCGGGTTCACCCCGTCGCCGATTTCGGCCTTGAGCAACTCGACATAACGGTGCGGCAGGATTGAAGTCGTCGTGGTGGTGGCATTCTCGCCGTTCACCTCGATGGAAATCGCTGATAAATCAACCGCTAATGAATCATGGTAGGCCTGCCCGTGCAGCGCCTGGAAACCGCAGGCCGAAAGGGCCAGCAGGCCGAAAAGCACCGCAAAACGGATGGGGGGGAAACGCTTCATCCCCTCGGTCTAGCACAATCTCGGCCCCAGGCAAATGTCATCATATCTTCACACGCACGGCCTGGCGAATCCACTAGGATCACCCCTGCAATCAGGGAGCAATCCATGGCCGACGATCATCATCGCTTCAGTAACCATTACCATCATTTGCTCGCGCGGGCAGGGCGGAAAGATCCTTTGGACGTGCCCGCGCAGGCGAGCCAGCTGTTCTGGCAACTGACGCATGGGCTGGAAAACGGCACCGTGATGAATATCACGAAGAATTTCGACCATCCGCAGTTGGCCGTAGGCGGTGCAGCGCTGCGACACTTCATCGAAGTGAATGAAGCAGAGCGCAAGGCGCATAAAAATGACACGGACCCAGAATACAAACCGGTCAATTTGCTGCTCCCAAATGCGCGCAGATTTAAACCGATCTTACCAGTTGGCTTTCTAGTGGTGGATATGGACGCGCTCGAGAAAACGCTCGGACGCGAGTGGGAGGATTTTCTCCACAATAACCGCACTATTGCGACGGACCCGGCGCGCCAAGGCGCCAAGCAACAGTCGCGCCACTAAGCAGCGACGAGATTCACGATCCGGTTTGGCACCACAATCGCTTTTTTGAGCGATTTGCCCTCCATCGCGCTCACCACGCTGGGGTGGGCCAGCGCGGCGGCTTTGGCCTCGTCCTCGGGCAAGTTTTTGGCCAATGTTAGCGTTGCGCGCAGCTTGCCGTTCACCTGCACCGCGACGGTGACGGTTTCATCCTCGAGCAGCGCCGGGTCGGCCTTGGGCCATGGGCGCGCGGCGATAAGGTCCGTGTGGCCGAGCATCGCCCAGAGTTCCTCGGCGAGGTGGGGCAGTAGTGGGGCAAGGAGGTGGATCGTGATCGCGATCGCCTCACCGCTTTGGCCTGCCGGTTGCTTCTCGATGGCATTGGTCAGTTCGCGAATGCGCGCGACGGCCTTGTTGAAATGGAAGCCCTCGAAATCCTTCGTCACTGCATCGATGGTTTTATGGGTGATTTTTTTGATTTCCGCCGCATCGTTTTGCGCGGCCCCCGCTTCCTTGAATTCCGCCACCAAGCGATACAGCCGCTGGATATAGCGCCACGCGCCGTCGATGCCCGCATCGGTCCATTCCAAACCACGATCCGGCGGGGAATCGCTCATCATGAACAGGCGGGCCGTATCGGCCCCATACGCATCGATAATCGCGCGCGGATCGACCGTGTTCTTCTTCGATTTGCTCATTTTCTCGGAGCGGCCCATGGTCACGGGTTCGCCGGTTTCGAGCGTCCAATTCCCAGCTGCATCCTTGATAACATCGGCGGGGTAGACCCACTCACCCGCACTGTCCTTGAACGTCGCGTGGCCGACCATGCCTTGCGTCATCAGGCCGGTAAACGGCTCCTCGATCTCAAGGATGCCGCAGGTTTTGAGGGCACGCGTGAAAAAGCGCGAATAGAGCAGATGCAGCACTGCATGCTCGATGCCGCCGATATATTGATCGACCGGCAGCCAGCGCTTCGCGCCTGCGGGTTGGATGCCGTTCGCGCCGCCGCCACTGGCATAACAGGCGGGGTACCAGCTCGACTCGAAGAACGTGTCGAACGTGTCCGTTTCGCGGGTCGCTTTGCCGCCGCAGGTCGGGCAGTTCACATGCTTCCAGGTCGGGTGATGATCGAGCGGGTTGCCGGGCTTGTCGAACGTGACATCCTCCGGCAGCGTGACGGGCAACTGCGCATCCGGCACGGGCACGACGCCGCAGGCATCGCAATAAATAATCGGGATCGGGCAGCCCCAATAGCGCTGGCGGCTGATGCCCCAATCGCGCAAACGGTAATTGATTTTGCGGCTGCCGATGCCGCGCTTCTCCAGCTCCTCGATGGCGCGTTCCTTGGCTTTGTCGATGGTGAGGCCATTGAACAGCGGGGAATTGATGAGCAGGCCATCGCCCGTGTAAGCCTCGTTGGATGGTGCAACGGCGGTGCCTTGCGGGCCGATGACGGGGACGATGGGCAGCCCGTATTTGCTGGCGAAATCATGGTCGCGCTGGTCATGCGCTGGGCAGCCGAAAATCGCGCCGGTGCCGTAATCCATCAGCACGAAATTCGCGATATAGAGCGGGAATTCGAGGCCAGTCAACGGATGCAGCACGCGCAATCCCGTGTCGTATCCTTGCTTTTCGGCTTTCTCGATGGCTTCTTCCGAGGTGCCGAGCGCACCGCATTCGGCGATGAAATTTGCCACTTCCGGGTTGCTTACGGCGAGTTCTTTTGCAATGGGGTGCTCCGCTGCAATGGCGCAGAAACTCATGCCGTAGAGCGTATCCGGTCGCGTCGTGTAAACGGTGAGTTTGTCCTCGCGGCCTTTCAGATGCATGTCGAACAGCGCGCCCGAAGATTTACCAATCCATTTTTCCTGCATGATGCGGACTTTGTCCGGCCAGCGTTCGAGGGTGGACAGCCCTTGCAACAAATCTTCCGCATAGTCCGTGATTTTGAGGAACCACTGGTTCAGCGTGCGCCGCTCGACGGGCGCACCCGAGCGCCAGCCTTTGCCGTCGATCACCTGTTCGTTGGCGAGCACCGTGTTATCGACCGGGTCCCAATTGACGATGGCCTGCTTGCGGTAGGCGATGCCGCGCTTCAGGAATTCAAGGAAAAACCGCTGTTCGTGCTGGTAATAATCCGGCGAACAGGTCGTCACCTCGCGGCTCCAATCGTAGCTCAGGCCGATGGATTTCAACTGCTCGCGCATAGTCGCGATGTTGGAGAGCGTCCAGGCCGCTGGGTGCACTTTGCGCTGGATGGCGGCGTTCTCGGCGGGCAGGCCGAACGCGTCCCACCCCATCGGGTAAAGCACGTTGTAGCCCAGCGCGCGGCGAAAACGCGCCGTGACATCGCCCAGCGTGTAGTTGCGCACATGGCCCATATGGATATTGCCGGACGGGTACGGAAACATTTCGAGCACGAAATAATCCGGCTTCTCGTTCTTCTCCGGCGTGATGAATGCGCCCGCTTTTTCCCAGGCCGCTTGCCATTTCGCTTCGGCTTCGCGGGCGTTGTAGCGAATCGTTTGGGTCTCAGCATTCACAGATTAATACCCCAATTGCTTCACGCGCAGTTCGCGGGCGCGGGTGAGGACGGTATCCTCGAGCTTGCGGCCGAGCTTGCTATCCGTCGGCGCATCGGCCCAGTTGCCTTTGGCGTCTTTTTTCTGGCGGAAGGTGGTGATTTTCAGGCTATCCGCGCGCAGCTGGCGGTCGAGGATCAGCACGTTGACTTTGTAACGCTCGCCGGGCGCGTCGGTATCCTCGTACCAGTCGGTGAGGATGGTGCCGCCGAACGGATCGGCGCTGGTGATGGGCAGGAAGGACAGCGTATCGAGCGTCGCGCGCCAGAGGAAACTGTTGACGCCGAGCGGGTTCTTGCCAGCCTCTTTGTCCTTGTCGCTGACGCCGCCGATATTGAGCAGGCCTTCATCGCCCGTCACTTTGCCGCGCTTTTCCTTGCGCACATCCTCCGGATCCTGCGGGTAGGCCGTGTCGGAATCGGCTTTCGGGAACAGGCTGCAGGACGTAGCAGCGAGCAGCAGCGCGAGGGTGAGTAAGGCTTTGAAGCGGGTGGTCATGGCAAATATCCCTGCAAGAAATGAAGTGGGAGCCGCATTAGTAGCGAGGCCCGGGGATTTTGCAATAGGCAGCTAAGATTAAGTGGCGCTTATGTGGAAGCGGGCAGATGCGGATGCGTCACGGAAAATAGCGATGCGGGTAAGCTGCCCACCAAACACACACACAAGCCTGTGCCCGCACACTACCCACAATAAAAAAGGGCGGCTCTTGCGAACCGCCCTTTCCTATAGTCTTAAGCGAGTTGCTTAGAAGGCAACTTGCGTACCGAGGATAACCTCGGTGCCGCCGTTGTCGTAAGCCGTCGCGCGGTTGCCGTTGAAGTCGTAGAACGAAACTTCAGCGTACGGCGTCAGGCCAGCTGCGAGTTTGTACTCAGCACCGAACACGAGGTTGGTGAAGTCATCATCGCCACCGGTCGGAGCGCTGAGGCTCGAATCGATGAAGGTAGCCGACAGGCCAACCGGACCAGCCGAGTAGCCGAGACCAGCAGTCCAGTAGTCGCCGTCAACGCCACGCAGGCCCGAATCATCCCAGCTGCCGTACGAACCAGCGAGGCTGAAGCCCATGTAACCAGCGAGAGCGCCGATGTTCCATGCGTTGATATCGTCCGTACCGTAGTTGATAACGGTTGCGTTCGGAGCGGTTGCACCTTGTGCGATGCCGTTACCGTGAGCGGTTTCATAGGTACCAGCAGCAGCCAGTTTCACGCCGCTGTAAGCACCTTCCCAACCGAGACCGAAGTCCAGCATGTCAGCTTCACCGGTGTTGTTGCTACGGGCAACGTTCTGACCACGGTCAGCCAGTTGCGGGGTGTAGCTCACGCCAGCTTGGAAGCCAGCGAATTTCGGCGTGTAGTAGCTAACTTTGGTCGCGTTGTAGGTCGACTCGTCACCGTTGGTGAGGGTCGAACCGTTTTCACCCGGGAGCTTCGAGGTGGTGATGAAGCCCGTCGTGCCAGCAGGAGCGCCAGCAACGAAGTAGGTCCAAGCACCGTTGATGCCGCCGGTAGCAGCAGCGAGGGTCGAAGCGTCAACGCGCATCGTCGAAGCAACCGACTTGTTGCCGCCCATTTCTACGCGGCCCCAGTTGCCTTCGAGGTAGGTGAAGGTACGCGAAGCGTTGAGACCTTGGTTGTCAGCATCCGTCGTCGTATCTGCTTCCAGATCGATTTCAGCGCCGTAGCCGAGGCCAGCATCGGTTTTGCCGTCAACTTTAACGGTCACTTCGTTGTCGTTGCGGAAACCAACAGCGCGGGTTGCACCGTGATCGTCAGTCCAAGCGCCTTGGAAGTCCGAAAAACCGCCGAGGGTCACTTTGGGGGTCTCAGCCGAAGCTGCCGTTGCGAGCAGTGCAACAGCGACGAGGCCAGTTGTACCAAGAAGAATTTTTTTCATGATCAGTTCCTTCTTTAATGAATAAAAATGTGATGGCCTGCGAAAGTACAAGCCGCCACCCGAATGAACACGAATGCATACGCGATGCGATCCGTGCTCCACGGGTCCATTCATTAGCGTGTCGGGGGGCCCAAGCAAGCGGCCCCAAGCTTTTTCTTCTCCAAAATGCGCCTTTAACCCCCCTATGTTGCACTTATGCCACAAACGCCGAACGGGCCGAAGCAGGGCTGGACAAAATATTTAAGCTATTGTATTTTCTAGAAACCATGAACGACACAACCCAGTATGGCAGCCTTGCCACAGCCCTTGCAGGCTTGCAACAGCAGGTACGAGGGGCTGGAGACTGGGGGCTGGGGACTAGCAAAGAAATTCCAGCCCCTAGCCCCCAGTCCCCAGTCCCGTTTCTCATCGGCGCGAGTAAAACGCAGCCGCCCGAACTGCTCGAAGCCGCGATCCGCCTTGGCCTGAAAGATTTCGGTGAGAATAAAGTGCAGGAAGCGCAAGGTAAATGGCCTGCGCTGAAAGCCGCGCACCCCGCCGTGCGCCTGCATTTGATCGGGCCGCTGCAATCGAACAAAGCGGCGGATGCGGTGGCGCTGTTCGATGTCATCCAGACCGTCGACCGGATAAAAATCGCCGACGCGCTGGCCGCGGCTTGTGAAAAAACGGATAAGCGCCCGCAATTTTTGATTCAGGTGAATATCGGCGAGGAGCCGCAGAAATCCGGGGTGGCGCCAAAAGAAACGGCGGCGCTTACCGCCCATTGCCGCATGCTTGGGCTCGATGTCACCGGCCTGATGTGCGTACCGCCGGACGGAGTGAACCCCGCGCCCTATTTCGCGCTGCTGAAAAAAATGGCGGATGATCTGGGCCTGCGCGAACTCAGCATGGGCATGAGCGGCGATTTTGAAACGGCGATCCGCTTAGGCGCGACCATGGTGCGGGTGGGCACGGCGTTGTTTGGCGCCCGGGGATGATGGCTGATGATGGGCTCCTAGCCCTACAGCACTTTACTCGTATTCACATCGCGCAAATAGGGCAGCAACTGGGCTTTTTTGTAGGAAGCGTGCGCGCTGGAGCTACCGCCATAGAGATCGAGCACGGCGGCGTTGCCGGTGGTGCTCGCCGCGGTAGCCGCCGCCGTATTACTGCTCGTCACCGCATCGACCGGGGCGGCTTGCGCGGTGGCAGATGCCGGGGCGAGCAGTGCCATTGCCGCAGCGGCGCTGCCCGTATCGAGCGAGGCGACCTGTTGCTCGCCGTTGCTGTTGGCCGAGGCGACTTGCGTGCTGCTATCGCCGGTCAGCGCGGCGTAGAGTTTTTCGGCCGGGCTGCTGCCCGTCGCACTGTCGACAATTTCGCTGGCGAGGCTCGCCACAAAGCCGATCGGCCCGCCATACAGCGTGCCGCCGACAAGGTTGCTGGCCGTCGAAGGCGTGTGCCCAACCGCATGCTGGTAGATGGTCGAAACCACCGGGATATGGTTCAGCGGGTTGATCGCGTCGAGCACGTCGCGAAAAGAGGGCGCGTCATTGCTGGCGGAGAAAAAGCTTTTGCCGGAACTCGCTGTGCTGGTGCTGGCATCGGCGGTTGGATTCACTGCAGTTGCCGCGCTCACCGGCGCGGGCGTGATATTGGCGACATTGGTCGCAAACACCTCCCCGGCGATGCTCAGACGGCTGCTATCGATCCCTGCCTGCATGGTTAAGCCCCTGTTTTTTGGGTAATCGCCTAAAATCCGGCGACCGCTACCCTAGCCTAATGCAAGCCATATGCCAGCCGCTCAAATGTCATGGGATTGTCATACACAACGCAGCACGATGCTTTAAAAAGGCGCGGTTTACCTTCCTGCCCGCATTGCTCGTTTTTCAAACGAACATGCAGGTAGGTCGTTGGGCAGAATGCCCATAACTTTTGCTGGCGCACCTCACATCCCGTGAACCGCGCCTTATTTAGAAAGGAGCCAGCCATGCTTGGTTCTCATTCTGCTGTATTCGCCTTGCTGAGGGAACCTGTCCATATCGACCTGCCGGTTTGGCAAATCGGTGCGGCCATTTTCGTCAGCATCCTCTGCCTTTTCTGGGTGAGCGGTCTTATCAAAGACAAGTTCTACCAGCAAAAAATCAAGGCGCAAAACGACCTGGCCCACGAACAAGAACTGGGCAGAAATCGTGCGTTGCTGGATAGCCGCGGCGACAGCCTCGTTATCCTCCCCGTGCTTCACAAGCTGGAATCCCGGCTGGTGGATTATGAGGACGACCCGCAGCAAAGCTACGACTACCAAAATGGTCGGAAGATCGCGTATAACCTGAAAGCGATCTTGCAGGGGAAGATCATGCGCAACGGCAGGGAAATCGATTTCCATCGGTTCCTGGACGATGCGGAAAAGTTCCTCGGCGCATCCGATGCCGCCCACCGCATTTCTCAGGAAGTCATTCCTGAGAACGTAGTGGCGGCGACGCATATCGACCCTCGGGCCGATGCCGCGCCAGCTATTGGCACACCGGTGTCCCTCTTCCAATCGAAGGCGCCGGTGGTGGTCGATAGCCTCACGGTTGTTTCCGAACTGGAAATGGCCGAAGCCGCGGGCCAAGATCCGTACCATTGGCACGAGCGTGACAAAGGTGTGCATTAAGGGCCGCTGAACTCAACGGACCCCATTTTCGGATGGGGTCCTTTTTTTGCGCCCGCACCCGCGATTCATTTCCAGCAAATGTAATGGGATTGTCACACACAGCAGGCGGCGGATTTGCTAAGGCTTGCCGGTTATCTCTTTGTACCCCGTTTCGATTTACCTGAATCCGAACGGTCGTGGAGTTTTGAGTAAGCGTAACGCGTATCTCAGCAAGCAGGCCCTCGTTTCGAGTGCCTTTCAAGGATGAGTCCGATGAAGAAAGAGTTGATTGCAAGAATCTTCAGCGCCTGTGCCTTTGCATACGTGCTCACCGGTATAATATTTGGGGCATTCGACCTAAAACCACCCGGTGAACAGATGTTTCAATTTTTCTGCGCTTTGATGCTTTTCTTTCCGCTTTTCTATCTGTCCGAAAAGATAGAATGGCGGCGTGAAAAAGGGCGGTTGCAAAAGCAGTTCGTCCGCATCACGGGCAATATGGAACGCTGCGTCAGGGCACAGAAACTCGATGAGGCGCTTCGCGGGTTGCAAGAAAAATATTTTGCGGCCGCCCTCAGCGATGACGACTACCTCGAGCTGTGCGAAACGGCCCAGCGCTATATGGATCGTATGCGTGCCATCTGGCTTGGTGAAGCAGAAGCTTCCGATAACGAACTCGACGAAATCCAAAAATTCGTCGGTTCTGAATATGTCCCGCAGCATTAGCGGGAAGCCGCCTCGAAACTATCCGGGGCTATAAAAATTCAACGGACTCTACCTCATGGTGGAGTCCTTTTTTTATCGCGGGATGAAAGAGAATGCCGCCTAGTGGTTGCGGCTATTGACCGCCATGGCGAGGGCCTCGGCGGCCTCGTGCAGCTTTTCAGCTTGCTCGCGCTCGGCCGGGGTTTCGGCCTGGGCGACGGCTTCACGCGCCGCGGCGAGGGCTTCTTCCACTTCCGCCGTGCCGATCTCGCTCATATCCTGGATATGGTCGGAAATGATCGTGCAGCTTACCGGCGTGACATCCGCATAGCCGGTCGCAGCGAAAAAGCGGCGATGGTGGCCGTCCGCCATTTTCACGTCGATCGCGCCGGGGCGCAGCATCGAGAAGACGTTCGAGTGGCCGGGCAGCACGCCGAAATCGCCCTCAACGCCGGGGATTTCCACCATCGGCACATGCGCGTCGACGAGGATGGCGGAGGGGGAAATGATTTGCAGGTGGAATGCGTCGGACATGATAGCTCCTAGGGACTAGGTGCTAGGGACTAGGGACTAGAAAGCTGCTTACCAGCCTCTAGTCCCTAGTCCCTAGACCCTTATTGGTTCGCCAGTTCTTTCGCCTTTTCGACGGCTTCTTCGATGCTGCCGACAAGGTAGAACGCCGCTTCCGGCAGGTGGTCGTATTCGCCGGCGACGATGGCTTTGAAGCTCGCGATAGTATCTTTCAGCTTCACGTATTTGCCCGGTTTGCCGGTGAAGATTTCCGCCACATGGAAGGGCTGCGACAGGAAACGCTGGATTTTGCGGGCGCGGGCGACGGTGAGTTTGTCTTCTTCCGACAGCTCATCCATGCCGAGGATCGCAATGATGTCCTGCAGCGATTTGTAGGTCTGCAGCACGCGCTGGACGTCACGCGCCACTTTGTAATGCTCCTCACCCACCACGGCTGGCGACAGCATGCGGCTGGTCGAATCGAGGGGATCCACCGCCGGGTAAATCCCGAGTTCCGCGATCTGGCGGCTGAGTACGGTCGTCGCATCGAGGTGCGCGAACGAGGTGGCCGGTGCCGGGTCGGTCAAGTCATCCGCCGGAACGTAGACGGCTTGTACCGAGGTGATCGAGCCCTTTTTGGTCGAGGTGATACGTTCCTGCATCTGGCCCATTTCGGTCGCCAGCGTCGGCTGGTAACCCACCGCGGACGGGATACGGCCAAGCAGTGCGGAAACTTCCGAACCGGCTTGCGTGAAGCGGAATACGTTATCGACGAAGAACAGTACGTCCTGGCCCGCCACGTCACGGAAATATTCCGCTTGGGTGAGGCCCGTCAGTGCCACGCGTGCACGCGCCCCTGGAGGCTCGTTCATCTGGCCGTAGACAAGCGCCACTTTCGATTTCGTCTGGTCCTCGAGGTTGATGACGCCCGATTCGATCATCTCGTGGTAGAGGTCATTGCCCTCACGGGTGCGCTCGCCCACGCCAGCGAACACGGAGTAACCGCCATGGCCCTTCGCGATGTTGTTGATGAGTTCCATGATGAGAACGGTTTTGCCCACGCCCGCACCGCCGAACAGGCCGATTTTACCGCCTTTTGCGTAAGGCGCGAGCAGGTCGATGACCTTAATGCCGGTCTCGAGGATTTCATCATCCGTCGATTGGTCGACGAAGGCCGGGGCTTCCGCATGGATCGGGGCGACCGACTTGTTGCCAATCGCGCCGCGCTCGTCGATCGGCTCGCCGATCACGTTCATGATGCGACCGAGCGTTTCCGGGCCCACCGGCACCGAAATCGCCGCGCCCGTATCGACCACTTGCTGGCCGCGGGTCACGCCATCCGTTGCGTCCATCGCAATCGCGCGCACGGAGTTTTCACCCAGATGCTGTGCCACTTCGAACACGAGGCGGCGGCCATCGACCGTCGCTTCGAGCGCGTTCAGGATCGCGGGCAACTGCCCTTCCGGGAAACGCACATCGACCACCGGGCCGATGATTTGCGTGATCGCGCCGGTCGCGGTCTCGATCTTTTGTTTTTTCAATGCTGCCATGATGGTCTCCTTGGATTTAAATAGCTTCAGCGCCCGAGATGATCTCGATGAGCTCTTTGGTGATGTTGGCCTGACGGGTGCGGTTATATTTCAGCGTCAGCTTCTTGATCATTTCGCCCGCGTTTTTGGTGGCGTTTTCCATGGCGTTCATTTGCGCGCCGTAGAAGCCTGCGTTGTTCTCGAGCAGGGCGGAATAGATCTGCATGGCGAAATTGCGCGGCAGGAGATCGGCGAGGATTTCTTCTTCGCTCGGCTCGTATTCATAGGGTGCCGCGTTCGCATCCACCGCGCCTTTGATCTCGAGCGGCATGAGCTGCTGGAACGTGACGACCTGCGAAATCACCGAACGGAACTGGTTATAGACCATGGTGATGCGGTCCACGTTCCCGGCTTCGATTTGCTCGAAGATGGTCTGGGCGATCGTATCCGCCATGCCGTAGCTGGCGTTTTTCGCGACATCCACCTGGCTGCCGAGAATGGCGCTTTTATATTCCCCGCTCAACCAGTCGCGGCTTTTGCGGCCGATCGTGTAGATTTTCACCGACTTACCTTGCTCGGTCAGCTCGCGCAGGCGCTTGCGTGCCGCACGTACCACCGAGGAGTTGAAGGCACCGGAAAGCCCGCGGTCCGCGGTCACCACGATCAGCAATTCGTTCTTGTCGCTGCCGGTACCTGCGAGCAATTTCGGCAGGTTCGACTGGCCCGCCGCGGCCGCCGCCAACCGGCTCACCATGCCTTCCATCGCCACCGCATAAGGCCGCGCGCTTTCCGCCGCTTGGCGCGCACGGTTGAGCTTCGCCGCCGCGACGACTTTCATCGCCTTGGTGATCTTCTGGGTCGATTTGACCGATTTAATGCGGACTTTGAGGTCCTTCAATGAGGGCATGATCGAACCTTAGATGAAGCGGTTTTTCACGGTCTGGATGGCGGCTTTGAGGTCAGCTTCCGACGCATCGGTCAGCTTCTCTTCTTTCTTGATCGCATCCAGCAGCGCCTTTTTCGGCCCGCGCAGTTCGCGCAGCAATTCGGCTTCGAACGCGCTGATTTTGTTGAGCGCGATTTCGTCGAGATAGCCTTTTACGCCAGCGTAAATCACGCACACTTGTTCTTCCATCTGCAGCGGCGAATATTGCGGCTGTTTCAGAAGTTCGGTGAGGCGCGCACCACGGGCGAGGAGCTTTTGCGTCGAAGCATCGAGGTCCGAACCGAATTGGGCGAAGGCTTCCATTTCGCGGAACTGCGCGAGGTCGAGCTTAATCGTGCCCGCCACTTGTTTCATTGCCTTCACTTGCGCCGAAGAACCTACGCGCGAAACGCTCAAGCCCACGTTTACTGCGGGGCGCACGCCTTTGTAGAACAGTTCGGTTTCGAGGAAGATCTGGCCGTCGGTGATCGAGATCACGTTGGTCGGGATGTAAGCCGATACGTCGCCCGCCGCGGTTTCGATGACCGGCAGCGCGGTGAGCGAGCCTGCGCCCTTGTCGTCCGACATTTTGGCGGCGCGCTCGAGCAGGCGCGAGTGGACGTAGAACACGTCACCCGGGTAGGCTTCACGGCCCGGCGGGCGGCGCAGCAGCAGCGACATCTGGCGGTAAGCCACGGCCTGTTTCGACAGATCATCGTAAATGATGAGGGCATGCGCCGCATTGTCGCGGAAATATTCACCCATCGCGCAACCCGAGTACGGCGCGAGGTATTGCAGCGGTGCGGCTTCCGAAGCCGTGGCGGCAACGACGATGGTGTATTTCATCGCGCCGGTTTCTTCGAGCTTTTTAACCACTTGCGCCACGGTCGAACGCTTCTGGCCGATAGCGACGTAAATGCAGAACAACTGCTTGGTTTTGTCGCCCGCATCGTGCGCGGCTTTCTGGTTGAGGATGGTGTCGATCGCAATCGCGGTTTTGCCGGTCTGGCGGTCGCCGATGATCAGCTCGCGCTGGCCGCGGCCGACGGGCACGAGCGCGTCGATGGATTTGATGCCGGTTTGCACGGGCTCATGCACCGATTTGCGGTAAACGATGCCCGGCGCTTTCACTTCCACGCGGCTGCGTTGTTTCGCCTTGATCGGGCCTTTGCCGTCAATCGGGTTGCCGAGCGGATCGACCACGCGGCCGAGCAGTTCCGGGCCCACCGGCACATCCACGATGGTACCGGTACGCTTCACGCTGGAGCCTTCTTTCACGCCCGTATCGGCGCCGAAAATCACCACGCCGACCGAGTCCGTCTCGAGGTTCAGCGCCATGCCTTTCAGGCCGCCATCGAACTCGACCATCTCACCCGCTTGCACGTTCTCAAGGCCGTACACGGTCGCAATGCCGTCACCCACGCTGACCACGCGGCCGACTTCGGCGAGGCTCGCGCTCTCGCTGCTACCGGCGATCTGGGCTTTCAAAATGTCCGAAATTTCCGAGGGACGAATTTCCATGAAGGTCTCCTAAAATGTCTAATGGGTGGTTGCGAGCAATTGGGCGCGCATGTTGGTGAGGGCCCCGGCCAGCGTGGCGTCGAGCCGCAGCGAGCCGAGTTCGACGGTGAGGCCGCCGAGCAATTGAGGGTCTTGTTTCAGGGTCAGCTGCACTTTTTTGCCGGTGGCGGTGGCGAGTGCTTGCGCCAGTTGTTTTTGCGTGGCGGCGGAAAGCGCGCGCGCGCTAGTGACGACCGCTTCGACCTCGCCGCTATGCTTGGCGAGCAGGGCGCGCAGTTGCTCGGCGATCACTGGAATCAGGCTCGCACGGCCACCTTCGGCGATGGTTTTTACCGTACGCTGGGTCAGGCCATCCGCCGATTTGACGAGGGCCGCGAGCACCGCGCTTTTCTCGGTGTTGGTGACGAGCGGGTTGCCGAGCGCTTCGGCAAGTTCGGCGCTGGCGTCGATGGCTTGCGCGAGGGTCGTCAGTTCGGAAACCAGCGTCTGTTCTTTCTTCGCTTCGACCGAAAGATCGAACGCC
>OUNJ010963127.1_pt1 | contig 19122 bp, 12 predicted proteins | sample 1755361 | NCBI WGS metagenome assembly OUNJ01 (sample SAMEA3914825, study PRJEB12502) | metagenome | biome: forest; material: soil | place: USA | collected 2012-03-12 | depth 0.1 m
ATGAAGGACGAGGACTGGGACACGGTTATCAAGGTCAACCTCGAAGCCTATTTCCGCCTGGCCCGCGCCGCCACGCGCGGCATGATGAAGCGCCGTTTCGGCCGCATCATCGGCATCACCTCGGTCGTCGGTGTCACCGGCAATCCCGGCCAGACCAACTATGCCGCCTCCAAGGCCGGCATGATCGGCTTCTCGAAGGCCCTGGCGCAGGAAGTCGCCTCGCGCGGCATCACCGTCAACTGCGTCGCCCCGGGCTTCATCGCCTCGCCGATGACCGACGAACTCAATGACGCCCAAAGGACCGCCATCCTGGGCCGCATCCCGGCCGGCGACCTGGGCAAGGGGACGGACATCGCCGCCGCCTGCGTCTATCTCGCCAGTATGGAAGCCGGCTACGTCACCGGCCAGACCCTGCACGTCAACGGCGGCATGGCGATGATCTGAGGCCTTGTCCGCGCCCGGCGGCGTGCCTAAATACGCTTTTGCATGAGCGAAAGGTGTGCTAGGCAGGCGCTGACAACGGTCTGGTTCGCCAATTCCATGTGAATACAGGCCAGGCCTGCGGAATTTCCCGTTGCTCCCTGATAACGAAAGGTCTAGGGGAGTCCGCTATCCAAACCTTTGAAGGGACTATAAATGTCTGATGTTCTCGAACGTGTCCGCAAGATCGTGATCGACCACCTTGATGCCGATCCGGACAAGGTCACCGAAAAGGCCAGCTTCATCGACGATCTGGAAGCTGACAGTCTCGACATCGTCGAACTGGTCATGGCGTTCGAAGAGGAATTCGACATCGAAATCCCCGACGATTCGGCCGAGCACATCCTGACCGTCGGCGACGCGGTCAACTATATCCAGGAAAAGCTGGCCGCCTGAGCGCGCCCGGCAATGGCTTGAGGAGCGCGGTTTTAAGCCCGGTGACGGCTTGGCCGCGCTCAGTTTTTGTGAGGAGCGTCCATGGTTCGTCGCGTCGTCATCACCGGTCTGGGCCTGATCACGCCGCTGGGTGCCGGCGTCGATATCAGCTGGAAACGCCTGCTGGAGGGCCAGTCCGGCGCCGGGAAAATCACCGCTTTCGACACGACCGACTATGCCTGCCAGGTCGCCTGCGAGGTCCCGACGGTCGATGGCCGTGGCGGCGGCGGCTCTGATATCGAAGGTTCGTTCGATCCGGCCGCCGTCCTGTCGAACAAGGAACGGCGCAAGGTCGACGACTTCATCCTCTACGCCATCGCCGCCGCCGACGAAGCGCTGAAAGACGCCGACTGGCATCCGGAAACCGACGAGGATCAGGTCCGCACCGGCGTGATGATCGGCTCCGGCATCGGCGGTCTCGGCATCATCGCCGAAACCGCGCTGGAACTGCGCGACAAGGGCCCAAAGCGCATTTCGCCCTTCTTCATCCCGTCGTCCCTGATCAACCTGGCCTCGGGCCAGGTGTCGATTCGCCACCATCTCAAGGGGCCGAACCATGCCGTGGTCACCGCCTGCGCCACGGGCGCCCACGCCATCGGCGACGCCTCGCGCCTGATCGCCCACGGCGACGCCGACGTCATGGTGGCCGGCGGCGCGGAATCGGCCATCGTGCCGATCGGCATCGCCGGTTTCATCGCCTGCCGCGCCCTGTGCACCGCCTTCAACGACACGCCGGAAAAGGCCTCGCGTCCCTATGACAAGGACCGTGACGGCTTCGTCATGGGCGAGGGCGCCGGCGTCGTGGTGCTGGAGGAATACGAGCACGCCAAGGCGCGCGGCGCGAAGATCTATGCCGAGGTCCTGGGCTATGCCCTGTCGGGCGATGCCTACCACATCACCGCGCCGTCGGAAGACGGCGACGGCGGCTACCGCGCCATGATCGCGGCGGCGAAGGACGCCGGCGTTTCGCCCGAGGATATCGACTACGTCAACGCCCACGGCACCTCGACCATGGCCGACGGCATCGAGCTGAAGGCGATCGAGAAGTTCCTCGGCGCCAAGGCGCAGACCGGCACCGTGTCGTCGACCAAGTCGGCCATCGGCCACCTGCTGGGCGGCGCCGGCGCGGTCGAGGCCATCTTCTGCGCCCTGGCCATCCGCGACCAGGTCGCGCCGCCGACCATCAATCTCGACAATCCGGACGTCGAAACCCCGATCGACCTGGTGCCGCACAAGGCCAAGCCGATGAAGATCGACAAGGTGATGTCCAACAGCTTCGGTTTCGGCGGCACCAATGCCGCACTGATCCTGGGCAAGGTGAACGCGTAACTTTTGTGACGCCCGTGCCCGGCACGCGGCGGGAAGCTTAGGGGGCTTCGATGGCGCAGGCGCAGGGTTCGCAGACGGCGGGACGCAGGGGGTTGCTGGCGCCCATGGCCGGGCTCATGGCCGGTCTGGTGATGATCGCGTTGTCCCTGGCGGTGTTCGTCTATGCCAGCGTCTTCGCGCCGGGCGGCCAGCCGGCGTCGGAGGTCACCTTCCTGCACGGCACCAGCGTGGCCACCATGGCCGGCACGCTGGAAAAGCAGCACGTCATCCGCTCGGCCTTCTTCTTCCGTCTGTTCGCCAAGCTGCGCGGCCGCGCCAACGCCCTGCAGGCCGGCACCTATGACTTCCCGGCCAACGCCTCGATGATCGACGTGCTCACGCAGATCGAAGAGGGCAAGGTCATCCGACTGGTCGTCACCATACCCGAAGGCCGGACCTCGGCCCAGGCTGTGCGCATCCTGATGGCGGCCCCCAGCCTGACCGGCGATGTCGAGGTGCCGCCCGAAGGCGCCATCCTGCCGGAAACCTACGAATATCAGCGCGGCGAATCGCGCCAGGCGGTGCTGGACCGCATGCTCGAGGCCGGTCGCAAGACTCTCGACGACCTGTGGGCCAGGCGCGCGCCGGGCCTGCCGTACGCCAACAAGGAAGACGCCCTGATCATGGCCTCTATCATCGAGCGCGAGACGGCCTTGCCGGCGGAACGTCCGCGCATCGCCGCCGTGTTCATCAACCGCTTGAAGCAGGGCATTCGACTGGGCTCCGACCCGACCGTGATCTACGGCGTGTCGCGCGGCGAGCCGCTGGGCCGCGGCCTGACCAAGGCCGAACTCGACACCTACACGCCGTGGAACACCTACCTGATCGACAAGCTGCCGGTGACGCCGATCGCCAACCCGGGCAAGGCGTCGCTGGAGGCGGCTCTGCATCCGGCGCAGACCGATGACCTCTATTTCGTCGCCGACGGCTCGGGCGGCCACGCTTTCGCCGCCACCTACGAGGAACACTTGGCCAATGTCGCCAAATGGCGCCAGATCGAGGATCAGGTCGAGCACTACTCGACCTCGGCCGATCCCGCCGACGAAGCCGCCCTCGACGCCGCCGCCTCGGTCCAGCCGCAGCCGATCGCCGTGCCCACCGTCCGCCAGAAAGTAGAGCATTGATGCTGGCCTCGATGACCGGTTTCGCCCGCGCCGAGGGCGGCCATGACGGCCGCGCCTGGGTGCTGGAGATGCGCAGCGTCAACGGCCGCAGCCTCGACATCAAGTACCGCGTGCCGCCGGGCTTCGAGGCCGTCGAGCGCATCGGCCGCGACCTGGCCAAGGGCCGCTTCCAGCGCGGCCAGATGAACCTGACGCTCAGCCTGGCCTCGGCGTCGGGCAAGGCCGGCGTCAGCCTGAACCAGGATGTGCTCGACTTTTACCTCAGGACCTTCGACCAGCTGATCGCCGGCGGCAAGGCCGTGGCGCCGTCGGTCGACGGCCTCCTGTCCCTGCGCGGCGTGGTCGACGTCTCCGGCGACGAACGCATCGAGCTGGACGAGGCCGCCGAAGCGGCCCTGGCCGCCGATCTGGGCCGCCTGTTCGACGCCATGCGCACGGCGCGCGAAGGCGAGGGGCGGGCGCTGGAAGCCATCCTCAAAAGCCACCTCGCCGCCATGGCGGTGACGCTCACCCGCGCCCGCGCCTTGGCCGACCAGCAGGCCGAGGTCATCCGCGAGCGCTTCGTGCGGAGGCTCGGCGAGATCGTTCCGGAAAACGTGAAGAATTACGAAGGCTTCGAGGAGCGCATCCTCCAGGAAGCCGCCATGCTGGCCGCCAAGGCCGACGTGCGCGAGGAACTGGACCGCCTGGCTTCGCACATCCAGCAGGCCCACACCCTGATCGACGAAGAGGCGGCGCCGGGCCGCAAGCTTGACTTCCTGTCGCAGGAGTTCATGCGCGAGGCCAACACCCTGTGCAGCAAGTCGGCCTTCATCGAGTTGACCCAGACCGGGCTTGAGCTTAAGTCGGTGATCGACCAGTTCCGCGAGCAGGTCCAGAACGTGGAGTGACGATGGCCGGGACGCCCAGCACCGACAGATTGCGCCGAGGCCTGATGCTGATCGTCGCGGCCCCTTCCGGCGCGGGCAAGACGTCGCTGTGCCGCCGCCTGATGTCCGACCATCCCGAACTCGAGCTTTCGGTGTCGTGCACGACGCGGGCGCCGCGCGTCGGTGAAAAGGACGGCCGCGAATACCACTTCATCGACGACGCGCGCATGGACGAATTGATCGCCCAGGACGCCTTCCTGGAATGGGCCGCCGTCCAGGACCACCGCTACGGCTCGCCGCGCGAACCGGTCGAGCGCGCGCTGAGCCAGGGCAAGAACGTGCTGTTCGACATCGACTGGCAGGGCGCCCAGCGCGTCTCCACCAAAGCGCCCGACGACGTGGCGCGGGTGTTCATCCTGCCGCCGTCGATGGTCGAGCTGAAGCGGCGGCTGGTCGCCCGGGCGCAGGACGAGATGGACGTCATTGAACGGCGCATCCGCCGCGCCAAGGGCGAGATCGCCCATTGGCAGGAGTTCGACTACGTCATCCTCAACGACGACTTCGACCGTTCCTATGCCGAGCTGGTCCACATCTACCACGCCGAGGTGTCGAAGCGGTCGCGCGGCCTGTGGATCGCGCCGTTCATCGACGAAATCGTCAGCGAACGCATCTAGGCCGAAGCGTCAGAGCAGGAAATCCGCCGCCGTCATGGTCGCGGCGACATTGATGCCGACCAGGGTGATGACCAGTTCCGGATGATATTCGATGCTGCCGCCGAAGGTATCGTCGACCGTATTGACCTCGACCAAGGTATTGGCGCCGTCATAGGTGACGCGCACCTGGCCGATGGCGGTGAAATCGGCTTGGCCGATGAAGGTAAAGGCGTCGTCGGCCCCGCCCGGGATAGCGTCGATGGCGCGCAGGTCGATCAGGTCGTGCTCGGTCGCCGGATCGGCCAGGACGTGGAAATCGAGGATGTGGTCGGACTGGGTGAATTCGTCGTCGTTGCGCGTCGTGTCGCTGTTGAGATAGCGGAAGGTGTCGTTGCCGCCGCCGCCTTTCAGTGTGTCCGCCCCGCCGCCGCCGATGATCAGGTTGTTGCCGCCATCGCCGGTCAGGGTGTCGCCAAACGCGCTGCCCTGGACATATTCGAAGCCCGAAACGATGTCGCCCTGGGCGTCGCCGCCCGACACCGCCTGGTGGCCGTTGACCGCCGTCAGGTCGACCGTCACGGCGGCGGACGAGGCCGAGTAGTCGAGCGTGTCATAGCCCGCCCCGCCGGTCAGGGTGTCGGCCCCCGCGCCACCGGCGATGGTGTCGTTGCCGTCGCCGCCGTCCAGCGTGTCGTTGCCGGCCTCGCCGTACAGTGCGTCATTGCCGCCGTTGCCATGGACAATGTCATCGCCGGCCCCGCCCCACAGGCTGTTGGCGCCGCCATCGCCGCTTAAGCTGTCGGCGAAGGCGCTGCCGCGCGCGTTCTCGAAACCGTAGAGGTGGTCGCCCTGGGCCGTGCCGCCGGATGCCGATTGCAGGCCCGTGCCGTCGGCGTTGAGATCGACGGTGACGGCGGCGTTGGAGTCGTTGTAGCTGACCAGGTCGATGCCCGCCCCGCCGTCCAATGTGTCGCTGCCAGCGCCGCCCAGTATGGTGTCGTTGCCCGCGTCGCCATGGATGGTGTCGTTGCCGGCCTCGCCGCGCAGCGTATCGCCTGCGCCGCCGCCATTGAGCACGTCGTCGCCCGCGCCGCCCCATAGCTGGTTGACGCCGTTGTCACCGGTCAGGCTGTCGGCGAAGGCGCTGCCGCGCGCGTTCTCGAAGCCGTAGAGCTTGTCACCGTCGGCGTCGCCGCCCGACGCCGATTGCAGGCCGGTGCCGTCGGCGGTCAGGTTGACCGTCACCGCCGTGACGTAGGCGACTGTGTCCGAACCGTTGCCGCCGATCAGTGTGTCGGCGCCGGGACCGCCATACAGGGTGTCGTTGCCGTCGCCGCCGTCGAGCGTATCGTTGCCGGCCTCGCCGTACAGGGTATCGTCGCCTCCATTGCCGGCCAGCACGTCGTCCCCGCCGCCGCCCCACAGGGTGTTGGCGTGGACGTCGCCGCTGAGATGGTCGGCGAAGGCGCTGCCGCTGAGGTTCTCGATGGCGTAGAGTGTGTCGCCCTGGGCGTCGCCGCCGAAACCGTGCGCCGCATAGTCGCCTGTGCCCTGTCCGGCGTCGAACGTCACCTGCGACAGGTCGATGGTCACCGCCGCCGACGAGGCCGCATAGCTGGCGCGGTCGATGCCGCCGCCGCCCTGCAACACGTCCGCTCCCGCGCCGCCGGTCAGCACGTCGTCGCCGTCGCCGCCCGACAACAGGTCGTTGCCGAGGCCGCCGTCGAGATAATCGCCGCCGCCATTGCCACTCAGCACGTCGTCGCCGGCCCCGCCGTACAGCTGGTTGACGCCGGCATTGCCGGAGAGGTGGTCGGCGAAGGCCGATCCCGACACGTCCTCGATGCCGTCGAATACGTCGTGGCCGGCGCCGGCGGTATCCTGCACGGCGCGCGTCAGGTCGACCGTCACGCCTGCCGTTGCGTCGGCATAGGCGGCGCGATCCTCGCCCGTCCCGCCCAGGAGGGTGTCGTTGCCTGCCCCGCCGTCCAGTATGTCGTTGCCGTCACCGCCGATCAGAGTGTCGGTCCCGTCGCGGCCGTACAGCGTATCGTTGCCCGAACCGCCGTCCAGCACGTCGTCGCCGCCCAGGCCGTCGATATGATCGTCACCACGCATCGACTGGATATGGTTGGCGGCGCTGTTGCCGGTGATGGTGTCGCCGCCGTCGCCACCGATGGCGTTCTCGATCACCGTTCCAGAGGTGACGGTCAGGCTCTGGCCGTTGATCTGGCTGACGTGGCCGGGCGTCAGGTCGATGGCCATGGCCGCCGTCACCGCCGCCGCGTCGATCGTGTCGGTCCCCGTCGCGTCGCTCAGCGTGAACGACGGGTCCATGCCGGACAGCGTGCCAAATTCGTTGGTGTAAAAGTAGGTGTTGTTGGTCGTCGCGGCCTCGCCATAGACCGACAGGGTGGCGGTATGCAACGTCGCCTTGGCGTAGCTGTCGCCCTGGTTGGAAATGACCATCGTCCAGGTGCCGGTCGGATCCTCGCCCAGGAAGGCGTTGGAATCGAAGGTCCACGGCACCATGGCCGTGCCGCCGGTGCCGTAGATGTTGGGGCCGTCGCCTTCATGGTTGAGCAACAGGCTGTGCGTGCCGTCGGGCGAGGTCAGGGTGATGCGCAGGTTGCGCGCCAGGCCGTCGGTGATGTCGAGGTACAGCGTCACGCCCTCGGCGGTCATGCCGGGCGCGATATTGAAGGTGAAGGTGGTGTCGGCGCCATCGCCGGCCAGGACCTGGTCGCCGCTGATCGTCCCTGAGCGCGATACCTCGTTGGCCGAGGTTCTCGTCCCGGTCCAGGTCTCGGCCAGGCGCACGGCGGCCGTGGCATCGACCAGGCCGAAGCCGTAGTCGTTGGAGAAGTGGAAACCGCCGCCATTGACCATGGTGGCGCCGTTGACCTGCCAGGGATCGGTCTCGGGGAAGGCGGCGGCGGCGCCCACATCCGATCCGACATGGCGCGCCGACAGGGCCAGGATTTCGCGCACGTCGCGCCAGCCCAGGTCCGGATTGGCCTCCAGCATCAGGGCGACAATGGCCGTCACCATGGGCGCGGCAGCCGAGGTGCCGCCGAAATGGGTGGTGTACTCCAGCGGCACCGGCTCCCACTGGGTGTTGGTGCCGTCGTTGTAACCGTCGATGCCGGACTGGTCGGTGGTGGTGACGGCGACGCCGTAGAGGTCGTCGTAGGACGGCGCCATGACCAGCAGGTCGGCGCCCTGCGACGAATAGCTGGCGACATTGCCCAGGCGGTTGATCGCGCCCACTGTGATGACGTGGCGGTCGTTCTGGAAGTGGCTGAGCTGGGCGTCGGTGGTGGTCTCGCCGCGATTATTGCCCGCCGCCGCCACCAGGACCGTGCCCAGGCCACCCCTGCCGTTGTCGGCGGCATCGGCGTAGTAGTGGCCGTAGAATGACCACCACGTGCGCACGTCGTAATAGTCGAAGGCCGTCGTGCCGCCGAAACTCATATTGACGACATCGAAATCCTGGGCGTGGGGCAGGGCCGTTTCGAGGTCGTTCAGCGACACATTGCCTGAAAAGATCATCGGCACCGAGGTGATCGACGCGCCGTAGGCTATGCCCGTGACGCCGATGCCGTTGGACGCGGCGGCGATGATGCCGGCCACCGCCGTGCCGTGGCCCGTGCCGGTCGAGCTGTAGTTGAGGCCGTCGACCTCCAGCGTCGGGTCGTAATTGGCGGCCAGGTCGGGGTGGGTGGCCTCGATCAGGCTGTCGAACACGCCGACATGGACGCCCGCGCCGGAATAGGCCTGGCCGCCGCCGCCGTCCCATACCGGAAAGACATTGAGATCGACCGAGGCAGTCGGGGTCTGCGAACGGTCGATATACCATTGCAGGGGCAACAGGGGATCGTTGGGACGCGGCACTGTGTCCTCCCTCAAAACCTCATATCCAAAAGTGCGAAGCCCCTCGCGCTACCTGGACAAACATGAGGCGTTCTCAAGCTGGCGTTTCCTGCGGCCGGGCTGTCGTCGCCCGTTGGTCCGCGCGCTCCCCGGTCGGCGCGGTGGCCTATTACTATCCCGTAACGGGGTTTTGTCCAGCCGCCGGCGGCGGATTATTTCATCACTGACACAGGGCCAGGCGCAGGAAATCCTGCGGCGGCACCTGTTCGGCGCGCAGGGTCGGCGCGATGCCGGCCTTGTCCAGCAAGGCTTCGCCGCCATGGCCTTTCAGCGAAGAACGCAGCATCTTGCGCCGTTGCCCAAAGGCGGCGGCGGTCAGCGCCTCAAGCCGGCGGATGACGGCCGGGTCCGGGCGGTCGGCCTTGGGAACAAGGTGGACGACCGCGCTGTCGACCTTGGGCGGCGGCGTGAAGGCGCGCGCCGGCAGGTCCATGACGCGGCGCCCGTCGCACAGGACCTGGCACAGGACGCCGAGCCGGCCGTAGTCGTCGTCGCCGGCGGGCGCGACGATACGCCGCGCCACCTCCAGCTGGAACATCAGGGTCAGCGACCGCGGTTGCCACGGGCCGGTCAGCCATTTGACCAACAGCGGCGTGCCGACATTGTACGGCAGGTTGGAGACGATATGCGCCTCGGGCGGCAGGCCGTGGCCGGCCAGCAACCGGGCCTCGTCGACCTTCAGCGCGTCGCCCTCGACGACATCGAAGCGGTCGCCGTAGGGCGTTTTCAATTCATTCAGTAAATCCAGAAATCTGGAATCTTTCTCGACGGCGATGACCTTGCGCGCTTCGGTCTCCAGCAGGGCGCGCGTCAGGCCGCCGGGACCCGGGCCGACCTCGATCACCGTCTCGCCGTCGAAGGGGCCGTTTTTCAAGGAAGTTTGGGCCAACCGCACGATCTTGCGCGTGACATTGAGGTCGAGCAGGAAGTGCTGGCCGAACGCCTTTTTCGCCAGCAGGCCATGACTGTCCAGGCTTTCACGCAGCGGCGGCAGATCACTCATGGCTTCGTCCGGCGGCGGCTGATGGCATCGGCGGCGCGGATGGCGTTGATCAGGCTGTCCGCCCGCGCGACGCCCTGGCCAGCGATATCGAAGCCGGTGCCGTGGTCCGGCGAGGTGCGCACCACCGGCAGGCCCAGGGTGATATTGACCCCGCCCCAGAAGTCGAGCGTCTTCAGCGGGATCAAGCCCTGGTCGTGGTACATGCACAGGACCGCGTCATAGGTCCGGCGCGCCGCCTCGTGGAACAGGCTGTCGGCGGGGAAGGGGCCGCGAATGTCGATGCCTTCACTGCACAACTGCCCGACCGCCGGAGCGAGGATGTCGATCTCCTCGCGGCCGATGGTGCCGCTCTCGCCGGCATGCGGATTGAGCCCGGCCATGACCAGTCGCGGCGTGGCGATGCCGAAATCGCGTTGCAGGGCCTGGGCGGTGATGCGCCCGATCGCGGCCAGGTGCGCCGGGTCCAGGGCCGCCGGCACCTCCGCCAGCGGCATATGGATGGTGGCCAGCACGACGCGCAGTTCGCCCGCATTAGCCGGATCGGGCGCGGTCAGCATCATCACCGGCGTCGCAACGGTTTCGCCGTCGCGGCACAGCTCGGCCAGGTATTCGGTGTGGCCCGGGAAGGCAAAGCCGGTTTCGTACAGCACCGCCTTGGCGATCGGCGCCGTCACCAGGGCCCGGGCTTCGCCGGCCTGGCACAGGGCGACGCCGGTGGCGATCCAGTCGATGATGTGCGGTGCGTGAACGGCGTCGGGCCGGCCGGGGATGGCGGACGCGTCCAGCGGCCGGTCGAGCACGGGCAAAGCAGCGGGGAAAACAGAAGCCGTCTGCCCGACCGCGGCGACGCGGGCGACGGTAACGCCTTGCTTTTCCAGCGTCGCGGCGCCTCCGATGACGCAGAAAGCCAGGCCGGGTTCAGCCCTCAGCGCCTGCCATGCCCTGGCGACGATTTCGGGGCCGATCCCGCATGGATCGCCAAGGCTGATGACGAGGGGCGCGGCCGTCTGCATGCCGTCCATTTAGGCGGTTTTGTATCCGTATGGAACCGCGAAATGAAAGGGATGGAATGCATAAGCAAGTCGCCCCACCACCACCGTGCAGAAGAAGCGCGGCGGTCCCCCTCCCCACGCAGGCGTGGGGAGGTTAGTGGTTCTCGATGGTGGCGGTCGAGTGCAGTTCGGTCAGGTAGCGCTTGCCCAGCATCGACAGGCGCTGGTTGACCAGGTTGTTCTCGACCTCGTCCGGCGTCACGGCGTCACTGCCGGCCAGACGCCGGTCGCAGACATAGAGCACGTCCATGTTGACCGCGTTGCGCAGAGGGGCGGTCGCCTGGCCTTCCTTCAGCGGACGCAGGGCGTCGGCATAGGTCGGCTGCAGGTCGCTGAGCTGGGTTTCACCCAGATCGCTGACCTGGACGGAGCCGGTATTGATCTTGGCCGGCAGGTTGTCGATGGCGTTGCACGACGATGTCTTCTGGCGGAAGTTCAGCAGGGCCGTCTGAGCGTTGCTGACCTCGGACGGACTGGCATTGGCCGGCAGGGCGACCGACGCCTGGCGCAGGCGCATGACCATGTCGGCATTGCCGTCGCGCTTCTGGCGCAGGAGATAGATATAGACGCCGTCCTTGGTGGTGATCGGCGGCGTCATGTCGCCGGGATTGGCCACCTGCAGCGCCGCCTCAATGGTCGGATCGATATTGCCCGACACCAGCCAGCCGGCGTCGCCGCCATTGCCGGCCGACGGCGAATTGGAGAATTGACGCGCCACCGCCTGGAAGGGCGCGGCGCCGGACTTGATCTGGTCGTAGAGCTGCTTGGCGCCCGCCTGGGCGTTGGCCAGCCCGCCGGCCTGGGCCGGGTCGAGGAAGATTTCGGCGACCAGGTATTGCGGCTTCTGGCCGTCGGCGATGATCTTGTCCATCGTGGCGTCGACCTGCGCCTTGCCGACGGCGGCATTGGAATGATAGCGCCCGCCGACCAGATCGTTCCAGCCCTGCTCGGCCGAGATCTGCTTGCGCAGGGTTTCCGGCGCGATGCCGACCTTTTTCAGTTCGTCGACCAGTTGCGGCCCGGTCAGATTGCTCTGCTGCGCCATGCGGCCGATCTCGTCGTCGATGTCCTTGTCGTCGACCGTGACCTTCCAGTGCGTCATTTCCTGGTTTTCCAGCGCCTCGTCGATCAGGCTGTTCATCGCCTGCTGCTGGAAGGCGGCGTAGTTCTGGTTGGTGACCTGCACGCCCGAGGTGACGATCAGCAGCAGCATGCGCTGCTTGAGATCGTACGAGGTGATCATGTCGTCATTGACCGAGACCAGTATGCCTTCGCCAAGCTGCGGCAGTTGCGGCGCCTGGGTGTCCGGGGTCACCGCCGGCGCCGAGGCCATGGCGGCCGCGCCGGTATCGGGTGTCGCCTGGGACTGGCTTGCGTCGAAGGTTGGCTTGAACGATGGCTGGAAGGTCGGCACCTGCGCCCACGCCGCGCCGGCGCAGAGGCTGAGGCCGCAGGCGAGCGCGGCGGCGCGCCACGGATGCGGTTTGAGGGGGTGCGTTTTTGACATGGACATGCGGAGGGCTTGTTGACCTGGTTTTTCTAGCGGACGTCGTCGAAGCTGGAACCTGATGATCCCAATGTGGTAAAGTTAAGGCGGAACAGAATCGACGACTGCGGTTTGCCGTTGATGTTGGTCAGCAGCGTATCATTACGCTGATAAATCAGTTCGAACCAGCTGCAATCATCCCTGTAGATGACGCTGAGCTGCGACCGGCGCCAGGTGTCGGTGACCAGGTCGCGGTCGATGCGCGCCGACACACCCCAGTTCTTGGTGAAGAAGTGGCGGGCATAGAGCTGGATGTCGCGGTAATTGTCGCCGAAACGCTGCAGCACGCCGCCGGGCGCCGGATCGGCCAGGGCCAGGATCTGGTTGTCGGTCAGCACGTCGTTGAACAGGTAGCGCAGGGTGGCGATGGTGTTCTTGCGCGTGACGCTGAGGCCCAGTTCGCCCTGGGAGATGCGCGAGGTCTCGCTGTCGACCCGGAAGCGGGTGTAGCCGTAGAAGCCGTTGCCGGTGTCGAAGTCGCCGTCGACCACCCAGTCGGACGACTTGCCGCCGATGCCGTTGGGATCGAACGGATAGTAGGTGACGCCCGTGACCGGCGTCGAAGGTATGGCGGGAACGGAGGTGTAGGTTTTCTTCACCGCGTTGTAGGCGATGTATCTGTAGAACTGCGTCTCCGGCCTGTCGCGCAGGGTGCGGCCGATCAGGGTCTCGATCTTCAGGCCGGAATCCCATTGCAGGCGCGTGCGCAGGCCCAGGTTCATGCGCGCGCCGGCCTCGTAGATATCGAAGCCCGGCGACTTGTTGACCGCGAACAGGGTGGTGTCGTCGAATTCGAACGACTGGCTGTCCTGGTTCGGGATGTTCGGGTCGCGCTGGTCGCGCGGCGAGACGGCGAACTGGCCGACCGGCTCGACCACGGCGGTGATGGTCTTGAAGCGGCGGACCAGCGGATAGCTGATATTGAAGCCGATGGTGCCCAGGGCGCGCGAGGCGTTCGAGGTATCGCCGGCCGCGTCGAGCTCGCTTTCGTGGTAGTAATCGTAGCGGGTGTCGATGAACGGACCCCACTTGACGCCGCCCTTGGTCGTCATGTCGCCGTACCACGACAGGCCGCCGCTGACGCGGGCGGTGTCGAAGCCGGTGGTGCCGTCGGCCTTGAGCGGTGCGTCGACCTCCGAAATCAGCGGGCTGGGGAACAGCTTGTTCTGGATGACGATGCCGTTGAACGACGCGGTCAGCTGGCCGCCCAGGATGCGCGATTTCGGCGACCAGTAGGCTTCGACCTGCGGCGCGATGGCCGGGAAAAGGTCGGAACTGGTGACGTAGGGACGCAGGTCGTAGGCCGTCCCGAGCAAGTCGTAGCCGGCGATTTGCAGGCTCTGGAAGCTGGCCAGGTTGATGGCGAAATAGGCGTTGTCGACCTGGCGCGTGATGTTGAACTGGTTGATCAGTTCGCGTGAATCGACCGTCAGGTCGCCGACTGGCTCGAAGGCATTGTCGATATTGTAGCGCTCGAAGAAGTTCGCGCTGTCACCGAAAACCTTGCCGTAATTGGGATTGGGGATCGGATGGCCGTTGGCGTTCAGGATCACGTTGCCGGCGGTGTCGATCCTGTACGGGTTCTCGTCGACACGGTTGCTGGTGTCGTTGACGTGCTGGGCGGTGAAGCTCCAGCGCCAGTCATCATTGATCTTGAAGCTGCCGTCGGCCAGGACGTAGTCGCGGTCCTGCTTGTCGCTGAAACGCTTGGCGCGGTTATCGAAATAGGCGTCGCGCGTGTAGCCGAAGCGCACGTGCAGTTCGCCGGAGTAGAAGTGACGGTCGAACTCCAGGTTGAGGAGCGGATTGACCTTGGCGTTGAACTGCGGGCTGACGATCAACTGGGAATAGGGCGAGATCGACCACAGGTAAGGCTGCTCGTAGGAGAAGCCGCGCTTGCGGCTGAACGACAGCTTGGGCGACAGCAGGCCCGAAGCGCGGTCAAGCTCGGGATCCGGCGTCCACAGGTAAGGCGAGTAGAAGACGGGGACGCCGTGGATCTTCACCGTGGCGTCGTCGTAGTACACCATCTTCTTGTCTTTGCGCTGCGTGATCTGGCGCGCCTCGATCGACCATGTCGGATCGGCGGTGTGGCCGTTGACCACGCAGAGCTGGCAGGGGGTGTAGATGACGTCGGTCAGCCGCTTGGTGTTGGCGTCGATCTGCTCGATGCGCCGCGCGAACACCTTGGCCTGGTCGGTGCCGATCGACGCGACGTTCTGGCCGACGCCCTGCTGGCCGCTGTCGTCGTAGGACACCTGGTCCGAGAAGGTGACGCTGCCGTCGTCGCCGATGGTCTGGGTGTGGCCGCTGGCGGTGGTGACCTGGGTCTGGGAATTGTACGTCACCTGGTCGGCGCGGACGATCTTGCCCTTGTAGCGCATCAGCACATTGCCATAGGCGTGCATGATGCTGCCGTTCCGGGCTTTCGTGCCGTCCGGGCAGGTAATGTCGTCGGTCTCGATCTGGTCAGCCTCGACATAGGCGCCGCCGTCGACAAGGCCGTCGGCGCCGAAGACCTGGCTGACGCGGGCGGCGGGCCTGACGCCAGGCGCGACGGTCGCGACCACCGGCGGAGGCGGCGGGCTGGTCGTGTCGGCTGCCGCCGGCGCCACGGCCTGTCCGACGGCCGGTTGGCATGACGCGCCAGCGGTCGCGGCCCCGGCGGCACCGGCGGCGACCAGGGACACCAGTCCCACACCCAGCTTGAGCGAATTGCGCGTCTTCATGATCGGCAGTCTGAAATCCTGGATACCGTAACACAACATCGACGGAGACTGAACGGTCCGCCGCCGCCGTCACCCCTTCTTAGCCGTCTTCGGTGTAAACCAGAAGAGACATTGCCGCCAAAATCGCCAGAACGGCCGGAGTCCAGCCCGCCAGTATGACCGGAATGACACTGGCCTTGCCCATGGACGAGAACAGTTGATTGACGAAGAAAATGACAAAACCAAGGCTGACCCCCGAAATCACCAGCCGCGTCAGGCCGCCCAGGCGCATCAGGCGCAGTGAGAAGGCCGCCCCCAGCACCGACATGGCGGCGAACATCAGGGGCGTCGCCAGCAGTTGCTGCAGCTTCAGCTCGTAGGCTGTGGTGGCGAAGCCCGAAATGGCGTTCTGGTGGATCAGGGCCGGCAGGCGCCAGAACGGCACGCTGCTGGTCGAGACGTATTTGCGGAAGGCGTCCTTGGGATCGAGGTTGGACGGGATGCTCAGCGTCTCGTAGGTGCGCGTCGGCGTGGCGGGCTTGGCCTCGCGTGCGCCGCGCAGGGCCCACTGGCCGGGCAGCAGAGTCGCCTCGCGCGCGTCGATGCGCGTGATGAAGACCGGCACCTCGGACTTGTCGATGGTGTAGGTCCAGAAGGTGACGCCATAGAGGTGGCTGGCCATCGCCTTGTCCTGGCTGTCGGCGCGGATGACGACCTGCGAATTGCCGTCGCCCTGGCGCAGGTAAATGACCTTGCTGTTCAGCGTCGGATCGTCGGCGTCGATCTGGTGGATGCGCTGGTCGTAGCGGTCGTTGAGCAGGGACGCCACCGGGCTGAGCACGGTGATGGTCAGTATGCCGACCATGAAGGCCAGGGCCGCCGCCGGCAGGACGAAGCGCCAGGCCGACACGCCGGCGGCGCGCATGGCGATCAGCTCGGAGCGGCGGTTGAGGTTGATGAAGGCCAGCAGCGAGCCGAACAGGAAGGCGAACGGCAGAAGAACCAGGATCGAGTTGGGCGACTTTTCCAGCAGCAGGCCGAAGATCGACAGGCTGGACAGGTCGGCGCGCGAGGAAATGGTCTTGGAGATGCTGACATAGTCGATCAGCAGGATCATGCTGGCGATGACCAGCAGGGCGGCGCCGAACATCGAGATGTACGACTGGAGGACATAGGTCTCCAGCCGGTTGCGCCGCCAGGGATTGAGGAAGCTCAGGACATTCATCGCCGCGCCCTCAGCTCATCGCCTGCAGCGCGCCGTTGTCGCGCGGCGGCGGTCCGAAGCCGACGGTGACGGCCAGGCCGCGGCCGTCGTCATGCTTGCGGATCAGGTGCAGGCAGACGATGATCGGGATAAGCGGCACCAGGTATTGCAGCACGTTGAGGATGGCGGCGTGGTTGCTGGCCGTCTCCATGACGATGCCCAGGATGCGCGCCATGCCGGCGGCGCCGGCGGCCATGGCGATGCGCGTGGCGTAGCCGTTGCGACTGAAGCGGCCGCCCAGCACGCTGACCACCGCCATCAGGGCGAAGGCCAGGTTGTACAGCGGCGCCGACAGGCGGGCATTGGCTTCGGCCAGCAGCTTGACCGGCGGGATGTAGGGCGCGTCCTTGAATATCTGCGGGAAGAAAAGCTCATGCATGTACATGTCGCCTTCCTTGTATTGCAGGTAGTCGTCGCTGGCGAAGTAGGGCGTGATGTCGACGCCGAGCTCGTCCCAGGTGTTGTGCAGCAGGCCCTTCTCCGACATCTGCTGGTCGGAGCCCTTGCGCAGGACGATGATCGAGTTGGCGCCGATCTTCTTGATGCGGCCTTCCTTGGCGGCGTAGGTGTGGTCCTCGCCGTTGTCGCCGGGCGTGCGGATGAAGACCTGGCGCAGCAGGCCGTTCTGATCGATGCGCTGGACATAGATGGTCAGGCCGTTGCCCGAGGTGGCGAAGTCGCCTTCCTTGACCAGGGTCGAGATCAGGTCGTTTTTGATGTCGAACAGCTCCTGGCGCATGATGCGCGACGCCAGCGGTTGCAGGAACAGGTTCGACGCCAGGCTCACGATGGCGAAATAGACGCCGATGCGCAGGATCGGCGAGGTCAGCCGCCGCAGCGGCACGCCGGCGGCGTAGGCGGCGGTAAATTCATGTTCGCCCTGCATGCGCGTCAGGGCGACCAGCGAACCGACGAAGATGGCCAGCGGAAAGATCAGGCCGATCAGCATCGGCATCGACAGCAGGGTGACCTTGAGGAAGGTCCAGGCGCTTTGACCATGTTCGACGATCAGGTCGAACTGGCTCAGCGACTGCGACAGGAGCGCAATGCCGGTCAGCGCCGCCACCGCGCCGGCCACGGGCGCGAGGAGCTCGCGGAAGATATAGCGTTCCAGTGTGCGCATGAATCGGGGCGGCTCTGCGGGCGGTCTTCAGGCCTTCTTTTGACTGCATATTCCGTTAATTACAAGCAACTGTTTTGGCGGTGCGGAAGAAATTCCGCGCTGCACGCCCGTGCCGGCGGCAAAAATCGCTTCTGCCCGGCGGTCAAAAAGGTGTAGAGCGCCGGACATTGTGGCGCATGCGCGCCGCCCCGGAGATTCTGCCCATGACCACCGTCGCCGTCGAACTTGCCGCCCAGCCTAAGGCCAAATCCTGCCTCGCCGTCATCATGGCCGAAGGCGCCGCCGCGCCCGCCGTCGATTCGGGCGAGGATGTCGCCGCGGCCCTGGCGCTGGTCGGGTTCAAGGGCGCGCGCGGCAAGGTGCAGGTGCTGCCGCTGGCCAACATCGCCGTCGTCGGCGGCGGCGACACGGCCGCGCTGGACGACGCGGCGATGGAGACGATCGCCGCCAGCCTGTACCACGGCGTCAAGGCGTCGGGCTTCGACACGCTGAGCTTCGACCTGCGCGGCCATGCGCCCGACCTGGTGGCGCGGGCACAGTTCGCCATCGTCCTGGCCTCCTATCGCTTCGACGCCTATTTCGGCGCCGCCAAGATGGAGAAGGCGCCGACCCTGAAGACCGTGGTGCTGGTCTGCGACGACCCGGCCGCCGCCGAGGCCGCTTTCTCGCCGCTGGGGGCGCTGCGCGACGGGGTGCTGTTCGCCCGCGACGTGGTGTCCGAGCCCGCCAATGTCCTCTATCCGGCGTCCTATGCCGAGCGGGTCAAGGGCCTGGAAGGTTCGACCGGACTCAAGGTCGAGGTCCTGGGCGTCGAGGAGATGGGCAAGCTCGGCATGTGGTCGCTGCTCGGCGTCGGCCAGGGCTCGGCAAGGGAATCGAAGCTGGTCGTCATGCAGTGGAACGGCGCCGGCGACGACAGCGCCCCGGTCGCCTTCGTCGGCAAGGGCGTCACCTTCGACACCGGCGGCATCTCGATCAAGCCGGCCGAGGGCATGGAGGACATGAAGTGGGACATGGGCGGTTCGGCCGCCGTGGTCGGCACGATGATCGCCCTGGCCGGCCGCAAGGCCAGGGTCAACGCCGTCGGCATCATCGGCCTGGTCGAGAACATGCCGGACGGCAACGCCCAGCGCCCCGGCGACGTGGTCAGGGCGATGTCCGGCACGACGATCGAGGTCATCAACACCGACGCCGAGGGCCGGCTCGTGCTGGCCGACGCGCTGTGGTACTGCCAGGACCGCTTCAAGCCGCAATTCATGATCGACCTGGCGACCCTGACCGGGGCGATGATCATCGCGCTGGGCACCGACTATGCCGGCGTGTTCTCCAACAACGACGAACTGGCCGGACGCATCGTCGAGGCGTCGAAGTCGGCGGCCGAGAACACCTGGCGCATGCCGCTGCCGGCGCAGTACGAAAAGCAGATCGACAGCAAGATCGCCGACATCCGCAACATCGGCGGCCGGCCGGCCGGTTCGATCACCGCCGCCCTGTTCCTGCAGCGTTTCGTCAACAGCCTGCCGTGGGCGCACATGGACATCGCGCCGACCGCCTGGACCAACGA
>OUNJ010000077.1_pt2 | contig 19075 bp, 16 predicted proteins | sample 1755361 | NCBI WGS metagenome assembly OUNJ01 (sample SAMEA3914825, study PRJEB12502) | metagenome | biome: forest; material: soil | place: USA | collected 2012-03-12 | depth 0.1 m
TGCGCGTCCCAGCCGAAGCCGCGCGCCGTCTCGACCTGTTCCGGAACCTCGGACGCATAGACCATGAACTTCTTCGGCACGCAGCCGCGCAAGACGCAGGTGCCGCCGGGGCGATCTTCTTCCGCCACCGCGACCTTCAGGCCGAGATTGGCCGCCAGCCGCGCCGCGCGCACGCCGCCCGAACCGGCGCCGATGACGAAGAGATCGTAGTCGTACTCAGCCATTACCTACTTGCCTTTGCGGCCTTGAGCCGCCTTTTAAGGAGAACACGGAAAGGCACGGAAAAAGACGGAAGGACGCGGAATCAAAACCTTCCAAAGCCATTTGCGGATGGTTCAAAAAAGCGCTGCGCGCCGGTTGATAACAAACTTTCCGTGCTTTTCCGTCTTTTCCGTGCCTTTCCGTGTTCCAAATCTTCTACGGCTCTACCGTCTTCACGCCGCTGTCCGTTCCGATCAACGCGACCTCGGCCAGGTCAAGGAACAGGCCGTGTTCGACCACGCCGGTCACCGATTTCAGCTCGCGCCCCAGCGCATTGGGATCGTGGATCGCCCCGCACGCCACGTCGAAGATAAGATTGCCGCCGTCAGTGATCCAGGGGCCGTCCGAACGTTTCCGCAAAACCGGAACCTTCTGGATGTCGAACTCGGCCAGCACGTCGCAAATCCGGTTGACCGTGCCCTTGTGAGCGAACGGTTCGACCTCGATCGGCAAGGGAAACCGGCCCAGGGTAGCGACCTGCTTGGCCGCGTCGGCAATGACGACGCAGGTCTTCGCCTGCTCCCAGATCAGCTTTTCACGCAGCAGCGCGCCGCCGCCGCCCTTGATCAGGGCCAGGCCTTCGCCGATCTCGTCAGCACCGTCGACCACGAGGTCCAATGTGCCGACATCGTTGATATCGCGGATGGTCAGGCCAAGGCCTTCCGCCAGTTGCGTCGTCTGGATCGAGGTCGAGACGAGTGTCAGGTTTATCTTCGCCGCCGCCAGCGCCTTCACGAACCACGCCGCCGTAGAACCGGTGCCCAAGCCGACTTTCATACTGGCCTTGACATAGGCCATGGCGGCCTCGCCGGCGGCCTGTTTCTGTGCATCGCTCATTTTCTGGCAGCCTTTTCGGCGGCCTTCTTGTCGCGAAATGCCGCCGCCCAGCTTTCTTTCTGGACTTGCGGGACGCGCGACAGGACCAAAGAATCCGGCGCCACGTCCTGGGTGATCACCGAACCCGAACCGGTCATGGCGCCGTGGCCGATGGTCACCGGCGCCACCAGCGACGAATTGGAGCCGATGAAGGCGCGTTCGCCGACCACCGTCCTGTGCTTGAAGAAGCCGTCGTAGTTGCAGAAGATGGTGCCGGCGCCGATATTGGCGCCAGCTCCCACGCTGCCGTCACCGAGGTAACTTAAGTGGTTGGCCTTGACGCCCTCGCCTATACTGACGTTTTTGACCTCGACGAAGTTGCCGATGTGGGCGTCACGGCCGATATCGGCGCCGGGCCGCAGCCGCGCATAGGGACCGATCAGCGCGCCCTCGCGAACGACGCAGCCTTCCAGGTGCGAGAAAGCGCGGATGACCGCGCCCGACGCCACCTCGACGCCCTCGGCGAAGACGACGTTCGGCTCGATGGTCACGCCAGGCGCTACGCTGGTGTCCCACGAAAAGAAGACGGTCTCGGGCGCCGGCATGTGCACGCCGTCGTCCATGAACGCGCGGCGGACGCCGTCCTGCCAGACGCGTTCGATGACCGCCAGTTCGGCCTGGCTGTTGGCGCCGATGACGTCGGTCTCGGCGGCCATGGTGACGCGCGGCTGCAGGCCCCGGCCGCGCGCGATGCCGACCACATCGGTCAGGTAATATTCGTGCTTAGAGTTCTCGTTGCGAACCTCGCCCAGCAGCGAGAACAGCAGCGCCCGGTCGCAGGCGATGACGCCGGAATTGCAGGCACGGATGGCGATCTGCTCCTTGCTGGCCTCGCGCGCTTCGACGATTTCGCTGAGCCGGTCGCCATCAAGCACCAGCCGTCCGTAGGCCGCCGGGTCGTGCGCCATGAAACCGAGCACGGCCAGGTCGGCGCGGTCCGCCAGTTCGAAGACCGGTTCCAGCACCCGCGCCGACATCAGCGGCGAGTCGCCGTAGGTGACGATGACCGTGCCGTCGAAATCAGCCAGCGCCGCTTCCGCCTGGCGGACGGCGTGGCCGGTACCCTGGGGTGGGTCCTGGGTGACGATATGGACGGCGCCGACGCGCTTTTCCGCCGCCGCGCGCACTTCGGGACTGTGGTTGCCGACGACGACGACGATGCGCTCGCAACCGGCGGCCTGCGCTGCGTCGATGGCGCGGTCCAGCATGGTCCGTCCGCCGATCCTGTGCAGCACCTTGGGCAACGGCGACTTCATGCGTGTGCCCTGTCCGGCGGCGAGGATGACAGCGGCTTTTTTCGACATGGCTCTGGCGACTCTTCGGTTGCGACTAAATCTTGCGTCTCTGGGCGATTTAGCCCAAAGCCGTCAGGAAACAAAGAGGTTGCTGATGGATTTGACAGGTTATGTTCTGGCTTTCGATCTCGATGGCACGCTGGTCGATACCGCGCCCGACATCATCGGCGCGCTCAATGTCATCCTGCACGAGGAAGGCATCACGCCGTTCCATCTCGACGAGGCCCGGCCGCTGATCGGACGCGGCGCGATGGAGCTGATGCGGCGGGGGTTTTCACTGGCCGGCCATCCATTGAAGACCGAAGACGAGGCGCCCTTGCTCAAACGCATGCTGGCCGAGTACGAAGCGCATATCGACACTTACAGCCGGCCGTTCGAGGGGATGGCCGAGGCTTTGGATGTGCTTGAAGCGGCGGGTGCGCGGTTCGCCGTCTGCACCAACAAGCACACCTACCTGGCGGTCGAACTTCTCAAAAAGCTGAAACTTTATGATCGCTTCGGCAGCGTGCGCGGTTCGGATTCCGGCCCACCGAAGAAGCCAGATGCCGCGCATCTCCGCGCCTGCGTCGACGACATGGGCGGCGACATGGCCAGATGCATGATGATCGGCGATTCCGAGACCGACCTGCTGACCGCGCGCAATGCCGGCGTGCCGGCCATTCTGTTCAGCTTCGGCTATTCCGATCGGCCGATCACCGAACTGACGCCCGATGCGCTGCTTGACCGCTATCGCGACCTGCCGTCAGCGGTGGAACAACTTATAAGATAAAGGAAATGGTGGACGCGACAGGGATTGAACCTGTGACCCTTCGCGTGTGAAGCGAATGCTCTCCCGCTGAGCTACGCGTCCATCCATAGGCAGGAGCGCGGCTTCTAGCGCGCCCCTCCCAGCGTGGCAAGCCCCATTTAAGGCAGTTTGCGCGGTTCGACACCTTCGTTCGTCATCACCACCGGCCTGATGGTGCCGTCGGCGTTGAAATAAAGATGTTCGATGGCAAGTTCGCGGTGGTTGCCGTCGGTCTCGGTCAGCGGGCGGCGGTGATAGGCGATGTACCAGTCGTCCGTGCCCGGGATGTTGACGATAGAGTGGTGCCCGGCTCCCCGCGCGATGATGCCATCCTGCTGCAGGATCTTGCCCATGCGCGTGAACGGCCCGAACGGCGTATCACCGATGGCGTAGGCGACGCTGTAGTCCGGGCCGGTCCAGTCGCCTTCCGACCACATCAGGTAATACTTGCCCTGCCGCCTGGTCATGAACGGCCCTTCGACATAGGTTGGGCTGGGGGTGATTTCCTTGTAGAGCGAACCGTCGGGAAACGGCACGATGCTGAGCAGATCGGAACTCAGGTGCACGACGTTGCAGTGTCCCCAGCCGCCGTAATACATGTACCATTGGCCATCGTCGTCACGGAAAACCATCTGGTCGATCGGCTGGGCGCCGTTATGGATGCCGCCGATCAGCGGCCGGCCGAGCGCATCCCGGAACGGCCCGCCGGGCGTGTCCGAAACTGCCACACCGATGCCGCCCAGCTCGTTCTCATGCACGTCATTGGCGCCGAAGAACAGGTAATATTTGCCATCCTTCTCGACCGCCGACGGCGCCCAGATGGCATAGGCCGCCCACGACACGTGTTCGACATCAAGCACGCGCGCGTGCTTTGTCCAATGCACCAGATCGTCCGATGAAAAAGCGTCAAGGAAGGTCTGCCTGAGGAACGGCGCCCAGATCTTCGGCTGGGCGCGGTGCCAGGCCTGGCCGGCGGTGAAATGCTCAGGCGCGATGGGCATACCGGCGTCGGCCGACCACGTCGGATAGATCCAGTACTGGTGGCGGAAGATGCGAATCTCCGGGTCGGCGTACCAGCCCGGCACGATCGGATTGGCCGCATGGACCGGCGACGCCAGAATTAGGGCCAGCGTCGCCAGCCAGGCCTTAGCTGAACGCATAGTCGAAGGCGCTGTCCTTCACGCCGACGTGGATGGCGTGAACCTCCTGGCCCTCCATCTGCTTTTCGAGCAGGGCGATCGACAGTTCCGGCAGCATGGTGTTGGTCAGGATGGCGTCGATGACGCGGCCGCCCGACGCCACCTCGTTGCAGCGCGACACGATCAGGTCGATGACGTCCTGGCCGTAGCTGAAGTCGATCTCGTGGTTTTCCTTGATGCGCTTCTTGACGCGGTCGATCTGCAGCTTGACGATGCCCTGCAGCATGGTCGGCGACAGCGGATAATAGGGCAGGACCAGCAGGCGGCCGAGCAGCGCCGGCGGAAACACCTTGAGCAGGTCGGGCCGCAGGGCTTCCGCAAGCGCCTCGGCGTCCGGCTTCATTTCCTCGTCCGCCGACATGGTGGTGATCAGTTCGGTGCCGACGTTGGAGGTCAGCAGGATCAGGGTGTTCTTGAAGTCGATATGGCGGCCTTCGCTATCGTTCATGAAACCCTTGTCGAAGACCTGGAAGAACATTTCATGGACGTCCGGGTGGGCTTTTTCGACCTCGTCGAGCAGGACGACGCTGTAGGGCCGGCGCCGCACCGCCTCAGTCAGCACGCCGCCCTGGCCGTAGCCGACGTAACCGGCCGGCGCGCCCTTCAGGGTTGAGACGGTGTGCGCTTCCTGGAACTCCGACATATTGATGACGATCATCGAATCGTCGCCCGAGAACAGCAGTTCCGACAGCACGTGCGCCGTCTCGGTCTTGCCGACGCCCGACGGCCCGCACAGCATGAAGACGCCGACCGGCTTGTTGGGATTGTCGAGCTTGGCGCGGCTGGTCTTGATGCGCTTGGCGATGGCGTCCATGGCATGATCCTGGCCTATGACGCGCGCCTTCAGCCGGTCAGCGATATTGAGCACCGACTGGATCTCGTCCTTGACCATGCGGCCGACCGGGATGCCGGTCCAGTCGGCGATCACGGCCGACACGGCATCGGCGTCGACGACGGCGAAGACCATCGGGCTGTCGCCCGCCGCCGCGCGCATTTCAGCGATGGCGGCGTCGAGATCGGCCCGCAAGGTCGTCTCGTCGAGCGGCGCCGGCGGTTCCACGCCCTCTTCCACCGGCTGAGCCGCCTTTTCGCGCGCCTCGGTCAGGGCAGTGCGTGCCGCCTGGACCTTTGCCAGGGCGGCCTTTTCGGCGTCCCACTTGGCGGTCGCCTCGGCCAGGGCGGTCTCGGCCTCGGCCAGTTGTTCCTGCAATTTCGGACCGCGGTCGTCGCTGCGGTACTGGCCCGCCAGTTCGCGCGCGGCGATGTCGATTTCCACCTTCAGCAGTTCGACCCGGCGCGCGCGGTCCTCGACCGCCGCCGGCGTGGCGTGCTGGGACACGGCGACGCGGGCACAGGCGGTGTCGAGCAGGCTGACCGCCTTGTCCGGCAACTGGCGGGCCGGAACGTAGCGCTGCGACAGCTTGACGGCGGATTCGACGGCCTCGTCGAGCAGGACGATGCTGTGGTGCTTTTCCATCACCGGGGCGACGGAGCGCAGCATGGCGATGGCGTTGGCCGTTTCTGGCTCGCCAACATCGACGGTCTGGAAGCGGCGGGTCATCGCCGGGTCCTTCTCGAAATACTGGCGGTATTCGGCGTAGGTCGTGGCGGCGATGGTGCGCAGCCGCCCACGCGCCAGGGCCGGTTTCAGCAGGTTGGCTGCGTCGCCGGTGCCCGCCTGGCCGCCCGCCCCGATCAGGGTATGGGCTTCGTCGATGAACAGGATGATCGGCTTGGGCGAGGCCTCGACCTCGTCAATGACCTGGCGCAGGCGCTTCTCGAACTCACCTTTCATGCTGGCGCCAGCCTGCAGAAGACCGATGTCGAGCGCGCGCAGCGTCACGTCCTTCAGCACCGGCGGCACGTCGCCATCGACGATGCGGCGGGCGAAGCCTTCGACGACCGCCGTCTTGCCGACACCAGCCTCACCGATCAGGATCGGGTTGTTCTGGCGTCGGCGCAGCAGGATGTCGATCATCTGGCGCACTTCGGCGTCACGGCCCACGATCTTGTCGATGGCCCCGGTGCGGGCGCGTTCGGTCAGGTCGACGGAGAACTTGCTGAGCGCCTCGCCCTCACCGCCGGCGAACGGCTGGTCGCCGCCCTCACCGCTACCACCACCGATCGGCGCGGCCGATGCGGCGTCGGTGGTTTCCGACGATGCGGCACAAATCTTCTCGTACTGCGAGCCCAGCTTGTCGGCTTCGATCTTGCGGAACTCGGCCGAGATGTTGCCGAGCGCATTCTTCAGCGTCGGCGTCTTCAGCATGCCGAAGATCAGGTGGCCGGTGCGGATGCGGTTAGCCGAAAACTGCAGCGAGGCGTAGAGCCAGCCCTTTTCGATGGCCTCCTCGATCTGCGGCGAGAAGTCCGAAATGGCGGTCGCCCCGCGCGGCAGGCTGTCCAGCATGGCGACGACGTCGCGCGCCAGCTTGGTGTCGTCCAGCCCGAAGGCGGTGCGGATCGCCGACACGTCGTTGCGCGGGTCCTGCAACATGACATGAATCCAGTGGACCAGCTCGACATACGGGTTTCCGCGCATCTTGCAGAAACTGGTGGCGGTCTCGACGGCCTTGAGCGACGTCGCGTTGAGACGTCCGAAAAGCGATGCTCTGCTGATTTCAGCCATTTATGCCTCCGCAAACAGGGTGGATGGCCGGTTCGGCCGTTTCAGAATGGTGTCGCGCCGGATACGGCGATCCTGGGCGGGCTTCAACCAGCTTGTCCAGCCCAGGCGCGTGCGCCCGTCAAGCTTGGCCGGTGGCACATGCCGTTCCTCGATCTCGAGCCCGATATCCCAGTCGAGGTGCGACGGCGAAAAGGCGGTCAGCGCCTCGGCGATCAAGGGGAAGCGCGGGCCGGTCGGCAGCAGGGCCTCGTAGTCGCGCATGGTCTGCACGCGGACGATGAGGCGGAAGGCTTCGGACGCGATGCGCACCCGGCCGCCGATGACCATGTCACCTCCCAGGGTGGCGAAGGCCTGGCCCAGCCGCGTGCGGTCGGAGGGCTCGATCGGCGCCCAGCGCGGCTGGAATTCCCGGATCTCGACCTTCTGGTTCAACAGGTGCGACAAGGCGTCTTCGATGCCGCGCGCGCTGCGTTGCGAGGCGAACAGGGCGGCATAGTGCAGGCGGGCGCGCTGGGGAAAGGTGCTGCGCGGCCCCGTGCCTTCGTAGGCACCGGTCAGGGCCGCCAGGTAGCCAGCGAAATGGTCCTCGTCGGGCCGGTCGGCCATTGCGGCGGGCTGACTGTCGGCCCAGGCGCGGTAGAACAGTTGCAGCATCCGCCCGGCCAGCATGTCGAGGAAACGGCCGAACGGACGCGCGTTGGCGTACTTCTTTTCGTAGATGGCGAATTCGGTCAGGTGCAGCGGCAGCGGCCCCATCGGTCCGGCCAGGCCCAGCCAGTAGCCCGACACCTCGGCGCGTCCCCCCTTGATCTTCAGGTCTTCCAGCGTCGGCGCCGGAAAGTTCATGTCCGGCGACTGCGTCAGGTCGACGATGTTCTGCGACGGCAACCGGGAGCGGCCGACGCGCGGCAGGCCGTGGGCACGCGCTTCCGCCCCGCGCACCAACGGAAACAGGCCCCATTTGTGGACCGTTTCGCGCGCCTGCGCCAGGAAGCTCAGATGTTGTGCTGGCGACCGATCCGGGGCGGCCATTTGGCGAAGACTCCTTCCAGGGGACTTTCGAACTCGCACTCGGTAAAGGTATTGATGGTGGCGAACTCGGCCAGGAAGCGTTCGAGCACCGCCGTGAAGACGAACATGCGGGCGCGGTCGAACTGGCCGTCGTCCAGCCGGATGCGGATGTGGTGGCCGCGCGCCACCGCCATGCGCTCCAGACCCGGCACCCGGCGCGTGATCATGCGCGAGGCGACGCTGGTGATGCCGTCGATCTGGCGCCGGGCCGAAGCATCGTCCTGACGGCCATACAGCGCCAGGTGGTCGCGCAGCAGCGACGGGTCGTTACCATCCTGCGCCACCAACGTAGCGTAGTTGGGCGTCAGGTGGGCGATGACGCGCCAGGCGGCGTCGTTAAGGCCCAGCGGCGGACGCGGCCGGGTCGGCGCGCGCACCACCGACAGCTTGTTGACCGGCACGCCGCCGACGGTGAAATGGTTGTCGCCGCGGAAGGTCAGGCTTTCCGGCAGTTCCCGGTTGGTGACCAGGGCGCGTACTGACAGTTCCTGAAGGTTCTCGACCAGGGTCGGATTGCCGGGCGCGGTCAGGGTGATCCAGGTCTCGGTGCCGATATAGTCCTGGGTGCGGCGGACGCGCTGCTCCTTGGTCGACAGGCGCCGCGACCTGAGCTGGGTCGTGTAGAAGATGGCGTTGCGCCAGTCGTAGAGCAGCGCGCCGAAGGCATAGAGCGGCGCAACCGGCTGGGGGTCCATGTTGTCCTTCGCGAACGCCTTGACGTCGAGCAGCCGGAAGACCTCGAAATCGGTCGGCCGCGTGCGGTCGGCGACGACGTGGTATTCATGGTCGTAGGCCGTCAGTTGGACGCGGCCGAGCTGCTTTTCGAACAGGTTGATGGCCGGTGAGGCGAACAGGCGGAAATTGGTCGGCGTTAGGGCGTTGGTCAGAGCCGGCACGCTGCGCGAGAACAGCAGGACGACGTCGCAGCTCTCCTTGCACTGGGCGAACACCTTGCCCAGGCCGTCGAGACCGACGAAGAAGAAGCGTTCCGGGCAGGCGAAATATTCGCTGAGCAGCCGGTAGCCACGGAACGAGCGCGTATCGGCCGGCAGCAGGGCCTCATCGTCGTCGAAACCGAGTTGCACCGGCCTGGGCAGCGGCGTCCATCCGCCTGCCCCCGCGGCCGAGCCGGCGTCGCGACCGGCCACGCCGATGGTCTCGCCGGCGATCTGGCGGTACAGTTCGCCGGGGATGGTTTCCGAACCATCGAGATAGATGGCGATGCGGTCCGGGTTGATCTTGCTGAGCGGCGCTTCGCCCACCGCCTGAAAGCGCAAGCGCAGGCCCGCCTCGGGCCGCAGGCCGGTGCCGGCGGCGAACGGCGCGACGGCGGCGCGCGAGCCGAGATATTCGACCTGGGTGATTTTCAGCGGCCACAGAGTGATGTCGTGACCGGTCTTGAAGATGACCGGCACATTGCCCTGGTCGGTGGCTTCGGCGGTGATCTCGGTGCCGCGCGGCACCTTGAAGCCCTTGATCAGGACCGGATCGCCCTCCTTCGGCTCGAAGGCCGCGACGCAGATCGACGGCGTCGGCGCCAGGTAATGCGGCTGGATGGCTTGCAGGAGGTGCTGGGTGAATTCGGGATACTGGTCCTGCTGCTTGAGCTGGACGCGGGCCGACAGAAAAGCCACGCCTTCCAGCAGCCGCTCGACATAGGGGTCGGGATCGGTCGGCGTCTTCAGGCCCAGCCGTCCGGCCACGGCTTCATGCTCTTCGCCGAACTCGCGCGCGGTTTCGCGCAGGTAGGCCAGTTCCTCGTTATAGGCTCTGAGCAGGCGGGGATCCATGCGTCAGTCCCTCACCGTCACGGTCGAGACGTCGGCGTCGACATCGGTCTTGAACACCACCGGCATGGCCTGGACCGCCGAGGTTATGTCGCCGTGGATGACATAGGTGATGCTGTTGACGCGCTGGCGGTCCTGAGCCGGCTCGACATGCAGCGACTTGTCGGCGATGCGCGGCTCGAAGGCGCGAATGGCGGTGCGGATATCGCGTGCGCGGCCCAGCACCACGCGGTGCGAATAGGCCTTGCCGGTCAGTTCGGCGACGCCGAAATTGAGTACGCTGGTCTTGACGTGCGGATAGGGTTCCAGGTCAATGCCGGCCGCCATGTTGGTGGTGTTGAGCAGCCAGGCCAGGTCGCGCTTCACCGTGTCACGCAGGGCGTTTTCGTTGAAACGCTCAAGGCGCGGCACGCTGTAGCGCTGCATGGTCTCGCGCGACATTTCGGCGACGTGCGCATTGTCGCGCAGACCGCCCATGTCGAGGTCGGCCACCAACTTGTCGAACAGCGACGGATTGAGCCGCTCGGGCAGAGGTGGCATGGGGCCTTATCCCATCTCGAGCCGACGCAGGGACAGCAGGTCGCGGTCGTCGCCGGTCGACAGGGCCAGCAGGTGCTGGCCGGTCAGGACCGGGCCCATCGGGCTGTCGATCTCGTTGGTCACCCGCGCCAGGGCGGCAGCGTTGTCGCCCGCCGTTTCGGTGCCGGGATAACGGCCAGGCAGGAAGCCCGCCACCGACTGTCCGGTGCGGAAGGAAATCTCGACCGGATACCATATCAGGTCGCGCAGGCTTTCCGGTCCCGTGCTCTTGATCCGTTCGAAGGCATCGAAGGGCACCAGCCCCCATTTGCCGGCGATGATCGCTTCCAGCGCCGGGCCGAAACGGTGGTCGGCGTCGGCGATCCAGTCGAAGGCGACACCGTCGATCTGTCCCGGCATGTCGGGTGCCGCGTCGTAGGCACGGTCGCGGGCCGCCTGCGCTTCGGCATGGCGGCCCGCTATTTCGTGAGTCAGCGCCGCCGCCAGATCTTCTGTCCACGGCTGTGAACGGACCAGCAGCGACACCGGCGCCTTGCCGGCAAAGACGTCGGCGCGGCTTTGCTCGGCGTCGATGGCCTGTCCGTAGGCAACGGACAGCATCTGCGCCTCGGGTGAAAGCTGCGCCAACGCCGCAAGCTGCGCGCGGGCCTTGGTCCATTCGCCGGCCAGCGCCAGGAGCTGAAAGAGGAACATCCTCGCTTCAGCATCTCCTGGCGCCTTGCGGACGCGTTCGACCAGTTCCGCCCGCGCCCCCGCGAGGTCCCCGTCACGCAGCAGGCTGTCGGCAGTGGCCATCAATCAGATCAGGCCGGCTTGTTCGCTTTAACGTCCCAGCCGCCCTTGACCACGCCGCCGGCCTTGTTGCCTTGGTGATCCTGCGGCTGATACGAGAACTCGATCTTCTGGTAGTTGAAGGTGATGTTTTCCGACATGCGGTCGTCGTTGACGCCGCCGCTGTTGGAGAAGCTGGAGATGATCAGGTCGGTGAACTTGACGATGTAGAAATCGATCTTGTTGGCGCCCGACGCCTTGCGCACGGTGATCGTGGCGTTGGCGATGTGCACGCCGCTGGCGCAATGCTGGATGAGGGTCGGGGTCGCCTTGTCGACGTATTTGTCGATGTGGACTTCCTGGAACTCGGCCTTGCCGGCCGTGCCGCCACCGCCGGTGTACGTCATCATGCCGCCGGTAATGGCGACGCCGAAGCTGAACGAATTGACATCGATTTCATTGGTATGACCGTCGCCTTGAGACTCGCCGTCGATACCATCGACCTTGAGGAACATATCCATAGACATGGGTCGCTCTCCTGAGTGCTTGACCGAATGTAAAAAATTTTACGCGGAAACTGGACGCAACTCAGCCCTTGCCCTTCGGCAGGCGCGATACCATGCTCAGGGCTACGTCCATGCCTTCGAGCTGGTAATGGGGTACAAAGAGGAACTTGCCTTTGTAATAGCCCGGATTTTCCTCGTCCGGGATGATCTCGATCTTGGCGTCCTTCAGCGGAAGCTTGGCCTTGGTTTCTTCCGAAGAGGTCGCCGGCGCGCCGTCGACATACTGCATGATCCAGTTGGTCAGGTCGCGTTGCAACTGCGGCGCCTCGCGATAACCACCCACCCAGTCGCGGACCATGCACTTCAGGTAGTGGGCGAAGCGGCTGGCGGCGAACAGGTACGGCAGGCGGGCCGACAGGTTGGCATTGGCGGTGGCCGCCGGGTCGTCATAGACCTTGGGCTGGTGGCAGGTCTGGCCGCCGATGAAGGTCGCCTGGTCGGTATTCTTGCGGTGGATCAGCGAAATCAGGCCCGACGCCGACAGCTCGGCCTCACGACGGTCCGAAATGGCGATTTCGGTCGGGCACTTCATGTCCATGCCGCCGTCGTCGGTCGGGAACATCGCCGTGGGCAAACCTTCGACCGTGCCGCCGGATTCGACGCCGCGAATGCGCGTGCACCAGCCGTAGGACTTGAAGGCGTCGGTGATGCGTGCGCCCATGGCGTAGGACGCGCTGCACCACAGGTGCTTGTCGTGGGCGCCGCCGGTTTCTTCCTCGAAGTCGAAGGCCTCGACCGGGTTGGTCTTGGCGCCGTAAGGCGCCCGGCCCAGGAAACGCGGCATGGTCAGCGACATGTAGCGGCTGTCTTCCGACTGGCGGAAACCGCGCCAGGCGGCATAGTCGGTGGCGTCGAACAGCTTGCCGAGATCGCGCGGCTGGGCCAGTTCCTGCCAGCTTTCCATGCCCATCAGGGCGGGCGCGGCATTGGAAATGAACGGCGCATGGGCCGCGGCGCCGATCTTCGACAGGCCCTTCAGCACCTCGATGTCAGGCAGGCTGGCGTCGAAAGCGTAGTCGCAGAGGAAGGCGCTGTAGGGCTGGCCGCCCAGCTGACCGAACTCGCTTTCATAGACTTTCTTGAACAGCGGACTCTGGTCCCAGGCCGCGTCGCGGAACTGGCGGAACATCTTGCGGCATTCGTCCTTGCCGATATTGAGCACACGGATCTTGAGATCCTTGCCCGTCGAGGTGTTCATGACGAAATAGTGCAGGCCGCGCCACGCCGACTCGAGCTTCTGAAATTCCTCGTTGTGGATGATGCGGTTGATCTGCTCGCTCAGCTTCTTGTCGATGGCCGCGCGCATGGCGTCCAGGGTCGTGAAGACATCGTGGCCGATGACGTTGGAGTCGGCCAGGGCTTGCTGCGCCAGCGTCTGGACTGCCGTTTCGATACGCGAGGCGCGCACGTCGTCGGTGGGTTTGAATTCTTTTTGCAGAAGCGCCGCGAAATCATCGGCGACGGCGACTTCACCTTGAGCGCCAGCGCCTGTCTGAAGGCTTTCTTGTGCCATTATCAGGTCTCCCAAATATGTTTGCGCCGGAACGCGGGTGCGTTCCGGCCCATTATTTTCCGTATCAGGCTTCGGGCGCTTCGTCCGCCTTGCTTTCGCTCTTGGCGGCGGCCAGCGACTTCATCAGGTCGGGGTCCTTGAGCACCTTGTCGAGCAACTCCTGCGCGCCGTCCTTGCCGTCCATGTAAATCATCAGGTCGTTGAGCTGCTGGCGCGCTTCCAACATCTTGGCCAGGGCCGGCACCTTCTTGGCGACTTCACCCGGGTCGAAGTCCTCCATGCTCTTGAAGGTCAGGTCGACGCCCAGCTTGCCTTCGCCGGTCAGGGTGTTTTCGACATTGAAGGCGGCGCGCGGCGCGATGGCTTCCATGCGCTGCTCGAAATTGTCCATGTCGAACTCGACGAAGTCGCGCTTGTCCAGCGGCTTCTTCTCGACCAGGCTCTTGCCGGACAGGTCCGACATCACCCCCATGACGAAGGGCAAATCCACCTTCTGCTTGGCGCCGAAGGTCTCGACCTCATACTCGATATGAACACGAGGCTTGCGATTTTCGCTGATGAACCTTTGTCCGCCCTTGCTCGACATTTGTAACCCCGATCCTGGTGCGCCCTGCGGCACCGAATTGCTTGGATAACGCTGTATGTACTTACTTTATCGAAAAACCCTTGGCAATATTCAATCCCGCGGGGAAAAGGCCACCTCGCCTTTTTGTGAAGCAAAAACAACTTACGCAGGCTAATTGCTGCGATTCGACGACAGGACGCGGCGTGCTTCATCGACGCTGTTGGGCGCGATGTCCTGCAAAACTTCCAGAAAATCGAGATTGACCCATTCCCGGGCCCGGCGCAAGGCCAGAGGCACGGGACTGGTCGGTTCCTTGCGGCGGTAATAATCGGCAATGGCGTCGAGCGTCTTGAGAACGTCCTCGCGGCTTTCGATCGCGCCAGGCGCGCCGCGGCTGGCCGGCGCCGAAGCTCCGGACGCTTGGCCCTCGGCTTCGGCCGCCGGCGCGTCCTCTTCCTCGGCCGCACCCGGCATGAAGGAAATCAGCGCCTTGCGCATGCCGGCCAGGGCATCATAGGTCGGCTGGAAATTGACCGAGGTGTCGCTGCCGGCGTTCATCGTCATGATAGCGTCGGCGCGCGCGATGCCGGTCTTGACGTCGTCCAGCTGCGCCACCGCCGCCGCCAGGTCCTCGGGCGGCATTTCGGCCATGGCGGCGCGGAACATGCCGTAGCCATCAGCGCTTTCGCCTTCGCGCGCGAAACGTTCAATGTCGTTGCTGGAATATTCGCCGAGGCGCGGATGACGCACCAGGACGGTCGCCCGCAAAGGGTTGAGGAAATCACCCAGGCGCGTCAGCGATTCCAGCGGCGTCTTGCGGCCCTGGAAGCCATATTCGTCAAGCTGCGGATGGACCTTGTCCCAGTAGCGATCGAGCAGGCCGGCCAGGAACTGTGCGCCCTGGGCGACCGTATCGATGCGGCCCATGCGTGCGCCGGCCCGCATCAGGTAGCCGGCCAGCCACAGGTCCTTGGTGCGCTTCGTCTGGTCCTCAATCTGCGAGACGATGCCGCGCCAGTTGATTTCGGACGCGCTGCCCTCGCCCGAGGCGGACGTATCGAAGGCCGTCTCGATTTCCTGGCGGCCATTGTCATAGCTCAGGTCCTCGCCGACGGGATTATCCTCGGAGACAGGCGCCAGCAGGGCTTCGGCATCGGCTGCCATGAAATACCGCCTCGTTCGGGCTGGATGGGAATCGGCACGCTGAAACTGGGAACAGGCAATAGAGACATAAAACCGGCGAACGGAAAAGCCGTCCGCCGGCAAAAAATCAAATTAACTCAAGATGTCAGTCGGCACGCACCAGTTCGACGCGGCGATTCAGCGGCGAGGACCGCGACATGCCGGTCAGCGGCTTGTCCGGGCCATAGCCCTTGGCGACCAAGCGGTCCGACGCGACGCCGTTGCTGACCAGATAGTCGACCACGGACTGGGCGCGGCGCTGCGACAGATCCATGTTGGTGGCGCGGCGGCCGGTCGAGTCGGTGTGGCCTTCGATGGTGAACTTCATGCTGGCCAGTTCGGGCCGCTGCATCGCCTCGACATACTTGGTCAGTTCGCCCTTGGTGTCGTCGGTCAGCTCGGCCGAACCCAGCTCGAAACGAACCTGCATTGTCATGTCGGCCGACGGAGCGGCGGGCGCGGACGACGCCGGAGACGACGGCGCCTCGGCATAGGTTACGGCCTTCTTGTGCTTCGACTTCGACACCCTGGTGGTGGACGACGCCTTGTAATAGGTCGGTTGGCCACCGGCAGGCGCCGGCGTCGCCGAGGCTCCGGTCTGCAGGCTGAACATCTTCTCGTCGCCGACCTTCTGGCCGGCAGTGCCGGCGTCACCCGCCGGCTGCGCCTTCTGCAGGCTGAACATCTTCTCGTCACCGACCTTCTGGCGATCGGCGTCGGACGGCTTGCCCGACGCGTCGCAGGTATTCGACATCTTGCAGACGATGTCGTCGACGGTAGTGTTGGACGTCTGGGCGGACGCCATGCCCGCGGCCAGGAGGCCGGCAGCGGCGGCGATTGTGAACAACTTGGCTTTCATCGTGTCACCCGTGAGAAAAAGATACCGGAAATACAACCCGGAAATCGAGCCTTGGCCCCTGTATTGCTATAAAAATAACCCATTTACAAAGCGGGCGCAACTGGATTACCTTTCGTATCCACCCCGGTTTTTGGCCCGCGCCCCGGGCCATTTTTCAGCGTCAACATTGTAAGTCGCTTTTCCGAACTTATGGAGACGGTTGGTGTTAAGCAATTGCGAAGCGGAGCTTACCATCGGCCTTGGCGGCGAACGCGTTTCGATGGTCAGTTTTGAAGCCATCGAGGAACTGGGCAAGCCCTTCGTCGTCACGGTCGATATCCTGTCGCAGACCTCCGAACTGGACCTCCTGCCTTTCATGGGCAACGAAGGCTGCGTCACCGTGCGCCAGGAATCGGAGATTCTGCGTCGTTTTCACGGAATTTTGACCGAAGGCCGCTTCGTCGGCATCAGTTTCGGCGGCTTCCTGCACCGCGTGATCCTGCGGCCGCGCAGCTTCCTGATGGATCACAATCGCGACTTCCGCATCTATCAGGACAAGTCGGCCCAGACCATCATCAAAGACGTGCTGGACCGCAACAACCAGGTCGTCACCTTCAAATGCCAGGGTGGCAATACCTGCCGCAACTACTGCGTCCAGTATGGCGAGAGCGATTTCGCCTTCATCTCCCGGCTGATGGAAGAAGAAGGCCTCTATTATTTCTACGAATACGAGGCCAGCGACCACAAGCTGGTCATCTGCGACATGCCGTCGGCCCACAGCGACGGCGACCCCGACACCATGGTCTATAATCCGGACCTGGAAGGCCAGGCCGCCTACGCGCTGGATACGCACCTCGGCTTGTCGAACTTCGTTTACAAGTGGGAGGAACAGGTCGCCTCGGGTTCGGAAGCCAAGGTGACCTTCCGCGACTTCAACTACGAGCAGACCAAGGTCCTGCAGGTCCAGTCGCAGGCGTCCGGCGCTCATACGGCCGATGGCCTCGAGGTCTACGCCTTTCCCGGCGACTATCAGCAGGATTCCGAAGGCACGCCCCTGACCCATGCCCTGCTGGACGCCCTGCGGGCGCGCCGGCGGGTGTTCGTCGGTGAATCGCTGACCCCGGCCCTGTGCTACGGCACCAAGTTCAAGCTGACCGACCACCACAACGACCGCTACAACAAAAGCTACGTTATCACCCGCATCCACACGACCCTGTTCAATTCGAACTACGAGGCCGGCAAGGAACTGGGTGACGCCTTCACCCGCTTCGAGGTCGTCACCGCCGACACCGCCTGGCGCACCCTGCCCGTCACGCCGCGACCCGTGGTGCGCGGGCCGGAAACGGCGATCATCACCGGGCCCGACGGCGAGGAAATCTTTACCGACAAGTTCGGCCGCGTGAAGGTGCGCTTCCACTGGGACCGTTCCGGTTCCAAGGGCGAGGACTCGACCTGCTGGATCCGCGTGTCTCAGACCGGCGGCCTGGGCAACATCATCCTGCCGCGCGTCGGCCACGAGGTCATCGTCGACTTCCTGGACGGCAATCCCGACCGGCCCGTGGTCGTCGGCCGCGTGTTCAACAGCGAACACATGCCGATCTACGACCTGCCGGCGCAGAAGACCAAGGCCCTGTGGCGCACCAAGCGTTACGGCAACACCGGTGACTACGGCGGTGCCAAGGACCTCGACACCGGCAAGCCCGGCGCCAACGAACTGCGCTTCGAGGATCTGGGCGGCAAGGAAGAGATTTTTCTGCATGCCGAGCGCGACATGAACACGCGCATCCGCCACAACGAGACGCACCATGTCGGCCTCGATCGCGAAATTCAGGTCGGCGGCAACGAGACCAGGACTGTCGACAAGGACGAGACGATCACCATCCACGGCAACGAAACCAAGACCATCGACAAGGACGACACCTTTACCCTGCACGGCAACAAGACCGTCAATATCGACAAGGACGAGACCCGCAACACCAAGGGCAATGTCACGATCGCCGTCGACGGCAACCATGCCGAAAAGGTCAAGGGCAACTACGATCTCGATGTCACGGGCAAGTTGTCGATCAAGGCCCAGGAAATCGAGATCGAGGGCCAGATGGGCATCACCCTCAAGGTCGGCGGCACCTCCATCAAGATCGATCCCATGCAGATGAAGACCGAAGCCATGATGATCAGCATCGCGGCCCAGATCCAGACAGAGGTCAAGGGTCTGATGATATCCGTCCAGGCTAGCGCCCTGACCCAGGTCAAGGGCGCCATCGTGCTGATCAACTAGGGGGATGAACGTGTCGGTCTGGTCCATGGTGCAGTTTTCGCAGGCACGGCAGATCGCCCAGTCGATGGGCGTGAAGGACCCCAAGCTGCCCGAAGCCGGCGTGGCACCGGACCAGCATTATCGCCGGCTGGTCGGTGAAGGCCGCCAGACCGACGCCGTCAATTTCCTGGCTCATGCCTTGCCGCGTTATGAGATGATCGCCTGGGTCACGCGGACGGTCGGCGCCATCCAATCCGACTCGACCCGCAAACCGCAGGAACTGCGCGGCATGGACATCGCCCGCCGCTGGGTCCGCGATCCGGTCGACGAGGTCCGGCGCCAGGCCTGGACCATGGCGGAAAACATGGAAGAGGCGTCGCCCGAACGCCTGCTCCTGCACGCCATCTTCTTCTCGGGCGGCTCCATCGCCCCGGAGGACCTGCCGCCGGTGCACGCGCCCGAGGAAACCTCGGCGCATCTGGGCGGCGCGGCCATCCAGCTGGCGGCCTATCGCACGCCGTCACCCACCGCGGCGCTTGCCAAGGCGCTCGAAATGGGCGAACAGCTGACCGTCGCCGGATAAAAGTTCCCGCATGAAATTGACCCTGACAGTGCAGAACATGGAGCGGCTGGACAACGGCCTGCCTGCCCGCATCGAACTGCCCGACCGCGGCGCGATCATCGGCCGCTCGCCGACCGTGACCTGGTGCCTGCCCGACGCCAGCAGCCACATTTCGTCGCGTCACTGCGAGATCATTTTCCGCGACGGCCAATACCTGGTCAGCGATACCTCGACCAACGGCACCTTCCTCAACGGCCGCCAGCTGACGGCGCCGACGCCACTGGTATCTGGCAACCTGCTGACGATCGGATCGTACCAGATTTCCGTGATCATCGAAGGCGCCGCACCGCCGCCGGCCTCGGCCACCGCCGCATCG